>FLOH01001384.1_pt1 | contig 38190 bp, 49 predicted proteins | sample 756751 | NCBI WGS metagenome assembly FLOH01 (sample SAMEA4026879, study PRJEB14308) | marine metagenome | biome: coastal water; material: water | depth 74 m
TACGCTTGCATGTTTGTTTGATAAACAATGAAGAAGCTACCCTTAAACGGGTAATGGTTGATAAGGAAAGCGGCACAGTGACGCTGATTCCATCGAATGCCAGCATGGCTCCGATGGAATACTCGGCCGATCAAGTACAAATACAAGGCACATATCTAGGTTTGTTACGCCTAGGTAAAATGCATTAAATAGAAAAATAGGAGAAAATCATGTCTACACTAGCAGCTGCATATGGTTATACTAAAATTGAAAAAAAACAACGTCGTAAACTGTTACAAACTAAAACAGATTACCGTCATTTGATGATGAGATCAGCCTTGAAACTAGTTAAGTCTACCGTGATGGCGACCAAACAACGCGGATAAGCGAAAAATTTTAACCGGAAGGGTAACATGAGATATACCATGAAAAAGACAACAATGCTTTTATTGGCGGCATTTTCCGGACTAGCAGTTATTCAGGGTGCTACAGCCGCTGGTTCCTCGGGGATGATGGCTTCTTGCAAAGGTATTCCGCAAGGGAGTTACGGCATAGTAGCCTTTGCAACAGGAGAAGAGCGTGCAGCAGGTTGCAGCAGCTCTGAATGTCCAAAAGATATTATTGCATTAAATTTAAAACTTGGTAGTGATAACCGTTCAATTTGGGAGCGTGGCTTGAATGAAAACACGAATGGCTTAGTCAGACAATACCTTAAAAAAGGAAGTGATTTCACCCATGTTACTGCAAACAGATTGAAAGATATTATGGAAAAACTGAACTCTAGGCCAAGGAAATCGTTGAATTACTCAATGCCTTGTAATATCTTGTTCCAAATTTAAATGAGAGGTAAATAGATATGAACAGTGTCGCTATAGTTAAAAGGAAACTAAAGCCTGGAAAAACATATGAGGATTTTCGCAAAGCTTGGTATCACACTCAGGGATTTGGCGTAAAAACAACTATGTACAGCATGATGAATGCGTTTGATCCATCAGAAATAGTTGTTATTGGTCTAATGGATATTGAATCAGAGGAACAATTACAGGAAGTTCTAAAAATTGATGTAACGGAACGACTTGATAATAGCTTAGATGATATAATTGAGCCGAATATTGACCGAGATTTTGGTGCGCTACTGGCTATTGACGACTTTTCAGCTGATGGAAAATTAGAATACAAACCTGCCTCTATCAACGGAAAGAAAACAGATTTACAAGAAGTTCAATTAGGATTGCAAGCTGTTGCTCAAGCTATAATAGACGCAAGTAGTGCGCGTGATAAGGCAAAACAAAATAAAACAGCTACCTAGTAACCATTTAATTTTTAATATGAGCTAGGTGCCTAGTTTTTTTGATAGCTAAGTTGCAGTTGCTAGTTGAATTCAGGGGAGTTGCTGAATACGAACAATGCAATTTAACAATAGAAATAACCTGATTAGGCCCATATAAATGTTGAGCGACACCAGCAACAGGAGGGAAATAACCATACCGCTTCATCTCATCTTCTTGATCCGAAAAATCTAAAGTTTTAACTTTATAAAATTTAGAAAACTTTATAGTAATACACGCATCAACCTGCAATTTTAATGCAATAAAAATTGGGCCAGTAGCACCAAAACCAATTTTTTGTTGCGTAATTAAAAATAATTCGGCAGGTTTATCCGAACTGGCCACTGTTTGCGTAACACTACATTCCGCTAATTGTGGGCATAACCTCTTATCCACAATACTCTCAAGCAAAATGCAATTAGGATAATGCTCAAGCTCAGGGCATGGCTTTATTTCTCTAGCTAGGTTGAGTTCGATTTGCACCACTGCTTGCCGTAAATAGCGATAGGCCATCATTTAGTGGTACTGTTACCCTTAAGAACAATAAATCATATCCTTTTACAGCGCAATGTTATGGCAAAAGTTTTGCAACGACAACTCAAGGCTCATCATCACAAGCTGTGAACGAGTATATTTTACATTTTACTGCAAGCCCTGATTCTTATATCAATAATTGTAGTGGTATTATGAATGTAGCGACTCCGCCTTTTGGTAGCGCAATGTATTTGGGTGGTGAAAATATGATTACAGGTGATCAGGATGATGTGAGTGCCTGTGATGGTGGCCGTTATGGTACAATTACACCTCCAGCCTAAGCGCCAGTTAAGCCCACTCTTAATTATATAAAATAGATTCTAGAAAGCTTAATTTATTTAAGCTTTCTAGATTTTCCATTTGTAACCTTACGAGTTCAGGACAGCTGGCAACACAATACGACTAAAGGCTTTCGTTCTATGTGGTTTCATCTGTGTTTAATACATTGAATTATTCTAGCATGACATATTGTACGGCGTTAATAGTGAGTGCTGTAGTTTAATTAACCCCGTTACCTGCGAGCGTTGCTCTGTTAAATAGTTGACTAATGTGCTCGTTAGTTATAGACTGATTGTTGAGGCTTGATATATGGAAATTATCTTGTGATAAAAATTAGTTGCTCAACTCCGTTGAAAATCATTGTGGCTTTGTTATGTACTGTTTTGATTATCCTTGGCATTGAAAGCTATTTTGGGTACATTGAGCGACATCCTGAAACTGATGATGCCTATTTACAGGCTCATTTCTTGAAAGCTGCATCCTTAGTTGCCGGTCAAGTTGACGCTGTTGACGTTCACAATAATCAATTGGTCAAAAAAGGCCAGTTATTATTTTCACTAAATACAAAACCCTTTGAGTTAGAAAGACAAGCCGCCGCAGCGCAATTAGCAATGGTTAAACAAAAAATTTTGGGTGATCAAGACGCCATATTAGCTGCTGAACAATCCCTCAAAGAAGCTAAAATTTCTGTTGTCGAGGTAAAGCGAAATATGGTGTTAACAAAGGATCTTGTTAACAATGGGTATGCTCCAGCGATAGATGGTGAAATTAGTGCTGCAAAATATCAAGGCGCTATTGCTAACTATAAAGCAGCCCAATACAAAGTTATACAGGCTAAGCGAGTCTTGGGAAATATTGAGCATAACCCTGCTGTAGAAATTGAAAAAGTTGCCTATGCTGGCGCTATTTTTAAATTACAACATGCTAAATACTTGGCTCCTAATGATGGCATTGTTACAAATATAACTTTAAGACCTGGCCAAATAATAGCTGCTGGTGAACCTTTGTTTGTATTAATAGATAATCATTCTTTTTGGATAATAGCTAATTTTACAGAAACTAAACTTAAGCGCATTAAAGTAGGCCAGCCAGTCAGCATTAAAATTGACATGTATCCTGATTTGGAGTTATCTGGAACCGTTGCTGACTCTAGTAATAGCAGTGGCTCATCATTTTCTTTGTTGCCATCACAAAATGCATCAGGGAACTGGGTTAAAATATCGCAACGGTTTCCACTTAAAATTACAATAAATAATATGCCAAAGTCAATTGTGCCACGTGTTGGAGCTAGTTGTTCTGTCATGGTGAATACGAATGAAAGCTAATCAACAACAAAGCGCATTAGACCTCGGTACAGTCATGATTCTTACTACTGTTATTTTGTTGAGCATGATGGAAGTTTTGGATATGACAGTTGTTAATGTGGCCTTGCCAGTTATGATGGGAAGTTTACATGTAAATATTGATAGTATTACTTGGCTAATAACGGCTTACATTATAGCATCAGCAATTATTATGCCTGCCACAGGGTCATTGGTAAATAAATTAGGGTGTCGAAAAATTTTATTATTCAGCATCTTTGGGTTTGCCTTAGCATCTGCTATGTGTGGCCTCAGTAATAATTTTGACGTGATTGTTGTGTTTAGAGTTTTGCAAGGTTTGTGTGGTGCGAGTTTAGTGCCCTTGTCACAGTACATTATTATAAATAGCGTGAGCAAAAAAAATTATGCCACAGTAATTGCTATCTGGGGTGGGGGGATTACGATAGCACCGATACTTGGGCCAGCATTAGGTGGCTTGGTAATCAAAAACTTTAGTTGGCATTTTTTATTCCTTATGAACATACCTATTAGTATTGTTGCGTTTATATTGATTTATATCCTATTAGAAAAATCTAAAGAGGGTGACTCTCACGTCTTCTTGGATTACCAAGGCTTTATATTACTTGCCATAACAATAGGCTGCGGCCTTTTTGTTTTAAATCGAGGAGAGTACCTGGGTTGGCTAACATCCAAATTCGTTGTTTACTTGCTTGTTATTACATGTTTATCAAGCATTGGTTTTGTTATTAGAGGCCTGGTAATTAAAAATAAAAATATCATTGATTTTTCATTATTTGCAAATAAAAAATTTTCAATAAGTACACTTTTAATAATAATCATTAGTGCAATTGTTATGGGAATGGGAGCGATTATGCCTATATTTCTAGAGAGATTTTTAAATTTCTCGCCTGAAATTGTGGGAATAATTAACATACCAAGTGGCATTGCCATGGTTGTCGCTATGGGCTTTGCTGGTGTCTTCTTGAAATTGGTGGATGCGCGTTGGATTATATTATTGGGTGTATTTATAAGTGCATATGCCACTCGATTGCTATCCAAAATCAATTTATCCATTGATGAATCATATATTATTTATTTATATTGTATTCGCGGCTTCGGTTTTGGTTTATGTTTTATTCCTGTTCTTGCTGTTGCATTTATGAATTTAGATGAGAAATTTATAGCTGTTGGAACAGGCGTCTTTAACTTCGCACGTAACATCGGAAGCTCTGTTGGCGTTACCTTAGCATCAAGTAATTTAAATGGTCTGGTGCAGGCTCACTGGCATCACTTAGTCGGAAATGTAAGTGCCTATTCATTAAATTATCAGTTATGGTTAAATGCGCAATCTATCGTTCCAAATTTGACCTACAATAGCCCATTGGCAATAGCATTAAGCACGTCAGAAGTAGTAAAGAATAGCTATATGCTTGCATTTAGTCAATTGCTGTTAATTTTTTCTGGTAGTCTTTTACTTTGTATTCCGTTCGTTTTGTTTTTAGGAAAAGCGAGAGTTAATAAAGTGGTAATGGCAGGTTAACAACAAATGAAAAAAAATTATTATATTATTGGCATGATGGTGAGTATGCTGTTAGTCGCTAAAGCAGCCTTAGCTTATGATCTTTTAACACTATATGAACTAACCAATAAAAACAATAATCTGATTAAATCGGCATCAATGCAAGTTTTAGCGCAGAACTCTAAAATTGGTGAGGCTGAATCTGAATTTCTTCCACACGTTGGTGTCGAAGGGGCGTATGGCCGACTTAATGACAATACTTCTATAGTGGAGCCTTTTCCTTATATAATCAATTTACCTAACCATTTCTATCACAAGTCAGATTACAGCACTATTTTATTGGGGCTCACTCAAAATATAATAAATTTTCAAGCGGTTCACAAAATACAAGCAAGCAAATTAATGACTCAGGCAAAAAAAATAGATCTTGTTATCGTCACGCAACAAGCGACTTTTGACTTTTTAAAGCATTATTTTTACGCATTGGACAATGCCAATAAATTAGAAGTTATCGATTTACAAGAAAAAGACCTGAGAGTTGACAAAAAATTTGCGCTACATGAGCTTTCTAAAGGCGCAGGTGTTGCGCTGTCTGTTTATAAGATAGAAGTCTATTTGAAAAATTTAAGGGCAGAAAGAATTTCCACTAGCAATAATCTACAGAATTCATTGGCTGAGCTCTCGCTGCGAGCGGGTATAACCGTAAATAAACTAAAGAACATTAATACGCGTCAAGTGATGAAATTACTGCCGCCACACTCTTTGGTGTATTGGTTGGCTCAATCAATGGAAAACAATCCTTCCATAAAAAAAGCACAATTAGAGTTGCAAGCGTTGAATGAAATGGTAGATGCTGATAAATCTGAAGCATATCCCACAGTCTATCTTCGAGCTGACGTAGGTCGAACAAAAGAAAGTATCCCAGTATTTCAATCTGTTGTGACAAACCGGCAATCGGTAGAGTTAGGTGTAAAAGTGCCTTTGTTCACTGGAAACTATATCAGCAGTGAAAGCAAAAATGTATCTTATCAATTAGCTGCCAATGAGTATAAATATCAAGATGCGCTACTTCAGCTTAAGCAGGAAACCAGCGCTGTTTATTTAGATATTCTTGCCTTGCATGCAAAGCTTTTTGCTGATTTAGATGCTGTTAAGGTATCTAGAGAATCACTCAAGGCCACGCGACAATCAATGTTTTTGAAAATGAAAACCTACGATGATTTACTCGAGTCAGAGCATGCTGCTGCTCGTGCTGAATTAACTTATAATGAAGATGCTTATAATGCGATTTTGCTACGAGCTAAATTGTATCAATTAGCTGGCCAGTTAGATGAGAAACATATAAAGGTTTTGAGTAGTTATCTTAATTAAGTGTGAGTCCTTTATTAGAAACCGAGTGGGTCGCTGGTTAATATTGCCCATTTCTAAAAATGCCGTTGTTAATAATCAAGGTTGCGTTATTAAGCGCAAGTTTAAAAAAACACCACTAAGGATATTGGGCAAAGCAAACCTATTGTATCGGAGGGCTCTGCACGCCCCATGCGAGAATTGCGAACAAATCATTTAGCATTAAACCTTCGTTGCACATTAAGCTGATGCCAATAAAGCTAGCAACACAATACGACTAAATTCTTTCGTTCTATGTGGTTTCATCTGTGTTTAATACATTGAATTATTTTATGCTCAATAAAGAGGGGTTTTAAGTAGTGTATAAACCATTTCTCTTAATGCTTTAAATTGTGGAGATGGTTTTTTATTGAAAATAATGGCAATCACATAGCCATCCGGACGTTTGACTAATATGCTGCGAGTACCCGTAAAGCTGCCATGCGTTACCCAGGCGGTGCTATGCATGTAGCGGCTGATAAACCAACCCATGCCATAATGCGTCGGGTAGTATCCACCGACCAATCGATAATGAATTCCCGGTGGCATTTCCTCTATGTAAGTTAAACTACGATAATTAAGCATTTGTACCAAACCATGTTGAAATTTAACCAGATCAGTTGCTGTTGCCACCCAGCCACCCACTGAATAAGCTTTGTGCATAATGCCTTCATGGCCATAAGGAAACTGCTCATTAGTTACATCTGCATAGTAATGAACCTCATGAGGCAACGGTGCTTCAGTGCTGCCAATTTGCATATCAGTTATTCCCATCGGCCGTAACACACTCATCTGAACATATTGTTCATACCCTTGATAACCATAAGGTTGATGCGTAACTTTGTTAACAACTAAACCTAGCAAGCAGTAATTGATGTTGGCATAGCTAAAATGTGTGCCAGGTACGCTTTGTAATGGCATACCCATCATGAATTCGGCTGCAGTATGACAGCGAACGGGCGCCTTCTCGGAAAGTTTCCGTGCGTAAGCAGGCGGCCATGGACCAAACACCGGATCAAAACCAATTAGCTCATCACCATCCCAACCGGATAACATGCGTAATACATTAAGAATCGTGATGCGTTTGATTAATGGATTTTCACGCATGTGGGGCAGTGGATGTAAGTCGTTTAGCACCGAGAATATTTTACTGTCATAATTAATTTTATGTTCTTGAATCAACTGCATCACAGCGGCGGCTGTAATAGTTTTCGAGATACTCGCAATGCGAAAAAGTGAATTGGGCTGGACGGGTGTTTTGGTTTTAACATTTGCCCAACCAATGCCACGCGCATACAATAACTTACCATTGTGCATAATAGCTACAGATGCGCCAGGAATATCGTGTCGTCTCATATAGGAAATAATGTCATGCTGAAGACGATCGAATCGCTTCACCGGGGTTCCCGTTAACGGTGGGGTGGAGGCAAACAATGTAGAATACACCATTGCCATCCCTAGCAATAAAATTTTAGCAATCCATTTAGTCATTAATACTCACTAGTTCAATATCAAACGTCACCGCTTGTCCTGCAAGTGGATGATTGAAATCCAGTATAACATTATTTGCTTCTATGGCGTGAACTCTTGCGCTACAAATATTCCCCTCAGCATCTTCCATATCCAAAATATTGCCAACTTTTCGATCTTTTTCAGGTATTTTGGATAGTCTTGTTTGTTTAACAAATTCAGGTTTTGTAATTCCGAAAGCGTCTTCAGCACTAAGCTTTATCTGCTTTTGCTCACCTGGCTTCATCTCGCGCAATTGCGCTTCCAAGGCCAGCATCAATTGACCGCGTCCAATAAAAATATGTTGTGGCTCTGCATCGTTTAAATTGTTGGCTGCTTCGATACCCTCTTCTGTGATGATCCTATAACGAATTGATATTTTTTGGCCGTTGGTTATCATTGCGGATCCTGGATGAGTTGAGTTAAAAATGCAGCGTGGGCTGGGTTACAATTTAATGCTGGAATATAGTACAGTGCTTCACCGCCTGCCTCACGAAATTCTTGAGCATAGGTTTGCGAAATTTCTTCTAAAGTTTCTAGACAATCTGCCGGAAAGCCAGGGCAGATAACATCAATAGTTTTTACACCTTGTTTGGCTAGTTGTTGTAATATGTCGCTGCAATAGGGTTGCAGCCATTCAGCTTTACCAAAACGGGATTGAAATACCAGCTGCCATTGATGTTCTTTTAATTGTAATTGATTGGCAATCAAATTGGCCGTAGTTTGACATTGCAGCTGGTAGGGATCACCTAGCGCTGTATTGCGTTTGGGCAAGCCATGAAAGGAAATCAATAATTTTTCACCACGCTGCTGTTGCCAATGTCGTTCAATTGATGCTGCTATCGTTTTGATATAACCTGGGAAATCACAATAATCATTAATAAATTTCAGTTTTGGTAAATAGCGCCAGCTTTGCAGCGCATGACTGACAGCATCAAAAGTGGAGGCCGTCGTAGTGGCAGAATATTGTGGGTATAAGGGTAAGACAGTCAGTTTACGAATGTTTTTTTGTTTTAAACGCTGCATGGCAGACTCAACACTGGGGTTTCCGTAACGCATAGCTAACTCAACAGATACGTTAGAATTCAAATTAGCTTGAACGGATGCTTTTATAGCTTCACTATGAACCAATAAAGGCGAACCTTTTTGCATCCAAACTTCCGCATATTTTTTAGCTACTTTAAGTGGGCGTAAGGGCAAAATTAATCCATAAAGAATGATGGTCCAAATTAAACGAGGTATTTCTATCACACGACGATCCGATAAAAATTCACGCAGATAACGTTGCACTGCAAGGTAACTTGGCGCATCAGGCGTACCCAAATTAACCAATAAAACACCTTCGGATTCACAGCTATCTGCTTGTTTTGTATTTATTTTTTTCATTCAGTGAGCGCCATTCCAGGTTGTTATTTAGGCTTAATTATACCAAATCTGGGAGAGATAGTCTGATTTATCTAATAAAAAATATTTCAGGGTAATCGCCTGTCGTTATAATTTATGGTTTAGTCAACAGATACGGGTAACTAAAATGCAACAAAGGCATCATGGAACAAATAGCAGAATTAGCTACAATTTAATTGAAGGAATATTTTGTTCGGTTTCGACTTCAGTTTGATAATCAATAGCATCATTATCAAATCCAAATAACGCATAAAAATCATGACGATAGCCCGCTAAATCAGAAATAGAATTAATATTCTCAGTGTTAACTTTTTGCCATAAATTGGCGACTTGGGCTTGGACATCTTCAGTCATTTCCCAGTCATCCATACGTATCAAGCCGTCTTCGTCGACTGGAATGTTGGAGCCATTATATAGGTTGTCAGAAAATAAACGCCATATTTGTTCAATACAACCTTCATGACGATTTTGTTGCTTCATAACTTTAAATAGCAATGAAATGTAGAGTGGTACAACAGGAATGGCTGAACTGGCTTGCGTAACCACCGCTTTATTCACTGATATATAGGCATGTCCATTTATATCCGATAATGTTTTCGCCAATGTTTTAGCCATTTTACGGACATCAGCTTTCGCTTGACCAATAGTCCCCTGATGGTAAATAGGGAAGGTGATCGCAGGGCCAACGTAGTCATAAGCTAGCGTTACCACACCGTTTGACAATAATCCGGCAGCCTTAAGTTGATCCAGCCACATGCCCCAATCTTCACCACCCATAACCGCAACAGTTTGATTGATTTCTTCTTGAGAAGCAGGTTCTATGGTGATTTCACCTGTTTGCCCGGTAAAAACATCGATATTTTTATCTGTGAATGGCTTTCCAATGGTTTTTAAGACAGAATTGTAAATCTCACCCGTGTCAGGATGAATTCGACGTGGTGATGCTAAGCTATAAATCACTAAATCAATGCCACCATCCCAATCTGCCTTGATCAAGTCGATAGTCTGTTGTTTAATTTCATTAGAAAAGGCATCTCCATTGATGCTTTTAGCATAAAGCCCCTCTTGGGTCGCCGCTTTCTCAAGCGCTACCGTGTTGTACCAACCCGCAGAAGCGGTTCGATTACCCGATGCAGGTCGTTCATAAAAGACACCAATGGTAGCCGCTTGGCAACCAAACGCCGCAGAAATACGACTGGCTAGACCATAGCCTGTTGAGGCACCAATAATTAATACACGTTTAGGCCCATCAGTAACGGAAGCGTGAGATTTTACATAATCAATTTGATGTTGCACATTAGCAGCACATCCTGTTGGATGCGCAGTGGTGCAGATAAAGCCTCTAACACGAGGTTGCACAGATTGTTGCATAACGAGTCTCCTTAATGTTGGGATGATTATACAACAAATCTCGTGTTTAAAAACCTAATTTTGGTTTATCACCTTGGCCGGCAATGATCAAAGCCTGGCTAGATTGCATTAATTGTTGGCTGTTATGAGGCAAAGCAAGAGCTGGTGCAAAAAACAACATCCCAACAGAGGATAAAATTGAAACGCAAGCAAAAATCTTGATTAGACGTAGCATAAAAGGCACCTCCCTGTGCATGTATACGCTTTTAATTGCAATGAATATAACTGATCATGATTAATTAATCAGCTCTATATTTATACTAAATAGAGACAAAAAAAACTATGGGGGATCTCTTAAATGGCAATGGGATATCTCTATTAAAGTGATGCCGCCAAATGTGATGCTTGTTTAATTGCACGTTTTGCATCAAGTTCGGCCGCCACATCGGCACCGCCAATAATATGCACCTTTTTCGACATCGCTTTAAGTGGCTCATAAAGCGCTTTCATAGATAGCTGTCCAGTACAGAGAATAATATTATCAACCGTTAATATCTGAGTTTCATTTTTATAGTGAATATGCAAACCTTGATCATCTATTTTTAAATATTCCACACCACTTAACATTTTAACGTGTTTATGTTTTAAAGATAGGCGATGAATCCACCCAGTCGTTTTCCCTAAGCCTGAACCCATTTTTGCTTCTTTGCGTTGTAGCATAAACACTTCGCGCTGACTGGGGATAATCTCGGGTGTTATTAATCCGCCGCGGTATTGCAAGCCTAAATCAATTCCCCATTCTTGATTAAAAATTGAGGCTTCAACTGTGGGCGAGGGGGTTGGCGTTGTTAAAAACTCAGCAACGTCAAAACCAATGCCACCAGCGCCTAAGATAGCAACTCTTTTACCCACAGGTTTATGATCGCGAATTACATCAAGATAGGATAATACACTTGGGTGTGTAACCCCTTCAATATCTGGTTTTCGAGGCGTAACGCCAGTAGCTAAAATAATTTCATCAAAGGAAATCAGATCATCCACCTTAACTTCTCTATTTAAGCAGATAGTAACGTTGTGTTCACGCAACTGCTCTTTAAAATAACGAAGCATGTTATGAAACTCTTCTTTACCCGGAATTTGCTTGGCAATGTTTAATTGACCACCCAGCTCATTAGCCGCTTCAAATAGGGTGACCTGATGGCCACGTAGTGCAGCAATGCTCGCTGCAGCCATTCCGGCAGGGCCAGCACCAACGACAGCGATATTTTTAGGGCTGGTGGTTGGGTTGTAATTTAATTCTGTCTCATGACAAGCACGCGGATTGACCAAGCATGATGCCACTTGTTTTTTAAAGACATGGTCTAAGCAAGCTTGATTACAGGCTATACAGGTGTTAATTTGTGAGCCATTTCCCGCAATCGCCTTGTTCACGAATTCAGGATCGGCAAGAAAAGGGCGGGCCATAGAAATGGCATCCGCACACCCATCCTGTAAAATTTCTTCTATTACTTCCGGTGCATTAATTCGATTGCTGGTAATCAGTGGAATGGTTATTTCTGTTTTTAATTTTTTGGTTACAGCCACAAAATTTGCACGTGGAACCATCGTGCCGATGGTGGGAATACGCGCCTCATGCCAACCGATACCTGTATTAATCATCGTAGCCCCGGCTTGCTCAATAGCTTTAGCTAACAAAACAATTTCATCCCAGCTACTGCCATCTTTAATTAAGTCAATCATTGATAATCGGTAAATGATGATAAAGTTTTCACCCACTGCCTCACGTGTTTGTTTAATAATTTCAACAGGAAAGTGCATACGGTTTTGATAACTACCACCCCAATCATCGGTACGCTGATTGGTATGCGAAACTAGAAACTGATTAATTAAATAACCCTCGGAACCCATAACCTCAACGCCATCATAACCTGCTTGTTGTGCCAATTTAGCGGCACGCACAAAATCCTTAATCGTTTTTTTAATGGCGCGTGGCGATAAAGCTTTAGGCTTGAAGGGCGTAATAGGTGATTTAAGCGCGCTGGGCGCAACACTAAATGGGTGATAAGCATACCGGCCTGCGTGTAGAATTTGCATGGCAATTTTGCCATCAGCGGCATGTACTGCCTCAGTCAAGGCTCGATGTTTACGTACATGACGTTGAGAGGTCATTTTAGCGGCAAAAGGTGTTAACCAACCGCGCCAATTGGGAGAAATACCCCCGGTGACCATCAAGGCAGCGCCGCCTTTTGCTCGCTCAACAAAATAGCGGCTTAAACGACCAAAATCTTTATCTTCTTCAAGCCCAGTATGCATGGAGCCCATGATGATGCGATTCTTTAGTTGAGTAAAACCCAAATTGAGTGGTTGTGTGAAGAGATTTTTTGATTCCATGCCGTATGGTAACGAAAATCGCGAAGTATTGCTATTGCAACACGCGTCCCAGTATCAAATTACGGCAAAATAGCCATCTGATGAAAATAAACATCAAAACTTGATTGCAATTAATATTTTAAACGTTAACATCAGGGAAATTACTCTACACATTATACGGGAATTCATTGTGATTAATTTAGCTAGTTTTAATATGGCGGAGAATGGTCTCCAGAGTATTTTGGATATACGTCAACTGATGACAAGCATTATCTACTTACATGGCAATATTAATCGGTTTGTCTTAGAAATTATTGGCGTTAGCGGACGATACAAAGAGCCTGATAGTTTGCTAAGTAAACTACAAAGTTTAGTTAGCAAAGGCAAAACCCAGCGTCAAAATAAGGGAGGGCAACTACTCGAGCAAATTCGCGGCTTAACCGATTTAACAGGCTTACTTTATGCCTTACACAGCCAGATGGAAAATGATTTTCATCAACGCTTTGCCAGTTACTCAAAAGGTTCACTATTTGTCCAAATTATCAATCTTTGTTATCAAGATAGACAAGCTCCCTTGAAAATTTCAGTTCAGCGTATTGAGCATCATATTCAAGCCATTAAACAACATAAACAAGTAAACATCTTAGTATGTTCTGCCGTTTTCCAAGCCTTTGCTCGCTACGAATACTGGTTTCAAAGCCAGGGGAAATATTTTAGCTGGTGTAATCTAAAACATCATCAATCCGGCGTAGCACGAGCGCGACGACTCAACAGTGATATAGCCGTGCATGTACCCGATTTAGATTACATTTTAGAGCGCTTAAGAGAACATCTAGATTTTGACCATAACTTATTTACACATGAAAAATCACGGCTACATGAGCATTCCTACGATAGTTTTTTACTGCATTATCTATTTCCGAGTGTAAATTTGTCCAAGTTTGAGAATCGAGTGAAATATAAATGCCATTTCTTAAATTGGTTGGATAGAAGCCTTGCAGTCTCTTAGTAAAGCTGTGCTATACTCCGCGCTTAGCAAATTGAAGGGGTATAATTATGGCTGAAACGGTTGATGAACTAACCATACAATACGAAGAAGAAGGACAAATTACGGTTAAAGAACTGGATAAACAAGTCTTAACTAAGGGCGCCTGGTCAACGATTATATATCGTTATCAAGATTATAATCGCGCTAAAGAGGTGTTTGGGCCAGATAAGTACAGTATTCGTCGTTATCAGAAACGCAATGGCCAATATACTCAGCGTTCTAAATTTAATATCTCCAGTGCTGATCAAGCACAGCAAATTATCACTGCTCTTCAGAAGTGGATGGGCGAAGCTTAAATTCAAGTTGAGCACGGGTTAAATACTCGTGCTCAATATCATTAAACAACTCCACCATGTTACTTTGCGAATATTTGCTCAGGGGCTGAAAACCAAAATCGGTTGACTGTTTAATTTGGCTTGCACCGGCGCGTAACAAATAATAAAGGTCACAATAAGCCGATTGATCATAGCGATAGCGAATCCCAAGAAAATCTAGTTGTTCTCGCAATAATATAGGGTCGAATACCGTTAATTTGTCAGCAACAATATTGTGAATCATAACGCCCAACCGGTCAAACACCGATTGTTTTTGAATAGAATCGTAGCTATTCCATTCAATAATTTCAGGCGAAAAACGCTTACAGCCACGACAAACATCATCGCCATATACTGTTGAACAGATGCCCACACAGGGCGTATCAAGTTGTTTATTAACCATTGGGGTATTTTACTTGATTTTAACCGCCTTGTAATTCGCTTTTGCCAATCCTCATCCTAAATAGCCCTATGAGGCATTAGTATTTGTTGATATTGCTGTAAATTTACGCATAAATGATTAATATCCTGTTCGGATGAGCCTTTAACTTAGATCATAAAAAACCTTAAAAAATGTTGATCCTACGGAACAAGCCATACTATGACGCATGTATTCTTTATTAAAAGCAGTTATAATCACTGCATGTGGCGTTATAGTGTTATTTTAATTTTAAGTATTCTATTAGTGGCTTGCCACCAAAAACCTGCGCATCCGTCACATGCAGTGATTATTATGTATCACCGTTTTGGTGAGTCGCAGTATCCTTCCACCAATGTCACTTTAAAACAATTTCAACAGCAAATTCACTTATTAACCACCGGTGGTTACCATGTGATGCCCATACCGGTTATTGTGAATTATTTACAAAAGGGGAAAAAGTTACCGGATAAAACAGTGGGAATTACTATCGACGATGCCTATGAAAGTGCCTACACGATAGCGTGGCCACTTTTGCAAGCTGCACATTTACCCTTTACACTAATGGTGGCAACGGATCCCATCGATCAACACTACCAACATATGATGACGTGGCAACAAATAAAATATTTATCGCAACACGGCGTAACCATTGGTTTGCATTCATCCAGTCATTTACATTTTGTAGCAGCGACTAATGCTGTAATTTTGGCTGACTTGCAACATTCACAAAAACGACTAAAACAAGAAATAGGGCATACGGCTAAGTTATTTGCCTATCCTTATGGAGAATACCAAGCTGGTCAAGAAAATTTATTGAAAAGCATGGGTATTGTGGCGGCATTCAAGCAAACATCCGGTGTAATAACGGCCCAGGATAATTTTTATACCTTACCGCGTTTTCCAATTAATGAAAATTATGGTGATCAAGAACGCTTCCGTTTAATCACGCAAGCCTTACCATTTCCCATTAAAAATTTAAAACCCATGGATCCTGTCATTTACACCAATCCACCTTTAATTTCATTCGAAACCAAGATCCCGGACGCTTTAATGAAATCAATGAGCTGTTATCAGAGTGATGTTGGTAAAATCCCCATGATACTTGATCATAAAAAAGTGCTACTAACCCCCATGCAACCCTTTACACTGCGTCGTACCCACATTAATTGCACCGTTGCTGATCAATCTGCCCGATGGCATTGGTTAGGATTGATGTTTATATTGCCGGATCAACCCGAAGGATAAATGAATATGTTACAACTAATTAAAGAAAGAAATTGGCAACCACGAATAATCACTATAGTGACGATATTAATCCTATTTCAATTAGCAATTATTTTTATGCACGGTAAAGCGCAGCCATTTTACCTCACGTTGCCGGATCTAGGTCATCAGCTTATTCCCAATATTCGGGACTGGTTTGGTAGTGCATCTTCCTATATTTGGTGGGCAGGCAGTATGTCTGAAGAGGTTTACGGTGCTATATTACTGCTGGTAATAGCCACAACGGGCAAAGCTACGCGCTGGGGTATTGCCTTTGCATTAGTTGCTTGTTGCCATGCGTTATTTTGGCGTGCAACATTACTGCCAACCCCCCCGGATATTTTGTGGCGATTTCCATTCATAACTGGCCAGGTACCACGCCCTGATGACTTTTGGTTTAGCGGCCACGCTGGCAGTGCTTTACTTATGATTTTATATACACAAGGTAAAGCAGGGTGGATTCGCATAGTATCTGTTTTATATTTTATTTTTATGGTTTGGTTAGTATTAGCTACACGGTCACATTACACCATTGATGTCTTAGGTAGTATATTCGTGACCTATAGCCTTTATACTTTAACCAATAAATATTGGAAAAGCGTCTAGCAAAACGGCTAACTAATCGCTTAGCAACCGTTTACAATCATATCAATGTCAGCAGAAAAGTCAGAATCACAATATAATGCATCATCCATATTATCAAACATATCTAATTCTAGTATATTTTCATCGTAATAGTTATCGTTTGCCATGATAGTATAGTGGACCCCATTGTTAACTATGTTTCCAGACTCTATTACACTCCAATTATCTTAAGATAATCTTAAATATGCTAATATTTAATAAAAATAAAGATACAGCCATTAACAACAGTAGTGGTATTTTGGGCGGTTGAGGGGATGCTTAGCCAACTACACGTTTTAAAGGGGTTTTATTTGTAAGAACAATGAGGGCGAAAGTAGTGTTCAGTACCTACGTCTGGCTAGATTTCTGACTTAAAACCTATGAAATCTACATGTTGACGCCATTCATCACCAATGGCCGGTGTGCGAAAACAATCGTGTCCGCCAAAAGGAAGTATTCCATTGTTAAAGCTGAGTTTTATGTCTATTTGCCCTCGATCTAGAGCAAAAAAATTAGCGATTCTGGGTGGGGCAACTTTATATTTTTCGCAAAGAACCTCCCCATATAAAAAGAAGAATTCATCTTCAGCACCTTCAAATATTTTGCGTAACATACTCCCAATTGAGCAGTTGTTGTATTTGCATTTCATATATAAAAATATAACTTTCCAAAATGAGATTTGAACTTGGTATTTAGATCCCCATAATGGATTATGTAAGCTGATCAGCTTGAAGATATTAAGGCTATTTGATGTTAATACAGAGATAGTATGGTTGACATTTCTCAAGCTAAGTCCGCCATTGCCAGTTCGTTTAAATTTATATTTAGGAGTGTGCTTTATTTCCCAGCGAGGGTTTAGCTTATTTAATCGCTTGTTTATAGAATAAAGCCAACGACTTACCGTGTTTAACTTTATCCAAGGTGCACCGATATAACTAAAGTTTTGTGAGCACCAATAACTTAATTGGTTTGAAAACACATAAGCATCCAATTGATAGATTAGAATATATTCATATTCCGTGAACTGTTTATAGAATCTTGGCTTAAGGCATAAATTACTATAACTACGCCAGCTTTTAAAATGCGTTGGTGAAAGCGCGATGGTGTTAAACATTTCGGTATCAAAGTTAAAACTCAAACCAATTGGGTGAACAATATATAAGGGAAATTCGCTACAAAATTTTTTCAAATGATTCAATGAAATCACTTCATGCATACTCAGTTCGGGTAAGTATATAGGGATAACAATTGCTACTTTTTTCATACAAATTTCCTTTAATTTCACTCTGTGTAGTTAAAATATTTTCGATATTCAATTTCCGTCTCAAGCGAATTGACGCAACCCTGTGCACCCAAAGGAAGCTTGTCCGCATTTTCTTGAATTTTTGCGGTGATATTTATGCACTTGCTGGTTCATCCGTTGTGCTTTTATCGGAGTTGACTCCAATAAATGTAAAATATTTTAACCATTCATCTCTGGCAGGTTCGCGAAGACAAGCGTGGCCGCCAAATGGTTTTTCTCCATTGTTAAAGGCAAGCTTTACAACAAGATCATGATTATTTTCTTCTATTTCTATCGCAAATTTATTGGCGATAGTGGGTGGGCATATCTTGTATGTGCTGCTTAAAATTGGGCCATACAATGCAAAGTATTCATCTTCTGGCCCTTGGAAGAGCCTTCGTAATGCCGTGCCAAAATTGTGTTTTTTAAATTTACACGAAAAAAACAAAGTTAAAAATGTCAAAAATGGAATTTGAAATGGGCATTCGGTGCCTTTAAATGGGTTGTTTATTTTCAAAATGAGTTTAAAGAAATTAACTTTATTTGATTGCAATACCGCGAGATGATCTTGTATGTTTCGTAGTGAAAAACCACCGTTGCCAGTTCGTTTAAACTTGTATTTAGGTTCATGAGGGATTTGGTAATTGATTTTAGATTTGCCAAGACGTTTGTTTATTGATCGCACGATCCTGGAAATTTTCCTAAGTTTTAGCCAAGGTGCACCAATATAGCTATAATCTTTAGAGCACCATTGCTTTAGCTGATCACTAAATGCGTAGGCATCCAGCTGATAAATCAGTATAAATTTATACTCAGAAAATAATTGATAAAATTCTGGGCTCAGGCACAAACGACTATAAGTTTCCGTACTTTTAAAAAAATCTGGTGAGAGGGCAATTTTGTTAAATTTTGTCGTGTCATACTCAAACGCTAATCCTACGGGGTGCACAATATGCCAAGAATAGTGACTGCAATATTTTTCCAAATGATTTAAAGCCACTTGCTCAGATGGACTTAACGTAGATTTGTATGCAGGAATAACAATAGCAACTTGTTTCATTGGGCAAATGATAGCTTAAATCATGTGGAGTGTCAATTTGGATAAGTATAGGGGGATAACAATAGCGACTTGCTTCATAAGATATAGGGTAGCTAGGCAAAGGAGGTTGATTAAGATGACTTGTGCTTAAACAACACAATAATACCGAGCAGTACCAGAATTACACCACTGGCCTTGTTGATGTGATGCTGAACGCGCTGAATCCGGTGTTTGATAACTGGATGAGTTAATCCTAAGGATAAAAATATGAACCAACCAGCGGTAATAAGAGCAATTTCAACGCCATAGCTGGCTTGCATCCAGGTGGGTGTTTGCGGGTTAATAATAACCGTAAAGAAAGACAACATAAACAATGTGCATTTCGGATTTAATAGGTTAGCTAAAAAGCCATTTAAAAATGCTTGCCAATGGCTAATCTGCTTAATGGCCGGTTTAATCTCTAATGCTGAAGCTTTTCCTGATGAACGTAGTGCTTTAATTCCAAGGTAGATCAAATAAACGGCACCTAAATATTTAATCGTATTAAAAACTAAAATAGACTGTGAAATCACCAAGGTAAGGCCTAAGACACAATAGGCCGTATGCACCAAAATTCCCACACCAATTCCCACAGACGATAGGATTGCTTTAGCCCGGTTATGTGCCAAGGCATTTTTTGCGATAATCACAAAATCTGGGCCCGGTGAAATAGCGCCCAAAAGTGCCACGATAGCAATCGTGTAGTATTGATACATTATTACCTCCAAAGCATCTTCAGTATAGGATTGTAAATAAAGTAGCCTCTATTTGCTACAAATATTCGGCTAAAGTTATGGTTTAAATATTGAGGCTTTTAATTGAGATCGGCGCTTTAATGCGATAGTATTAGAGTATAAGGAAAATGCACATCATGAAAAAATCATTCGATAAATTAGTTCAAGGCTACCATAAATTTCGTGAGCAATATGCTGTCGGCGATAACTCAGTGATGGAGCGTCTTGCCTATAATGGGCAGCAACCCGAAGTGATGGTCATCGGGTGTGCAGACTCACGGGTTGATCCGGCTTTGGTCTTGCAGTGTGAGCCTGGGGATTTATTTGTGGTGCGTAACGTGGGAAATATTGTTCCGCCTTATGAAAAAGATGAAAAACACCATGGTACCAGTGCGGCTCTGGAGTTTGGCATTTGTTCTCTGCAAGTTAAGCACTTAATTATTCTAGGGCATACGCAATGCGGCGGTATGCAAGCACTTATTACCGGTGCTGGCCTCAATCAAAATGACTTTATTAGTCGCTGGGTATCGATCATTGATGTTGATACCAATAAAGATACAGATAGTGATGAATTGAGCAAAAAGGCTTTATTGTGTTCCTACGAGAATTGTTTAACCTTTCCGTGGATAAAACAGCGCGTAGAAGCAGGGAAATTAAGCATCCATTTATGGTCATTTGATGTCAAAGAAGGTGAAATATTTGCCTATTCATTTGAAGACTGTATTTATAAAAAGCTAAATTAACCACTAAACCCTGGGCAATTTGCCGTCGAATAGTATATAATGCTGCACTTAAAATAATCAAGGGTCTAAGTATGTTAACAGCAGCGAACGTAACCGTACAATTCGGTAGTAAACCACTTTTTGAAAACGTGAATGCCAAATTTGGTAACAACAATCGTTATGGATTAATTGGCGCCAATGGTGCCGGTAAATCAACCTTAATGAAAGTTTTTAGTGGCGAAATTTCACCTAATAACGGTTCTATCTCCTTATCGCCAGGTGAGCGCGTCGGTGTTTTATCACAAGACCAATTTGCCTACGAAAATGAACGCGTGCTTGACACCGTGATTATGGGGCATAAAGAATTATGGGAAATTCACAAAGAGCGTAACCGTATCTACTCTTTACCTGAAATGAGTGAAGAAGAAGGGATTAAAGTTGCCGATCTGGAAATGCAATATGCTGAGCTCAATGGTTATAGTGCCGAGGCAGAAGCGGGTCAAATGTTATTAGGCTTAGACATTCCTGAGTCTTATCATTTGGGTTTAATGAGCGCCTTACCGCCAGCCTTAAAATTACGGGTATTACTGGCGCAAGTATTATTTGCTAAGCCCGATATATTTTTACTCGATGAACCGACCAACAACTTGGATATTAATACCATTCGCTGGTTGGAAAATATTTTAAATCAAAAAAAGGCAACGATGATTATTATTTCCCATGATCGTCACTTTTTAAATAGTGTATGTACCCACATCGCCGATCTAGATTACGGTAATCTAAAAATTTATCCAGGCAATTACGATGATTTTACCATGGCCTCTATTCAAGCACGCCAACAAAGCATGGCAGACAATGAAAAGAAAAAAGTTGAAATCGAACAATTGCAAGCTTTCGTGCGACGATTCTCTGCTAATGCCTCAAAGGCCAAGCAAGCAACATCGCGTGCAAGACAAATTGAAAAAATCAAGCTGGAAGACATTCGCCCATCAAGCCGGAAGAGTCCTTACATTCGCCTTGAGCAAAACAAAAAATTATTCCGCCAAGCCTTACACGTTAAGCATTTAACCAAAGGCTATACCGACACGCCTTTATTTAAAGACGTGAAATTCACTATTGATGCGGGTGAGAAAGTTGCCATCATTGGTGCCACTGGTATTGGTAAAACCACGATGATGCGCTGTATTGTTAAGGACTTAGCTTCAGACAGTGATGATGTCGTCATCAGCTTCGCAGAGAATGCTGAAATAGGTTATTTTGCACAAGATCACGCTGACTTGTTTAAATCTAAAATAAATTTGACGGATTTCTTATATCAATACAAACAACCCAGCGATGACGAGCAAGTTATTCGCGGTGCCTTAGGGCGTATGTTATTTACCGGAGATGATGCCAATAAACCTGTTTCAGCATTATCCGGTGGTGAAAAAGTGCGTTTATTGTTTGCCAAGTTTGCATTAGAAAAACCTAATGTGTTATTACTTGACGAACCAACGAATCATTTAGACATGGAATCTATTGAAGCACTGAATGCCGCATTAGAAGCTTATGAGGGCACGATTATTTTTATCAGCCATGACCGTGAATTTATTTCCTCTGTTGCCAATCGTATTATCGAAATCACACCGGGTGATGTTCGTGATTACCATGGCACCTATGAAGAATATCTTGAAAAACAAATGGCCATGAAGTAAAGGATACGATTTATGCGCATCTTACATACCATGATACGTGTTAAGGATTTAGAGGCCTCGATTAAGTTCTACACTGAAATATTAGGTATGAGATTATTGCGACAAAAAGATTATCCTGAAGGTAAATTTACTTTAGCCTTTGTGGGGTATGAAGATGAATCAATCGCTTCGGCAATTGAGCTGACTTATAATTATGGTACAACACAGTATGATTTGGGCAATGCTTTTGGGCATATAGCCATCCAAGTTGATGATATCATATTAGCTTGCGATAAAATCAAACAGCAGGGTGGTATCGTCAGTCGCGAGCCTGGGCCCATGAAGCATGGCACCACAGTCATCGCCTTCATAAAAGACCCTGATGGCTATGCTATTGAATTAATCGAAAGAAAACCCGGCTAAGTTTTCACCCCAATATGTGCTATAGTTCCATCTATGAAATTCACACTTGACGCAGCGTTGGCAAACAGCACCATTGAACTGGCTAATTGGCCCTTATGTAAAGTATTGTTCAAAAATGAAAGCCAATTTGCTTGGTTTTTGTTGGTACCTAAACGGCAAGATGTCACTGAAATTTACCAACTAGATAAAAGTGATCAAGCGCAATTAACGCATGAAATAAACCAACTTTCTGCCCTTATAAAAGACTACTTTAAACCGGATAAGCTAAACCTAGCGGCCATCGGTAATCAAGTTCCACAATTACACATACATGTAGTTGGTCGATTCAAAACTGACTCACTCTGGCCAGAAAGTATTTGGCAAGCAAAGTACCAAGCGCAAATGTATAAGGATATCGAGTTAAAAAAAGTTATTAATGACCTAAAAGCACACAAGTTAGTTTTAATTCCTGACAGTAAATAGCCCATCAGTGGGTGAGTAATTTTATGCTTGATTGCTTTCCATTCCAGACTCTGTCATGCTCCACTCACAAATAAACTAATTCTAGCGAGGAAAATAATGCCAAATTACCTATTAACTAACACTGCATTAACTAGTGCTGTAGTCGTCTTAATTATACTTATAGTGGCTGCACTGTTGCTACACAACACTTTTTTTACTGTTGCGCAACAAACCATCACTATTGTTGAGCGTTTAGGCAAATTCAAACAGGCAGCCACCGCAGGCTTGAATGTAAAAATTCCGTTTATTGATAAAATTAGTGGCCGCATGAGTTTGCGCGTTTTGCAACTGGACGTCCCGGTTGAAACCAAAACCAAAGATAATGTTTTTGTCAAAGTTGCTGTATCAGTGCAGTATCATGTAAGTCTTAGTAAAGTATTTGATGCTTTTTACAAATTAACCAACCCTAGTGTACAAATCACCTCATTTGTTTTTGATGTGGTACGCGCGCAAGTGCCTAAAATGGATTTGGATGATGTTTTTGAAAAGAAAGATAATATTGCAGATGCTGTTAAAAACGAATTGGCGGAGCTGATGAGTGGTTTTGGTTACGAAATAGTTAAGTCTTTAGTGACTGATATTGATCCTGATGCCAAAGTTAAAGCGGCGATGAATGAAATTAACGAACAGCAACGCTTACGTATGGCAGCGGAACAAAAAGGCGAAGCTGAAAAAATCTTGAAAATAAAACATGCGGAGGCTGAAGCAGCCAGTATGAAATTACAAGGGCAGGGTATAGCTGACCAGCGCAAAGCCATTATAGAAGGTTTAAAAATATCCATTGATGATTTTCAAGAATCGATACCTGGTGCAAGCGCATTAGATGTAATGAATTTAGTCTTAGTGACACAATATTATGATACCTTAAAGGAAATTGGTGCCAATGATCGTTCTCACACCATAATCCTTCCAAGTGTTCCAGAAGGTAATAAAACCTTTGATAGCGTATTGCGAGACAGTATTATCACGGGTAATTTAGCCGCTCAAAAAGTATAAATTGAACTAAACCTAAAAAAGCGCAATCTGATTGCGCTTTTTTATCGGCTAATTTGAACAACACCCAGAGCAGCGCTGTGCAATAATTACGCGATAAGGAATTTTTATTGCGCCAATAAAGTTTATTCAATTCGCTTATAAATATTTTTTGTTATACTGGGGAAATTAGATTAACCAAAGGAGTGTCTCATGTCCACTACATTAACAACACTAACCGGAATGCCGGTAACTGATAATCAAAACTCAAAATCAGCCGGAGCCCGTGGGCCGTTGTTGCTTGAGGATTTTTATTTACTAGAAAAACTAGCGACATTTGTTCGTGAACGAATCCCTGAACGAGTAGTGCATGCTAAAGGTGCTGGTGCTTATGGTACATTTACGGTTACTCAAGATATTACTGCCTATTCTAAAGCAAAGATATTTTCAAAAATTGGAAAAAAAACCGACTTGTTTTTGCGCTTCTCAACAGTAGGCGGTGAAAAAGGATCAGCTGACACGGTGCGGGATCCCCGAGGTTTCGCGATAAAATTTTACACCGAAGAAGGTAATTGGGATTTAGTGGGTAACAATACCCCGGTATTTTTTCTTCGTGACCCCATGAAATTTCCTGATTTTATCCATACGCAGAAGAAAAATCCTGAAACAAATTTAGGTGATCCAACGGCAATGTGGGATTATTGGTCGCTATCACCAGAAGCCTTGCATCAAATTACGATTTTATTCAGTGACCGCGGTATTCCAGCTGACTATCGTCATATGCACGGTTTCGGTAGCCATACCTTTAGTCTTATCAATGAATCAAATGAGCGGGTATGGGTTAAGTTTCATATTAAAACTCAACAAGGCATTCAAAATGTAACCAGCGAGCAAGCCGCAAAAATTGCCGGTGAAAATCCAGATTTCGCAACGCATGATTTATTTCATGCCATTGAGCAGGGCGATTTTCCAAAGTGGAAAGTATCCATTCAAGTGATGACTCAGCAGCAAGCTGAACAAGTCGCTTATAATCCGTTTGATTTAACCAAAGTATGGCCACATGCTGATTTTCCATTGATTGAAGTCGGGATATTGGAATTGAATAAAAATCCAGACAACTATTTTGCTGAAGTTGAACAAGCTGCATTTAGCCCCGCATCCATTGTGCCAGGCATTGGCTTTTCACCTGATAAAGTATTACAAGGTCGTCTATTTTCATACCCAGATGCGCAACGTTACCGCTTGGGTGTGAATCACCATAATATTCCTGTAAATGAAGCAAAAAAATGTCCCGTTAATCATTACAACCGCGATGGTGCGATGCGAACCGATGGAAATTGTGGCCGTAGTGTTAACTACGAACCCAATAGCTTTTCAGGCCCAAGGCAAAGCAATACGATTGAAGACCCTACATTGAATGTAGTTGGTGATGCCGATAGATTTGACCACCGCGATGGCAATGATGATTATACCCAGGCAGGAAATTTGTACCGCTTGATGCCGGACGATGAAAAGCAACGATTAACCGATAATATAATCGGCGCCATGCACACAGTACCCAAAGCCATCCAAAAGAAACAGCTTGAGCATTTTAAAAGAGCCGATGCAGACTATGCTGCACGCATAGCCAAAGGTTTGGGTATTTAATTATCATGAAGACAGTTTAATGGGATGCAATCCAACTTATTATAAAGCGCCACTGGTTGATTTTGAAAATCTAACAATACCTAGCACACCTAATTATTGTATTGTCAAAGCGAATCAAACAGGGAAATTAATAATAAAGCCGCCTGTTTTTTCGGCTGATTTAAATGCTTTAAAATACCAGTGGATTGAATTCCTTAAACTGCAGCCCAGATTGTTGTTATTAAAACATGAGGGCAATAAATATCAATATGTGCAACGCTCTAGGATTTTCCATTTTCCTGATCTGATTGATCTAGAATTTGTTGCTATAGATGCCCAACACGCAAGTGTGAAAATTTTTAGCCGAAGCATCTATGGCTACTCAGATTTTGGGGTTAACTATAAAAGAGTTCAAACCTGGTTAGCACAAATATCTCAAAGGCTAGATTTGGCAAGCCGGCGCTGAAAATTTCACATCTTAAAACCCAGATTTTGAACATAGGAAATATCTAGCGGACTCCCGTTTCCCTCTACTTTGTCATTCCCTCGTCCTACTTCGCTCTTCGAGCCACGAAGGACAAGGTGCGGGAATGACTCAATGAGGGACGAACTCAATCAATATTAACTCGCCCCGTATTTTCATTAACACCTTTTGAGGCATCTGCTAAAGTTTTAACGGGTGGTTTTAGGGTTAACATCATCATCCCCGTTTTCGTGATATTCGGCGCAACTTTCGTTTTTAACCAACGCACTAAATCGCGTACTACGGGCGAATTGCCGCTAAATTTTGAGCCTTCATCAATGTGTGTGATAGTGCGGCTATAGGCAAAGCTATTACTGACACCATATCTAGAATGACCGGGTTGATAAAGGTCGACCAAATAATAAGCGTAAGCATAGGTATTGCCACTAAAAAATATACCGTAACCATCCACTGAAACATCTTTTTTGTCCCAAGCACTGTGATAAGGTGCGTCAGCATTGATAGGTATTACTGCGATAATAACTTTCAAATTCAACGATTGTGCCATTTGCCGTAAGTAATTATAGAAATCACGATTTTTTGCGTATTCCAACGGTACCACAACATAATTAGAATTTTTGCGAATCGCTTTAATTAAACGGTCGCTGACATCTTTGTTAAAGTTGTAGCTTGGTAAAGCTTTACGAAAGTGGGGTAATTCAGAGAAGCCAATGAGTAGACTCGACAATACATTCCCTGCCGTAAAATTTGGTGTACCGCCCACATACGTAGGATCACCCATCATGGTGATCACGCCAACACGAGTGCGTTTGGGTAGCGGTTGTTTTAAATGTGCAAAAGGCAGTGGTGCACACGCGCTTAATAACAATGCTAAAGTTGCAATTAATAATATTTTCATGAATTTTTCCTCATTAACATGTTAACTTGCAGTGCTTATGGCCCCAAAGCCAATACGCTGGATCTTTCTCAATTTTCCCTTCTAAAATTCGCATCGATTTTTCTGTGATTTCACAATCAGCTGTATTTTCAGGGTGGCCGGGGAAAGAATTGTCCAAGTTTTGCACGGAAACTTTACCGCGAAGGCGTACGACATAATAACCCAGCAAATAAAACAAGTCAAAGACGCCATATAGCATCCAGAAGGGCAATAAGCGGAACAATTGCACTGTTAGCCAGAATACAGAAAAACCCAAGTAATCGGCTATTGTCATGGATTTCATGTGCTATTTTTCCAGAATGCTGGGCAAACCGCCATCCAATGGCTATTGTACATGTAGCGAATCAAATTCATCAAGCCATTTTAAAACGACAAACCTATGCCATGTTTGCCAATGATCAAGCGGTGATGATTGGTGGCGGCCAAGTATGGTTTTCAAAAAGTGATCATGAAGTATTAGTGACAGTGGTTAATCAGTAGTATTTATAGCATCCTGTAAAAACTAGCTAAAGGTAGAAAGTAGCTTAGTTTGACAGCGATTACTTAAGCTAATCATATTGAATTCTCGCATAAGGGAAAGTTGTGGTGTGTTTAGGGCGACTAGTTGCTTAGATGCAAGTTCGGCTGGATGATTTCTTCGATTAGTATATAATCATAGCATGTCATTAATAACGCTTCGTAACATCTATCTTGGCAGTGGCACTGATGCACTGTACGAGAATGCTAACTTGGTCATTGAGCCTAAAAAGCGTATTTGCTTGATAGGTCGCAATGGTGCAGGCAAGTCCACTTTATTTAAAATGCTGCTAGGTAAAGTTTTGCCCGATAAAGGTGAAGTCGAGCGCCAACAACAATTAGTCATTACACAATTAGAGCAAGATATCCCTACCGATTTAACGGGAACAATTTTTGATGTCGTCGCCTCTGGTTTGGGTAAAGCCGGTGAGTTACTCATGGAGCATGAGCATATTTTACAAGCGCTTGAGCATGACACGGATCCCAAATTACTCGATCGGCTGCACCAGGTACAGCAGGGATTGGAAACCTGTAACGGTTGGCAATTAGAACAAAAAGTTAAAAGTATTTTGGATAAGATGAATTTAGAATCACAACGGGAAGTAAGTCAACTTTCAGGTGGCTTAATTCGACGCGTATTAATGGCGAGAGCGTTTGTTGCTGAACCCGATATTTTATTATTAGACGAGCCGACCAATCATTTAGATATTGATGCGATTATCTGGCTAGAAGATTTTTTACTTAATTATAACAAGACCATTATTTTCATTACCCATGATAAACATTTTCTACAACAATTGGCGACACAAATTGTTGAAATTGATAACGGAAAATTAGTTACCTGGAATGGCAACTACACTAACTTTTTGCGTTATAAAGAAGAACAACTGGCCTCCGAAGAACGAGCAAATGAATTATTTGACAAAAAACTGGCAGAAGAGGAACGCTGGATTCGCCAAGGTGTGAAAGCCCGTCGTACACGTAACGAAGGTCGCGTGCGTGCCCTAGAACGGTTGCGCAATGAGCGTCAACAGCGGCGCAGTCGACCTGATGCTATACGTTTACAGCATCAAGATATTAATCAGGGCGGCAAAGTAGTGTTTGAAGCCGATAACATCAGTTACGCTATCAATGATAAAACCATCATCAAAAACTTTAGCACGATCATTGGACGTGGCGATAAAATTGGTATTATCGGCCCTAATGGCTGTGGCAAAAGTACGCTACTACAATTATTGCTAGGCACGCTTACACCCAGCGCTGGAAATGTGAAGCAGGGTGCTAATGTGTCTGTTGGCTATTTCGACCAGCGACGAGAGCAATTAGATGAATCAAAAACCGTGCAGGAAAATATTTATGATGGTGGTGACTTCGTAACAATTAATGGAAAAACCATTCACATCATACGTTATTTAAATGATTTCTTGTTTACCGCACAACGCGCTCGTGTTGCAACCCGCTCACTTTCGGGTGGGGAACGAAATCGATTAGTGTTGGCACGCTTATTTACTAAGCCAAGTAATGTATTAGTGTTGGATGAGCCGACCAATGATCTCGACATGGAAACACTTGAGTTATTACAAGAGTATTTACTCGATTACACCGGTACAATATTACTAGTCAGCCATGACCGTGATTTCTTAGACAAAGTTGCCACATCAACCATTGTATTTGAAGGAAATGGCCAGCTCACTGAATATAATGGCGGCTACAATGATTATATTCAAGAAAAAAGCACTTTAAAAATAGGTGAAAAACACAAAGCCACACATAAAAAAACCAATGAAACTAGCCAGGTTAAAAAGCTAACATTCAAAGACAAATTTGAACTGGAACAACTTCCCAAACAAATCGAAGCATTGGAGCTAGAACAGCAACAATTACAGCAAGCTATTATCGCCCCAGATTTTTATAAACAAACAAAAGACGTTATTGCACAACATAATCTACGTTTAGAGGCGATGGCTAAAGAACTTGAGACCCTATATAAGCGCTGGGAAGAATTAGACGACACAGGGTGTCCGTAAAATCGGGGGTTAGGCAGGGCTGGAGTCAAAGACTATTATTAATTCACCTAACGTTTTACATCATGTTCGAGAAATTTTGATGTTATGATAAATGGATAAAAGTAGCTTGCTAGTTAATGAGGGGAAAGTCGATGATCAAACATATTGTGATATTAAATTTTAAATTAGAAAATGGAATTAACTATTTAGATCTTCTAGAGTCTACCCGCTTGTTGGTTGAAGAAATGCCCGGGGTTATTGAATATAATCTTTATGGAAATGAAAGTCACTATACCCCAGCTGGGGTTTGTAGCATCGGCGTACAAATTGATTTTAAAGATGATGAGGCATTACAACAATTTATGGAAAACCCAAAACATTATGATATTAATGCTACATTTGTAAAATACTTAGCAGATCCACCCTTTATGGTATTAACCTATCACGTTGCTGACCGGGGCCAAGGTTGAGCCAACAGCGTCACCACCTCATTTGGTGACATTCAAGAAGCCCCCGCATTAAATAATGCCGGTATTGGTTATGCGAGACACTACAGAACGTCCAGAAGGCGTTGCCTCGGGCACGGCTTACGGAGATGGTATGGCGAGTGAGAAGATTGTGGCAAAGTTGTCTTAAGCTAACTAGAGACATCGGATAGGGTGGTTAGTTATAAAAATAGCACGTTAAGCTGTATATTTAAGTGTCTAATCCTGCAATTGATATGGTTTTGCTTACAACCATTACCTCAAAAACATTGACATTTCCGTTATAAGTTAGCACACTAGTGTTTATTTAGACTCTTTAGCAATTATAAGGATATCTCATATGAAGTACCCGCGGCCATCTGTCTTACTCACTGCAACATTGCTCGCTTTATCAGCTTCTTCGTATGCTGCGACGCCTCGGGCTTCGTCTCCCGGTGGCTGGCATTACGGCGGGCAGTGGCGTGATTGAAACGCATGAGAATGATGGCAGCAATAACGATAATGACAACACTGCTGAAGCGCACAGTCTCAGCAACCGCAGTGTTATCGGCGGTGCGCACGTGGGTTACGATTGGGGTTTAAGTCAACGTTGGTTGCTAGGTGTAGAAGGCGGGTATCAGTATTTAGGCCATAGCGAAGCGCTGCAGCATTATCCACTGACAGCAACCTTACGCAGCGGCACAACCATTCGGGCGCTGGATGCGTTATTGACCAGTCATTATTACTTAAGTAATCGGTTTAACGTGTTCGGCAAGCTAGGCGTGGCGTATGAATGGTTAACCCGTACCAGTGATTGTGAGGCGGGTGTCTGTAATGGTAGCACTATTGCCGATAGCAACCACAATCAAACCACACAGTACCACTTTAATCCCGAACTGCAAGTGGGTATGGGTTGGGATGTTAGTGATGTGCTGCGCTTATCAGCGGCGTATCAGCGCGTCATGGGCGATGATGCGCGGCAGTACAACGACCAGACATCCAAAGACGACACCCGCATCAACCCAACGATTAATGGTGTGTTGCTGGGATTGGATTATCAATTTACCCAGGTGCCAGATTTAAGCGCGGTGACTCGTGCCCCACATGGCGGCGGGTATGCCGGCATCACTGCGGGCAGTAGCGTGATTGAAACACATGAAAAAGATGACGGCAATAACGATAATTTAAGACTGCACAACCTCAGCAACCGCAGCGTTGTCGGCGGCGCACATGTGGGTTATGATTGGGGCTTAAGTCAACGTTGGTTGCTAGGTCTAGAAGGCGGGTATCAGTATTTAGGCCATAGCCAGGCGCTGCAGCATAATCCACTAGCATCCACTTTACGCAGCGGCACAACCATTCGGGCGCTGGATGCGTTATTGACTAGTCATTATTACTTAAGCAACCAGTTTAGTTTATTCGGTAAGCTAGGCGTGGCATATGAATGGTTAACCAGTACCAGTGATTGTGAGGCGGGTGTCTGTCATGGTAGCACTATTGCCGAGAGCAACCACAATCAAACCACACAATATCACTTCAATCCCGAACTGCAAGTGGGTATGGGTTGGGATGCTAGTGATACCCTGCGCTTATCAGCGGCATATCAACGAGTGATGGGTGATGATGTGCGGCAGTCCGACACTCAAACAAGTGCGGAGGACACACGCATCAACCCAACGATTAATGGTGTTGTGATGGGTGTGGATTATAAGTTTTAAGCGCACCTGAAATTTTTTGTTGGCCGACCACCCTGTAGTATTGGTTAATCGCTATGGGAAATGAAAGCTAATCAGACATTATCACCTATTGTTAGCCAAACGATGGAAACACTTCAAGTTGTGATTGAGCAAGAACAACTTGAGCCTCTTAATTATGAGCCCTTCATCTATTTATTAAAACATTGCAAAATCATCTTAATAGACTCTGGTGGCATTCAAGAAGAAGCCCCCGCATTAAATAATGCCGGTATTGGTTATGCGAGACACTACAGAACGTCCAGAAGGCGTTACCTCGGGCACGGCTAAATTGGTCGGTGTTGATACCGATGAAATTGTTAATAGTCTCTCACAGCTGATAGAAAATACTAGCGAGTACCAAAAAATGGTGGATAACATTAGCCCTTACGGCGATGGTATGGCGAGTGAGAAAATTGGGGGTATCTTCCAGCCTGATATCAATAAAAGTCTATACCACTTTATCATAATGGATTGTAAATCGTTAAAATCTATTTAGCTGCTAAACCTTCTTGCTGCATGGCTTTAACAACAGCTGGGCGAACTTTAATTCGATCGAAATAAGCCGATAAATTTGGCCAATCAGAAAGTGAAAGATGGGCCACGCCAAGCCAACGTAAGGTTACAAAAATATAAGCATCTGGCAAGCTAAATTCATCGCCTGCAACATAGTCATGATTCATCAATTGTTTTTCAATATGCGCCAGCTTAGCTTTTAAGCTCTCAGCAAACATATCAGTGACCGACTGTTCTACATGTTTATAAGCAAAAAATGGTGTAAAAGCTTTGTGTAAATCACTAACAGCATAACTCAACCAAGCTAATACACTATAACGCTGCATTTCACCCACGGCAGGGCATAGCAATGCTTTTTTATCAAACGTATCAGTTAAATACTGTTGAATAGCTAAATTTTCAGTGAGCAAAGCACCCGTATCAAGCTGCAATGTTGGCACGGCACCTTTCGGATTGATAGTGTAAAAATCGGTACCTTTTTCAGTAATCTTTTTCGCCAAATCAACTGATTCAAACTCGCAATCAATATTTAATTCATTAATCACAATATGGGTACTTAATGAACAAGCACCTTTTGAATAGAATAGTTTCATAACAACATCTCCTAATAAAAATTCTGGTAAACAGCTAATATGGTTAATGACGATAGTATACCAAAAATGACTAAAGTCAATATCACGATATATAGCAGGTTTGTCCACAGTTAGCCATCCCATATTCTTGAAATAATTCCTGAAATAATAGATAATATGCAAGAAGATGTAGCGTCTTTTTCTCGTTGTGAAGCACTACTTTTCATCGGGGATACATTGGATAAAGGTGCAAAGGGAGACTTATTATGCGCAGACTAGACCTGGTTGAGTTATTTAAACAAGAAGTAACGATGGTAACAGAACAGCGAGATATTAGTAAGTTTGAACAATTTTACTCAAAAGATCTCCAAGTGATTAGCAATAATCGCCAGTATACCCATGATGAATTCAAACAAATGCACGCTTATGAATTTGAAAAAGTAAACCGCATCGAAGCACAGATTGATGATATCTTCGCACAAGAAAATAATTTAGCGGTAAAGCTTTCTTTTAACCGTTTTTTTAAAGAAGGCGGTAGCAGCTTAATTCATCTCGTTGCGCTGGTAAAATACCAAGGCAATCTTATCACGCATATGTGGCAAATGATTTATCCGCTCTCTGAGGAGGTAAGCACATTTGGTTCTCCATTAGGCAAGCCTCCCATCAAGAAATAAAGACAACATATTTGCTTGTTATACTGATTAAAGGATTATAACTTAAGTGGACAATAAAGAAATAGTCAGCTGTTTAACGGTTACAAAAAATAGAGTTGATTTTCTAGATCGTGCTATTTCTCAATATATTTCACAAGATTGGAATTTCAAAGAATTAGTTATCGTGTATTATAACTCTGACAAAGATACAGCGTTATACTTGAATTCATTAAATATTGAATATATAGAAAAAAACAATATAAGAATTTTTTGTTATATCGACACCTCAGAAGTAACATTGGGTGAGGTGAGAAATTATGCCTTGGATAAAATTGATGATTCTTCCTGGATTTGTATTTGGGACGATGATGATGAATATGCAATTAATAGAATTAGTTATTGTCTCAATTTTTGTTATAAAAACAACCTTGATGCGTTGACTCTTAGGAGACTATATATTAAGAAACATTCTGAATTGAGAATAAGCCCTAAAAGATTTATTGGCTGGGAGGGAAGTTTGATTGCTCGAAAACGCTCAATAGGTAGATACGAACTTTTACACTCCGGGGAAGACACACCAATGTTAGTGAAAATGTATGAGAGGAAAGAGAGGATTTTTTCGCACGACAAGCCGGATTTGTATATTTACAATATACATGAAAATAATACAAATAAAAATATCGAGACGTTATTTTTACACTCAGAGAAACTCTGAATTACTGCCTGTTCCAAAGACGCTGCCATTATCTAGCTGTCCCCTGTGCCAAGTTGGCCGGCCTGATTCCTGCCAGTTGCATAGGCTACGCCGTCACGAATCACGAAGGTCGCTCCACGTCAATCTTGGTGTTCTTAATAATATAATGAGCATTAGTTTGGACTGGATAAGGCTAAATATCTGCTTGTTATGCTGACATTTTTGTATACATATAGTACAATTCAAAATGTAAGCTAAAAACAAGAGGTGAATAAATGCCCAAATGCTCGAAATGTCAAAAAAATGTTTCCGATGTACGCAGCTTGGATTTATTTGAAAATCAGTGGCGACACGCTAAAAAATTGGGTGATGTATGTGCCATTTGCCAAGATGATATCTTGTTGTGTGAAGCTCATACGACCTTAGAAAGTTGAGGACATTTCTATCATAATAACTGTATACGGCCGTGGCTCAAAACCCATTCCTCTTGCCCTACTTGCCGGAGAGTAGTAGCGAATGTAAAATGTTGCGCTATATGCGATCAAGCACTTTTCGCTTCTGATGCGAAAACCTTATTACCTTGTGGCCATCAATTTCACAAATCTTGTGCTGTTGGATTGAAAATGTCTGGCAATTGCCCAGAGCGAGGTTGCAAGCAAGTGGAGAGAGCAGTCCCTGGAAAACCACTGCCACGTAAGATATTCAAATTTTTAATGCATTTAGATGTTAGTCAGCCTTTTGTGGAGGAATTTTGGCTATGGGATCCCAAATATACAGATTATGTGTTTATTATAAGTCGGGGTTCGAGTTATGGATCAGGTAGGGAAAATTTATTTGTGAGAATGCCCACTTCTCGACAACAAATCGCCATGGATCAAACGAATTTTGAACAAAAATTGGTTGAGCTTATGACTCAAATTAGTCCTAGAGCTGGAACAATAATGTTTGAATTATACTTTATATAAGTATTGCGGGTACATCAACACTATACAATGTTAACGCGAATGATCTTATTAGCATTATGTTAGGTCAATTTGATGCAGTTGTAAATACAGGATACATTCCCAGAGACGAGGGTGAAAGTGAAGTCTTACCATTTGTAGAACAGCCGGGATATGGCGACCGGACGATGCATATATTGAGCACAATTTTAGACAGACCACCACCACTATATAATTATTAGAACCTCAGGCAATCAACTCTTAGAAAAGTAGATGCAGCTGTATACTGGCCAGCCAAAGTCACCGAACGTTCACAAAGAAGATATTTGCTTGTTACACTGGCAAATGATCGGCTATTATAGATCTGATATACTTAAAACTAAAGCTTGAATTAAGACAGAAGGGGATTGATAATGAAGCATGAAACCGTAGATTTAATTCGCTCAATAGAAGCGTGGCTAACAACGGGTAAAGTTAACCCAGATGTTTTTTCTGAGGGCTTTGTTTTCAGCTCTCCATTTTGGAAGAAAGCAAATAAAGATCTGTTTTTATCAAAATTCCATAGCTCTACAGAATATATAGAAAAAGCCTTGTCAAAAATCAAACGCTTTGACACCATGTATCATATGAGGAATGATGAAAAAAAATGCTTTGCCATAATATTTAAGTATCATACAAAAAATAATTACAGTGTTGATGAGACCGTATTTTGCAAATTTGAACATGGCTTAATTACCGAAATGCTTTCTATTTATGACTTACTTGAGACAAAAAAAGCGTTAGAGCTTGAGTAGTGGCAATATGTTTAGATTGAGAGGACACTAAAGGTAACTTTGACTGTGATGTTGCCCCAATTTTTTATTGGATGAGGAAAAAATGAAATTAGAAGGTAAGATTGCAATTGTGACTGGCGGTTCAAGAGGGATCGGTGCGGCTATTTGTCGTGCTTATGCTAAAGAAGGTGCGACAGTAATTATCGTTAATAAAAATAATCCTCAGGATGGATTGCAAATTGCAAATAAAATCCAGCAAGAGGGTGGTTTAGCGCAGGCTATATCCTGTGATATTACTAATCCTGAAGACGTTAATAAATTAGTGCAACAAGTTATTAAAAAACACGATCGAATTGATATTTTAGTTAATAATGCGGGTGTGCTGATCTTCAAAAATTTTGAAGATCATACCCTTGAAGATTGGAATTTCTCAATCAATACTAACTTAACAAGTGCTTTTTTGCTGTCACAGGCCGTAACTCCTTATATGAAAAAAAACATTATGGAAAGATTATTTTCATTTCATCTTTGGCAGCTATCCGAGGAGTAGCAGGTGCTATCGCGTACTCTGCCAGCAAAGGTGGCATATTAGCGATGGCCAAATCTATGGTTGCTGAACTTGCCAGCGATGGCATTAATATCAACCTAATAAGCCCGGGTTTTACCGCAACCCCAATGAATCAGACGCTGCGCAACGACCCTCATTTTATGCAGCAAATAAAATTTCCCCCATCTGGCGAGGTAATTATGCAACCTGAGGATATTGCAATGGCAGCAGTTTATCTTGCGTCTGAAGACTCAAGAACTGTACATGGCCTAGATTTAATTATTGATGGTGGGGCATCTACAGTACAGTAGGTACAGTAAAATAAATGTTTAGGGTATTGTATTGCAATGGCGTTAACTTATCATATTGATAAAACTAGGGGACTTGTATGAATAAAGAAAAAATAGAACTTGGGACTTTAATGCTAGTTGGTTTAACAGCCAGAACAAATAATAAAGATGAATTCACACCTGATAAAGGCAAAATAGGCCCATTGGCTAATCACTATTGGAGTAACCAAGTAGGCAACAGCTTCAAACATCGAACAAATCCTGGTGTCACTTATTGTGTTTATACCGATTTTGAGAGTGATGAAAATGGTGAATATACATACTTAATTGGCGAACAGGTTAGCTCCTTCGATGAGCAAGATAACTTTTCAACACTAACTATTGAGTCCAGTCTTTATCAAAAATTTACAACGGGTCCAGGGCAAATGCCTGATGTCGTTATTAATGCTTGGCAAAATATATGGCAAATGGGTGAAAACGATTTTCAAGGTAAACGAACTTATTTAGCAGACTTTGAGGTTTACGATGATCGAGCTGTTAACCCAAATGAAGCAATGGTAGATGTTTATATTGGTATCAAATAATTGCGATAGGTAAGTTGCAGTTGTTGCTTGAATCTAGGGGATATATACTCCCCACTATTTCCAGTAATTCTTCTTACTGGAAATAGCGGAGCAGCTAACTGCCTTCTTTTAGCATGCGGCTATGGTGCGGTTATTACAGCTACAATTGCGGATGCGACAGGCGCCTGTGACGAATCTTTGTATAGAAAACCATAACTTGAGGTACCCGCTGGTGATAACAGCGTACATGCGGCACCCGCATAAGTCGTCGGTTGTGTAGTTCCAGTTACGAATGCCAGAGCATAAGTTGCTGTTTCGCAGTAACCACCACTAGCATGACTATCTCCTTGCCAGAAAATATTTCCTAACGCCTGGTTTGGATGATTATAAGGAAATGGCATGCTGGTATCATAAGTTGTTATATTCACGGCTGAGCCAAGCGATGCTACGCCACCGTGATACATCGAAAGGGCTGTGCTGGGGGCCACGACACAACCATACGTAATACACGATGGTGCACTACATTGAGGGCATGCAACTACGATTGGATATTTGGTGGCATTCTTAACCGCTAACAGACCAAATGCTGATGTTGGTGCTAAGCCTATAAAAGGTATTAAAACACAGATAGCTTTAATTACTGGACTAAATTTCAAAATATTCATCTAACCTCTCCTTGTTTAAATCGAACAATAATAACTGTAATCTTCCCTAGTTACATTGTCAATCTTTATTTGCTAGCCTATGGTAAATTAACCATCCAAGTTCAAAATGCCTATATCAGCCAATTTTTTAATCATTATTTAAAAGGTATGCCGTTAGGTTGGCTGGCGAGTCCAG
>FLOH01001385.1_pt1 | contig 38186 bp, 66 predicted proteins | sample 756751 | NCBI WGS metagenome assembly FLOH01 (sample SAMEA4026879, study PRJEB14308) | marine metagenome | biome: coastal water; material: water | depth 74 m
TTCTTGGTTAGGTGTGATGAGAATGTTGCTACTTGGTAAGTGGCACATCATCCCTTAACGGTTCCAGGGTCTTGGTTGTGACGATGGCTGCTGCACCACAGAGCAGACGCTCTACAACCGGCAACAGATCCGCATGGCAGGCGCCCAGGAGATGTTCACCTGTCGAGGTTCTCACCTTCAGAATGATCTCGGTGTCAACCTCACCGTGGGTGATCACGTCAACTACCAGATACTGCCGGCCGTTTGGAGTTCCGTCATCAGCGAGAGCAAACACGGCTTCATACCTGTGGCCGTCTTCACACATGTTCTCCCTGACGCACTCGAATGGGCCTCTTGGTTTCATCTGCTTTGTCATCTCACAGCTCCCTTCGTTCTTGTTCAGAAGTGTCAGTATTCACCAAGGCCATACATGAGCTCTCCCTTCATGATTAGTACTCCTCGGGACCGTTGCGGGCGGCGATCGCCGCGCTGGTCTTCATCATAGCGGCCAGTTTGGCATCAAGTACTTCCTGCGCAGCCTTCTGGGTCCGCTCGTAGATGCCATAGAGATGATTCATGGCATCGGTAGCAGTGTCAAGCTCCACCGCGACCCCTACCGTCTGCTCCCCCGTCTCGGTGAAGTACTCCACCCCCTGTCCGGCTCTCCATCTGTCCCTGACCAGAGGGATTCTCAGGTCATCCGAGTCCTCAGTCAGGATCTCGGCGAACACGTGCACCGAGGGGAGCCCACCCCCGGCTACATCCTCATAGCGGAAGCCGAGGACAGTCTCTCCGGAGTCGGCGAAGGCGAGCTCGCCTTCGAACCTGTAGCCTTCGGGTGGATCCATATCGATGTCAAGTTGGTGCTTAGCCATTATCAGTTCCTTTGCTGTTGTTGATGGTCTCTGCTTTACAGGTGCAGAACTGTTCACTTTCGCCGCACCAGCAGCCGCGCCGGTATGTTCCACGCGGCGGCAGCTCCTCGTCGTATCGGTCAGCACGTTGCATTGCCTCACAACATTCCGGGTGCATACGCGATATCACGTTTTCTTCGTAGGTGAACCATGTAGCGTACGGCTGGCCTGCGGCAATCCGCCTATTGCACCAGTCGCAAATGTAGGCCTTGCGTGACCGCTTAACGTGTCGGATCGGGCTGGCCATCATAGGGCTGCTCCTTAGCTGTTGCGTACCAGGAATTCATCGCAGCGTAACTCCGGAGTAATCCACCCCTTCGCACCACGATCCGTCCAGTCGCACTCGTACATGTAATCGGCGACCTTCACCTGATCCAGCTCCAAAGCCGAAACCCCGACAATGAAGAAGTGTGGCAATGCGGCGCCAGGCCGATATACAGCCACTCTGGTGGAGCCGGGGAACAATTCAGCAAGTCTGATGCGCTTCTTCATGGTTCCCTTTCTTGTGGTGTCCGGTTCTCTTGAAAACATGTTCGTCGGACTGCTCTCGTCCCTTCCAGTAGTCACCAAACCGCTCTCTCGTTGCATCGGGCTGACACTGGGGCCGTGCCTGCATCTTCTCGTGGAACGCTTCCGTCCCTCGCTTTGTGGCGTTGCGTCTCCGTTCTGCTACGTCACCTGGCTTATCACGGTTGAGCTTTTCAAGGTTCCGCTGAATATAGACGTCCCTTATCGGCTGCCGCTTTCTTCTCGGGGCAACATGAGCCTTCGCCCTGTTCTCGGCTGTGGATCCCTCCCAGGCGCCTGACTCCAGCATAAAGCGGGCCTGTTCAGCCTTGAGCTGCTTTGTCTCGCCACATGAAAGTCCGTAGGTCCAGGGAATACCGTAGATGTCACGGTACTCGTCCGGGTCCATTTCATGTATCATCTGCAGGTGCTTTCCGAGCGTTCGGTATTCCTTCCCGCAGCGCAGACACACGATGCTTTCACCGGCAAAATAGGCTGCCAGCTTCTCCGGGTCCAGGAACTTGAATTCCATAGGATAGCCTGGTAGCGTTATCCGCAGACGCTCATACTGTGTTAGGGGTCGTGATGACATTGCGTTTCTCCTTGGTTACGGACGTCTAACAAGACGCTCCAGCTTGTTCTCTTGATTAAGATGGACAGGCAGGATGCTCAGCTTCAACCATCATTTCTTGTGGTGTGTCATTTATTCAGGGCCATACAGTTCACGATCGATATCACGCCGGACCTGCAGCTGCCTCTCGCCTTCTGTAATGCCATGGTTGAACCCCGATTAGCCATGGTTCTTCAGCCATACGAGCAACATGAGTCCGAGGGATAAGCCCCCTAGCATCATGATGACAATGAAAGCCCTCTTGAAGGCCTCCGCGCATCTGTCCAAGGCCTCCTCCGATGGAGGCTCTTCATGCTTGTTGCACATTAGTTGATCTCCTTGATTGAGCAGGGCTCACCGTTGGCGAATAGTGAACTGTCACAGTGGCGTGTTCTGCGAACCATTCGAATGACTCCATTTGGTCAAGGCATCCATACGACACACCGCTACGACCAACCGACATAATTGCCCACGCCAGTCCGTTTACACGCACTTGCCAATATGTGTTCATAGCCACGATCCACTCGGCCTGGGTTAACGGTCTGAACGACGGCTTCGGCTTGCGATTTTCCTTTTCGTACAAGGCCGCGAGCTCTTTGCACCGCTTGCACCTGGGCATGACCACGAAACGGTACAACTGGTCTGCACGCAAGATCAGGTGCTCTGACTCACACAAAGCCAGTTCGGTGACTTCATTCGGGACATCTTTCATCATCTCACTCCTTCTCTTTGTAGATTGCAGTTCGGGTGGCGTCCTCCCACGGGCGTGAGGGTCTTAGTGTGAGATTTTGCGGAGCGTTCATTTCGTAGTGCATCCCCACATAGTCAGTCAGGATAAGTCTGCCATTATCACATATTCGGACAGAGAATTGTGCCTTGCCATCCCGGTAGATCTGGATCTGCATAGGTTTGCCACAGATGTTGGTTTTCTTAGCATCTTCACCCCAACCGTCTGCGTCCATTGGTCCTAGCAGTTCGCCGTCTGACTCTGTGATAATCTCTGTTAGGTAATCTGTCATGCGCTGGACTCCTTGTTCGCTTTGTCGCTTGCTTCTTTGAGTTGCCTTTCCACCTCGGCCTGCAGTTGCCCCCAACACCATGCAACCCCTTCCGCATCACCACCCATTCTGATCCAATGTTCAGCCATGATTTCGATACGCCTGTCGTCTGTCATCCCTTCACTCCTTCGCGTTGTCGATTGCCTCTACTTGCTCGTCAGCATCCTGGAATGAGCAGCTGTTAAAGCCACATTCATCGGGTTGGTTCCTCCTTGTTTGTTCTTTCGCAACTGCATCTCTCAGTCGTCATATGTAGGGCTCCCTTTGGGTTTGGTTGTTGTAACTATAGTTCTTTGAATTCTACTACGCCTTGCTTCCGCAGACTGTACCAGTCCTGGGAGCTGGTAGTCTCAGTGTTCCGTATCCCGATGATAACATGGTCCATCACCTGGATATGCAACAGGTTGCCCGCAGCTATCAAGGCCTGCGTGACAGTAATGTCTTCCACTGTAGGACTGGGATCCCCTGACGGATGGTTATGGACCACGATGATTGCGGCCGCGTTCTTCTCAAGAGCAGCTCGGAAGACGTCTCGTGGGGAGACCAAGCTTGAGTTGATCGTTCCTCGGTGAATCACCGAAATATCACAGACATGCTGCCGTGTAGTACAAGACAGAAGCCAGACTACTTCCTGCTTCTCAGCCTGGACGAGTGGCCGCATGATAGCAACCACGTCCTCTGGGGTTTTGGCAGGTGGTTGTACGTCTGTCACGTAGGCAGCAGCTGACTCCATCAGGGCCAGATACGGATGAGGTGCAGGCTGGTGGCTCATGGTTATTCTCCTTTTCCTTATGGCTGTAGGATATCCGCAAGCGTCCGTAGACGATTACGAGCCCGGCAGACAGCACATTCGTTGACTACCCCAATGACGCTCATAAGACATTTACATCGCGCTAGGTCTAGTACGTCGGCCGCGTACTCAAGGCCAGTTACAGCCGTTCTCAGATCCGTGTGGCCGATCTCAAGGCCGTGGCGCTTGCCCAGCAGGTAGCACAGCCGCAGGGCCGCATAGTGGGCCAGGGAAAGGCAGATTAAGATTAGGAAAAGCATGAGGCGTCTCCTTAGGTTAGAATGTTTCGAGCATCCACTTGGCCCAGGCGTGGCGGTTCCATTTATGACCACCCTCGCAATAGGCGGCGAACCAGTCCAGTTCATTGGTTTCATTAGCAATATAAGATCGGAGCGCCGACGATTCAGCGGAGCGTCCTTCGAACACGGTAACATCGGCCAGCTCAGCGGCGGCGTAAAGGGTAGCGTGAATGCGGTCCATATCGTCTTGAGTTGCTGCATCGCCCATCTGTTCCAGATAGGCTAAGGTCACTATGGATTTGGGTTGCTCTGACATCTTCTTGTTTTCCTTTTTAACTGTTGCTTTGTTGGATAGATGGTTAGGGATAGAAAGGCGCTCACAGATTTAACTGCGATCCGGAGGTTCGACAACCCGAAAAGGGCTCGTGGGCCAACAGGGAGGAAACGTGCCAGCAAATGAGAGCACGCAAAAACCTGTCCGTTTAGGGAAACGCCCGCACGCCTAGGATGGTGAGTTGGTCGGGACACAGCGGCCAACAAACCGAAGCGTTTCCAGGTAATCGTCGACCGCTTCCCGGAAGGACTTGTCCAGGGCCTGACGGGTCTCGGCGTCGTAGGTCACCAGGTCCTGACTGTCCAGGATCTTCCCGTGCCACATCTCACTCTTGTGAGACCCACCAATCGGGTCTAAGGCAACACTGCCCCGGTGCCCTTTGTGTTTCAGAACCTCCGGCTCAGGCGTCTCGGCCTCCTCGTCTGCCTCATCGTCCGGAAACTCCGGAACGCCGGCCGCTTCCAGAAGCTGAACATCGCCAGGGTCGATGTACTCGACAAGGTCCTGCAGTTCCGCGATTTCACCATAGCTGATGCGTTCGGCGTTGAGCTCTTCACGGAGATACTCAAGTCTGGTCTTTGCCTCGGCAGCGTACAGGAAGCCGAAACAGGTTCGGCACAAATCTTCCTTCCGAGGAAAGGGCTCTGTTGCTCCGGTTCCGTGGCGTCTTTCTTCCACAACATTCTCCCACACCAGTTCTTTGCAGGGACGGTCGTGCCACCTGCCATCCGGCATCTTAAAAATGGTCCCGTAGGGCATTGTCATCCCTCCTTGTTTTTGTGATTGGGACAGCCTTGCTCGTGGCAGGCTATGCCGTTGATCACCACGGCCTCGCACTGCGAGCACCGTACCCTCCAGGACTTGTACTTCCGGTCATAGGTAGACAGGTCGAAGCCCCGGGCCTTGAGGTTATTGCGCTTACTCATAGGGACTACTCCCGGCCGCATAGCCGGCAAGGTACGCATCCACCTGGTCCTGGGTCCATCGGTTGTCCAGTTGTCTACCCCAACCATATGCTTTGTGATCGTCCCCATGAGAGGCGACTTGTTCCACCGTCTTGTCTTGTGGGTCAGTCTGATAGAAACGCTGGTTAATCCATGGGATATGTCCGGCTTTCATCCTTCAGTCCTCCTTACTCATAGTGGTGTTTCCGCTCGGCATCTTTGGCTTCTTGCCGTTCATTCTCTGCCTGTATTGCCTGTCTGCAGGCAACGTTGGCAGCCATCACATGGATTCCTTCACATCTCCATCGCTGGGTCGGAACGTGGACCCGGGTGCCATTGTAGGACATGTGCCGGAACGGGCTCTGAGCCGGGGCCACAATCGTGTCCCCATCCTTCAGCTCGTCCACGCACTGGTAGAGATCATACAACGCGCGCCCGACACCAACCAGCATCGACTGAGCCGTGTCCATGACGGTGTGCTGCATAACCAGTCGCGTGTCCGGGGACAACTCTCCGCCCCACTCCCGCATGTCACTGGGCAGGCCCAGTATCGTCCAGGTGTGCCCGTTACCCTTGCTCCACACCGCTTGCATTGCGTAGTCCATGGCTGTCTCCCGTGTTGATGGTTTAGTTCGGAAAGATCAAGCTCGTTCCGGACGGGCAAGAAAATGGGGTATAAGTGCCCTCTCGGCTCGTAGTCTGTCCCTCTCCTCATCCCTTTTCTTCAGAAAACGAAGGGTGTCGGCACGAATCTGCTCTCTACATAGGGCTTCTTCGCGCTCTCTGTCTGCTTTGGTGGCCTCCCTCGCAGTCACCGTTTTTACGAACCTTCGTCGGGGTTCCCCCGATGCCCGCTGGAGCTCTCGTTCAGCCACCTTATCGTTCCGGCTCCGCTCTCGCCGTATCGCCTGTTTGCAGGCGTAGTTGTCAGCCGCAACATGAGTGTCCTCACATTTCCACTGTTGGGCAGGAACCAGAAGTCGCTTGCCGCCGGAGAACAGACTCTGCGGAGGCGCCACAATAATGTCTCCCTTCTTCAGTATACCCTCAAGTTGATATCGGGAGGTCAGGGCCGCCCCGATGCCCGCCAGTATCGACTGAGTCGTGTCTGCTTTGGTGCGGATACCCAGGGACAGGTTACCCGAACTATCGCCGTAGCTGTACAGGCCCATCACCGTCCAGGTGTGTCCTTCGCCCCCATCCCAGACCGCACGCATGTTATACTGCACCGTGCCATCGCTACGGAAGTCCTTCCGCCGCCAATGAGGATGAGTTCGTGGATTTGGCCGCGTTTTTTCTTCCACCAGCTTACGAAGCGCCTTGGTGGCACGCTGGTATGTATCGCAGCAGCCCTGGGTAGACCGTATCCCCATTATCTTGCAGATATCGGGGAAGGGCAACCCTTCCAGATGACGTAACTGCAGTACCTTTCGATACTTCTCCGGCAAGTCTTCCGTCAGACTGACCGCCAGCTGCCCAAGATCGGTTCGTTCTGCCTCGGCTACCTCCTCAAAGGGAGTCAACTGCCGGCGTTCCGACAGACCCGTCAGCTGCGCCTTGTCGGAGTAGCCTTCGATGCGGTTGTCTTTCAGGATCATCATCTCGTCATGCGGCCAGAGTTCCTCCGGCGTGACCCACAGGACCTTCGCTATCCGCTTGGAGATCTCGGTGTACTGGCCTCTCTTAGGATTCCACGCGGCTCTCTTCAGGTTCAGATACTCCCCGATAACAGACGGGTATACTCCAACGGCCCGGGCCAGCGCGGCGGCGGTTTTGATGCCGGCCGCGGCCATAGCCTGTTTCATGTAGCCGTTGCGGATGGTGAGTGTAGCATGGTATCTCACGTCTTCACCTCTTCCTTTCGGCGATCAGCTTTTCTGCTTGGTGCTTGGCCCACGAACGGTGTCTCGACTTGTCAAACATCCCTCTTCCGGTTTCCGGCCACCACCCGCATTTGTCCATCATTCGGTTGAGGTTACGACATGCGGCTGATATTTCAGTCCGCAAGTTGACCTCTTCGTCATCTATCGCCATACCGGTGTCAACATCCACCATCGCCACCCAAAACCCCCCCTTGTGTCGGGGGCGGACTGCTATGGTAAATCTACGGTTGCCAGAGACCTCTTGAGCGTTGTCGATTTCGCTCTGCGTGAAGGTGATTTTCTTTTCAGGCAGGGGCTTCACGGCTGCACCTCTTCTCACTTATTACGGATGTTGTACACGATCCTGCCAGCCTTTGCCGGTAGGCACCCATAGCCAGCCCTGAACCCAGGTCCCGTCTTCTCCGACAGACAGGCCGGCGTCAGTGTCGACCTCGATTTCGGTCGTGGCGTAGATCTCATCTGCACGGGATAGCAGGACCTTTCGGTATGCCGTAGATACCCCACACCGCAGCCTCAACTTCACGGCTTTGAAGAGGGCCTGTGTAAGCTTGACCCTCTCCGCCTTCGTCAGCGCCACAGCGCATCCCTCGATGGCTTCCATAAGGAATTGTTTATCCAGCATTTTCAGGCTCCTTCTTGTCAGCTTCGTCCTTACTCATCCCAGTCCGTGACGATGGTGACGTGTCCGTAGGGGTTGCGCGTCCCGGTCTGGGGATCGGAGCGCAGGCCAGTTCAATATCCGCGTTAGACTCGAAAACGTAGTCTCTGGCAAGAACGTCATAGGAAACCTGCTTGTAGGGCTTTTTGTGATCATCGGAATAGGAGTCCAGCAGCACCCCCTCAGCACTGGCGTACATGATCACCATGGGGAAGAGGTCAGGCCCAACAATGATCCTCTTCAATTCGATTACCTCCACTATCGTGGCCAGTGTGTAGGGCTCCAGAATTACCTCTGTAGCCCGACGATAGTCATCAGGCTGATTGTGGAACGACAGGTGGTCGACACTGGTCCACTTGCTGCTGTTCACGGGACTGCGGCGTTGTAGGCGGCCGGCGGCCAGGGCACGCATCAATTCCCCCAGCCATTCATGGTGATCTTTCCATACCAGAGCTTGGTCTCTGTCTATCATAGGATACTTCCTTTCTGTTGTTGGCGCTCAAGAGCACCTTCAGCGCGTCAGCCTGAGTATTGGCGTCCTTGAACTCTGCAACCGTATACGGATTGCGGTCGGTGAACTCAGCATGTGTGCGGTACTCGATGCCCCTGAAACAGTCAATCAGGTTGCACAGGGCCACCGCAGCCTTGCGGACAATCTCTCGTTCTTGGTCTGTCATGTGTACCTCCAGAAGCGCCAACAAGGCGCTCCAGTTGACTCACTTCGTTCTCAACTGAGCTTGGTTGTTATACGACTCGCTTTGTTTTCGCGTCCAGCACGCTCTCGCAATCCCGGCATACAAACACCGTGCGCCGCCCAAACCATCTTGCCGGGATCGACCGATATGTGCCATTCAGGTGCTTGCAGGGCGGCGGTCCTATTGAGATCGTCGTCGTATAACAAACGGATGGACACGTACCATTCATTCGCGCCGCTTCGCTCTGCTCACTCATGTCCGGTCATCCTTTCCGTTAGATTTTTGATGATTAAGTTTTTCTTCTCGATGCTTGATTGCGCATTCGGCGTGCTGTGTCCGCCAGCCGCCTTTGTGCCGCTCAAAATGCCCCGCACCCTTTTCGACTGTGCGCCCGCAGCGGTAACAGACACCTGGGTATTTGTTTCTCATAACTGCCACACCTCCTAAATAAATCTAACAAGACAATCGAGCCTACTTGCTATCGCTGCGAGGCTCATTTGCAGCGTTATCGGCGAAAGTTCCGGTGTCGCTGCAGGGTAGCCTCCGCATCCACGGTCCGCTGCTCGGCAAGCGCCTGGATCTTGGTGACGGTCAGGGCCTTCAACTGAGTCAGCTGTTTCCGGATCGAGGGTACCTCAGCCTTGGCATAGGCAATGACCTCTTTCCTGGCCATGTCCAGGAGTCTGGCCATGACCTTGTCCGCGAATACACCCAGCAGCTCGGGGCCAAACCGCTCCCGAATCATATCAGAACAGAGCTTGGTGTGGGTATCCCGGTCATCGTATTTGACCACCATATAGACTGGGTTGTGGGATAGTACTATCTCGGGAAGGCACTTACCCCGGTACGTGAAGGGGTCGGTGTCGTTGTCGTAGCCCCGGTACGCGTTGCGATCGGTAACCGCCGTCTCTTCGGGGTTGATGGACAGGGGCCTGGCCGCTATCCCGAACCGGTTGAACCCGGACAGGGTCTGAAAGAGCCGGATCAGGTTGTACTGGTCAATCGATCCCGCGCCGGTAAGCAGCTCCTTGGCAGACAGGAAATGGAATTCCGGGATCTGCAGGACCCACCACTGGGTGCCCGCGTCTCCGGACCAGCCCCGGGTCTTCACGAACAACCGGTATGGATTAACCTTGGGGAATGTGTAGATCTTAGGTGTCATGATCGGGCTCCTCGGAAGTTGGGTTGGATGCCTGCTCTCGGTAATATCGTTCGTCCGACCACGAATCCAGCATGTTCAGTATCCCGGTCAGGGCAAACACAGCGTCCGGAAGAAGCGTGACCTTCCCGGACTTTATCTCCATGTCTTCCAGCATCGCCTTGTTCAGGATCAGGCGTTGCTCTTCCAACATGTCCGCGTCCACCCCGGCGATGCACAGTGTCTCGCTATTCATTTCCGGTCTCCTTTCTGCGCCGGTTCCATGCGGTTATTGCAGCCCTCCGTCCGTCGTTGTCGTAGTCTCCATCGAAGAAGTCGCCGGTACGGGCATCACACGGCAGACACTCGACGCGCCAGAATTTTAGGCCGTTAATCTCAACCGCTCCACCGTGGTAACGCTTTGGAAGTATACAAAGGTCTTCTGTCTCGCCGCAATGAGGGTACGGCAATAAGCCAGCCCTGTTCGGCTTCTCGGCCAGCTGCTCCTTGTCCTGGATACAGGAGCCGTCATCGTTGTGAACTGCCCACGCCTGCTCACACTTCGGGCAGAAGCGGTCGGATGGTTCATTGGTATCATCCCGTTCCGGCCCGGCACTCTGAGCGTCGACATACAGCTCGTAGCTGCTGTCAAAGAGTCGTTCAATGGCCTCTCTGCCACGCCAGTCCCCGGGCACGTACGTTCGTTCTTCGACGATGAACGGCGCCCGCCAGTTGCCAAACAGCCAGAATGCATCTTCTGCTGTACGGACGGTGGCAAAAGCTTGCCTGCCGTCCCGCGTCATAAAGGTTACTTTTTTCTCATTGCACACGGTCTGCTCCTGTTCTGTTGGAAAAGAAGCCGGGTGGCAGATGCTGTCTCTACCACCCGGCCCAGTGCAGTCAAAGCACCGCATCTCCGTACCTGGCTCTGCCCGGGCTTTGAGATGCCTCGCCTTGCCACTGCGGTACCGAGCTTAACTGAGCTGTACTCAGCCCCTGCCGCACCTCGCCTTGCGAGGCTTTGCCATCGCAGAGTATAGCCGTACTTAGCCCCTGCCGCACACCGCCAGGCCTGTCCACGCAACGCCATTGCGTGGCTGGGCGTCTCCAGGCTCTGCCATCGCAGTTCGCAGCAGAACGTTGCCGTTACCGTGCGCGACTATGCATTTCCTTTCCTTTGCTTTGTCGTACAGTTCTAGTCTAGCCTCAGCTCTGGTGTGGACCACCTTGCTGCGCTCTGCCTTGGCAATACTGAGTCACTCATTGCCCCAGCAGTACCGCGCCGCGCTGAGCCCATCCACGCTTTGCCTTCGCACCGCGCGGCCACTCTGGGCTCCGCCTTTGCTAGGCAATGTGTCGCGTTGACGTGCCATGCCTTGGCCATACGTCGCGCGTCATCGCAGAGCTTTGCCGTTGCGGTTCCTTTACGTACTGCGCCACTCTGTACCATGCCATAGCACTTCTCTTCTTTACTCTGCCTTTGCTTTGCTTTGCGGTCCACATCGCGGCCCAGCAGTGCCAGGGCGATGCGACGCACTTCTCTTCCCTGCCGTTGCCACTCGGGGAGTGGCGTTGCGATACGTAGCCATTGCCTTAGCAGCACCAGTCGTCTCAAGGTATCCCCGGGCGAATCCGCGCCTTGCCATCGCAGATCTTGTCGCCGCGCCACTCTGCTAATACTCACCACTGCTTTACACAGCTTTGCTTGTTTAAGGTGAAGTATCAGTCAGGGCATCAACTCGTTGCGCACCTGCATCAATGTCTTCCCGAGCTGGTTGCGGCCCACGCCGTTGACCTTGCCCCAGTAGACGTCGCCATGGGCGTTGCCTTCTTCCAGTACAGCCGGGTAGGTACGGACGAGCCTGTCGGCCAGGCCAGTACCTTTCTTGTACTTGATTCGGGAGATCTCCAGCATGATGCCGTCCTTGACCTCTTCCCAATCCGGCCGGAGTTCTATCGTCCTGCCATTGAGCCCCCGACGGCTCCCGGCCCGCTTAGCCCTACCGGGGGAGGACAACGAGGCTATCCACAGCTTGTCTTTTCCACTGTGGGTCTTAGCCGCTTGAAACGCAGCCTCCGAGGTGGGATATGAAATACCCCTGTAGACGATGGGGTACGGGTAGAAGTTGGAGTAGATCTCGTTCTCGCCCTCAAAGCAGAGGATTGCGGGATTGACTCCCATAGGACACCTCCGGTTTAGTGCTTGGTTTCGGACAGGATCTGGTACTGAAATTGCCCTTTTCCACTCCCGCGCCACTGGCCGAAGCCGCCGATGGACCCGAATCCGAGCCAGCTCTCCAGCTGCGGCCGCAGACCTTTGTCCAGCAGTCTCACCGTGAAGACGAGCGCGGTCCCGATCGGGGCTTCTTCACTACGGGCGATGGACACCCGGTCCCCCTGCATCGTCTCAGCCTTCAGGGGCCGCTCACAGATAGTGAGCTCCTCGAAATCCTCGGGGAAGCGCAGCGGCAAGTCCCGCTCCAGAATGAAGACCAGCTGCGCCAGCTTCTTCTTCCAGGCCGGCATCTTCAACCCGGTGATCCTTTGGAAGGCCGCCTGGGCGCCCTTGAACGCCCCCAGGACCTGGTAGCCGAAGACCATGACCTGTCCCTCGGCATCCCTGGCGAAGACCGTTGTGCCCTTCTCCAGTTCCAGCTCCATTGTTACGTCCTCGGGGACGCTGTCGATCTCATCCTTGACGACCTCTGGCGTCTTCAAGAACTCCGGGTGCTTGCTGGCGATGTGCTCCAGCAACAATTCCTTGTTGGTCTTGGTGCCCAACATCGTCTCGGTGAAGACGATGGCCACGCGGACGTCCATCCCCTGGCCCGGCACCTTGAACACCTGCTTGGGCCCCTGCCCCTTGCTCTTCACAATCCGGTCCTGCAATGCTTTCCAATCTTTTTCTTCGCTCATGATAGGTCTCCGTTTGTTGTCTTGCTGCGATGAACCACAGAATCGCTGTGGTCCCAGGTTTACTCCTCCGGTTCCTCGTCGGTGAAGTCACAGTACCATGGTCCCGAATCGGCTTCGGCGTCTTCGGGGGGTTCAATAGACTCACAGTGCAAGGGCTGGAAACACCCATCCCCCACCAACGCGCCTCCACACTCTGGGCATGTGAAGGCCGGCAGTAGTGTATGGGGGATATCAGGGTAAGGTTGTTCAGCCGCGGACATCTTCGAGCTCCTCAGACATTCCCAACACGGCGTCGAACTTCTCCTTGAGGTCGTGGACCTCCGTACCTCGCAGTGGCATAATCACGTAGTCGCCACCGTCCCCGTTCGTGAACAGAGTCGGGGAGAACCGGTCCGAAAACCTCATGGTTCGGAACCCGGCCTTCAGCGCGCTCATGAGGTAGGTGTAGTCCATGGTAACCACCATCTCCTGGCCCTCGCTAAAGCTTCCGTCGGGAATCCTCAACACGCTGCAACAGGCATCGGTTTTCACCCCTATTGCAAGCTTCCCTCTTCGCCCCATCAGAACCACTCCTAAGATGTCCTCCTTACTGAGATAGGGGGCAAAAGACTTCAGTACGTCGATAGCCGACTCCGGGAATTCGGCGGTAGCCACAAACCGATCAGGGATCACCTGGACGTAGTTGGGGTAGGTGCCACCAATACTCTTGACGAAGTAGAGAATATCCCCGGACTCAATCACCAATACGGGGTCCCCTAAGGGACAGGCCACACCGATCTGGAACCGGTCTTTGGCGGGCAGCAGCTTCAGCAAGACCTTGGTGACCGGAATGATGACCCCCGTGTCCAGGGCTTCGCCCAGGTCCGCAACTGCCATCCGTATCAAACTACTGCCATTGGTAGCAATCAGGACGCTGTTAACAACATCCGCGTACACACCCTTCAGGACGTAGCGGGTTTCATCCTTTGTCGCGGACACATGGGCACAGCGGAAGGCCCTCAGGAAAGCACCGGCATCTGCTTCCCTAAGCTCCGGACATTTGAGAGTCTCCGGAAACTCATAGACGTCGGGGTCCATACGGGGGAGCGTGACGGTGATGATACCTGCACTTGTCTCCGAGGTTAGTTCCACGGTATCGTCTTCCAAGGTAGCAATGGTCAGGGTGTCATAGGGCTTGGTGAAGGCCTTGATCTGATTCTTGAGATCCAGGAAGGGAACCAGGCAGGTGCCAGGTTCCGCGTGGACACTGAGGTCGAGTGTGAGTACCAGGGTCTGCTCCAGGTCGGTGGCTGTGACAGTCGCTTGCAAGGGTGTCTGAGCCACTATCTTCAGGCATCCGAGCACCGGGGCCACGGTACGGGTGTAAATGGCGGCGCCGCAACAGGTGATGATCCGTTGGAGCTCGAACTGGTTGAAGGTAATCTTCATCTTTGATCCTTTCGTTTAATCCATCTGATAGTATCCGAGAGCTGTCCAGCCCGGGATATCCTTAACTGCGTTGAGAACCTTCTGAGCAGCTTCCATCATCGTGGTGCGACGACAGCTCTGCCCCTTCATAGTGCAGAACACCCAATAGGCTTTACGGCCTATGAAGGTGAAGGCACTAACACTGACCCCGGCGTCTTTGGCGGCCGCTTCAATCACCGAGAAAGGAACACGGGGCAGCCGGAACGCGGGCGTATCGCAATTACACGTGCCCATGTCATGGCCCAATCCCGGGTCCGCAGCAACAGCCGCGGCCTCGGCTTCGATGAAGATCTCCGTGAGCCGTTTCTGGATATCTTTTTGTTTCACGATCAGGACTCCTTGGGTTAGTCGGTCTCGGCCTCTTTGAGAAGCTTGAATGCTTCGGCCCTGGGCATATCGTTCAGCACGGTGTAGTCCGGGAACTTCGCCCGGAACCTCTCCAATACGATCGGGGTGGGCTTATGCTTCAGAGGCCACGTGTATATCTCACCACCCTGAATCGCGCAGATTTGCTGGCGCAGTATGCGCGTCCAGTGCTTCTGGAACAGGAACGCATCCAGAAGAGCCCCGCAGACCGTTTCCAAGCTTGGCTCAAAGCCTTCAGGGAACAGCTTATGCTCGACCCTGGGGAACGTGGCCTTGATGCGGTCATTGAGGTCTCTGACCGCCTTCCACCCTCCCGAGATGGGATCCACGTCATCATGACCCCCCTGACCACTGTTTCTCACATTTGCCCACCTCTTCCCGTCCACATAGATAGTGGCGGCGTAGGCATTGGTATCCTCCGACATAGCCTCGCAGTACTTGACGTTTTTCAATGAGATTTCGGGTTTCGTACCCTTCATATTCTGCCTCCGGTTCAGTTGGACATGACGACCATGGGTTTCACCAGTTCGTAGACCAGGGGGGACGGCATGGCCCGCAGGTACTCTTCGACATCCAGACCAAATGTCTGCCCCAGTGCTCCCGAGATGACAAACTGAGTAAGCTGCTCGCGCATGCGAGCCTGAAGGAGGACCTTTAGACCGGTCTTGGTTACCACGGTCACCTCCAGGGGGAGTCCACCCCCTACGCTCACTATCTGTGGAATACCTATCTTTTCAGCTGGAGTCATGCTGTTCCTCCCGCGACATTGGGGATGTGCCATACTCTCTTAGGGTCGGGCGTGTCCTGCGTTTCCCAGGCCGAGATCTGCTTGACGAAGTGAACCTTCTCCACTATCAGATACGGGCTGGTGGACATGTCGAATCCGGCCCGGTACGCCATGGGTATGTCCCCACTGACAAACCACTCCCCTGCCTTAGGACAGCGGAAGTCCACAAATTTCCAGGTGTATCGTTCGGTATGTCTGAGCCCAAACTGCAGCACAGCCGGCAGCACCCAGGTCTTACCCCCGTAGTCGATCTTCTGAGTGTCCGTAAACTTAATCAACATGTCCCCTCCTTACCGTGTAATCGCCGACGTGTTTTCGAGGTACGTTATAGAGCTTTACCACATGCGACCCGGGCTCATTCACGGCCGGGTCCGAGTCCGTCACGTAAAACCCCAGGTCTTCACAGATCGCCCACACCTGCCGGGGTGAGAGGTGAATGAGCTTGGCCAGTCTCCGGAGAGTGGGCGGTCCCCTGGTGTCCTGCTCACGGTTGATGATGGCCAGGAGCTTCTCCTTCGTGCTCGCTATCGTGTGTGTTCCCATAGCCATCTCCTTAAAAGTTACTGCAGACATCTGCAGTAGATCAAAAAGAAAAAGAGACCACCCCCCCACCACTCGGTGAGGGGGGTCTCCCATATATCCTTTGGTTGGGGGTAATACCCCCCGGTCTTTAAGCTCCGAGGCGCGGAGGCGGAACTGGTGGCCGCGGCGGAGGCGATCCATCATAGTCAATATGACGGCGCCCCTCTATAAAGGGGTCTTCCCCCAAACCAGGGACCAGCCAGCTCGCCCAATCCCTGCAGCAATGCCAATAGTAATAGTACACCGGCTTTACTCCAGTTGGGTTGCGTATCAGGCACCCGCTTTTGTCAACGGCCCACGTACCTGACAGGGTGGGCTGTTGAAGAGGCTCTGCTTCCTCACGGCTCTCCACTTGGCGGCTAGGGCAGGAGATCTCCCCGGAATGGAATCATCGGTGTATTTCCCTGGGGCCCGGATGCGGCCCCGCGAACATTCAATAGAATCGCATTTGACACCTCCTTTGTTGGGGCGATTTGGCATGTTCCTCCTTGCTAGGGAGGGGAGAAATTTGACCGATCACCACCGGCCATGCGGGCGCCTCCCGGTCCATGGAAACAATACCATGAAAAGGGAGGAGCGTCAAGGTTCTAAGAACCCTGAAGAAAGGAGGAAGCAGGCAGATCGAGTTGGGTGTCGGCAAGCCCCTATCTGTTGGGACTTGTCGTCCTGCTCCCTATAAAAGCCAAGCTCAGGCTGATCCAGCCTTCACTTATTATACCGGGTTTTGGTCCAGTATTTAAGGCGTCAGACAGCCTTCGCTCCTTGCCCATACTTGACGCCCTTAAGGAACGTCATACATTCACGCTTCGTAGCCGTCGGGCAGATTCCCCCATCCGGGAAGACGTATCGCCAACCGGCCCCGGAGGTCACTGTGAGCCTGAACCCTCCACAGTCATGCTGGACCTCCATCCCCAGGGACCTCGCCTCTGCCGTGAGATCCTCACCCCTGATTCTTATCATGCTGATCCCCCAGGGCCCCGGAGGCGATGTTCGCGCAGGCAATCGCACAGATGTCCTGCACCAGTTGTTCCTCAACTTCCCGGAGAGCCTTGGGCTTCCTTCTGTCCATAGCGTTGAACGCACTAAGGGCACAGTGCAGGACCTCATGCAATAGATAGTCCCGGGGTTCTGGCTTCTTCTCTACTTCCTCGTTCCACGTATATATCAGGGCGTGATGCTTATGTGCATTGCACGTCAGGCCCCCAGAGAAGTCTTTATCCTGATCCCAGCGAATACGCCAGCCACGAAGAATACGGAACCGTCTAACCAGGCGTTGAAGTCTATCTATCTTTTTCGTCATGTCAGGTTTCCTCTTGGAGTATGTGTTCCTAAAAAGCGTCCGAGCTTATATTTACTTAGCTCTAACGCAACTGGGGAACCGCTTTCACCACATTCGTCACTTCCTCTTCCGCATCGAACTGGTCGCCTGTGCGGTTCGCGCTCCAGTTATACTCATGTCGCAAGGTCTCCGCCTGCTGTACCGCGTCCTCTTCGGAGACGGCCGCCTTCACCCGGAAGGTATGGACCAGGAACTCGTTTCTGCGGATAGTAACGTCGTAGGCATGGGTCTCGGGAGCGACGAGCTCCGGGTCCTCGGAGAGAAACATGATGACGTACCCGGCATTCATTTCCCTTACCAAGTCATAGAGCTCTGTCAAGTCGTAGCAGGACACGGCGTCCCCAAGAGGGCTGTGCCGATCCACGTAAACGTATGCCCCTTCCCAGATCAGGATCTTCCCGGCCGGGGAACCGTCCGCAGTCACGTAGCACATCACGGGGACCTGCAGGGTCTCGCAGCGAAGCTTCAGCCGCTCGGCTTGCATAAGGTCGGCGTAGACGGTCATGTCTGCCATATGGCCATGGCTGCACAAGACCATTATGGCCGCCTTCTGGGTCAGCTGGGCAGGCCCGGGGGAACTCATGCCATGGTACGCCACACAGTTGAGGTTGTTTTTGGCTCCGCACATTGTGCATTCAGGGCAGATACAGCCCTCTCCAATACCCCAGCACGTGGAGCACGGTTTGATAGGGTGTGTAGACATTTATCCCTCCTTCGTTTCTGCATGGATTTTCATCAGGGCCTCGCAGATCTCGGGAATAGACTGGATAGGAAACTCTATCGTACATCTGCCCGCGTTCCCTCGGCTGTTGATGACACTAAGGTAGACCTTGCCCATCTCGGGCATGGCCACGAACTCCAACCCTCTGCACTTCATGTAGCCGTTACGGCCCAGGGCGCTCAGTTCCTCATCCTTCCAATTCACTTCCGTCATCATCATCGACCTCCTCAAGATCACCGCCTTCGTCCAGTTCCCTCAGCCAGACCGGGGGATTCAAACCAGAAAACGTCACACAGGCCCCTCCCATAGAAGCGCCCATGACCCCGGAGTCGACATAGACAGCTCCGGTAAGTTCTGCCACCTTCTCTCCGGCGACCTGCATCGCCTCCTCGATGATGTTCCGGCACTCGCTCAGAGTATCCCCGTCGTCGTGATCCACAGCTGCAGACAACAAATCTCCAATGTCAATTACCAGCATGATCAGGTCCCTCCAATATCTGCTTTAGACTCTTGCCGTTCTTGAACGTGAACCCGGTCTCCCGTTCGAGGGCCAGGTATCTCAGGGCAAGCTCCGGGCACTCCAGGGCGCCGTTGCGGATGTCCGCGTCTTTGGCTAAGACACACAGAGCGCACGAGAGGCGTTCGTTGCCGCGATCGTACGCAACATGGCGGGGAAGTCCGGAGGCCGTGATATCGGCCCAGACCTCGTCCAGGGACCAATCCAGGATGGGTCGCCAACCCATGACCGTACGCTTGGCTGTCCGAAGCCGCGTGACTTCTTCCATGAACGGCAGCTTGGCTCGGTGAGCCGACTCCTGCCGGCGTTCGCCGGTCACTGACAGCACGGGCCCGTCAGGAGTCTGGGGGAACAGTCCCCGCACGACCTTGTGAATCGGGTCCCGTTTGCAGTCACTCGTGCAATACCTGCACGCTGACGACGGCCAGGCTGGCTCGTCCTTCCCCGCCTCCTTCAAGACCTGGGCCCGGCGCTCGATATGCTCCGGCAACGGCCGCACCGGCAATGCCACTTCCAGGGGAATGCCGTAATGATTACACAGCATCCGGCAGTGGGGCAGACTCTGGGGCCACTCGCCCCCGGTGTCTGCATGCACAGCCACAACCGACCCCGCATACTCCTGATCCCGAACCAGGCCGACCATCGTCCTCAGAATACCCTGGGAGTCCTTGCCCCCGCTGATGCTGATGACGACGGCCGAATACTCATTCAGGCGAATGTCTGGAACCTGTGCCATAATTCCTCCTATTAGTACACAGTCTCTATGAACGAATGATAGACTCTTCCAGTAGAGGAGTCCTGAAACTCCAGGGACCCCTTAACGCCATCGGAACGACGGCGTACGGAGACACATGGGGCGGCAAACCCTATCACTTCAAAGGCTGCTCTCATCTGTTCCGTGTTCCAGGTTTGTGCGACCTCGGCTTCCACCACGAAGGGCGGCAGGTCCGGGAAAGACGCCACGGCCTGCTCCAGGAAGTGCTGCGCCGGGTACCACTCCCCGTCCCGGAGAAAGGCCAGGGCCTGTTTGGCCACGGCCATGGGCACGTACAGAGCCGTACCGTTGTGATCCGACGGGCACGCTCTCGGTTCGCTCATGCCCGGATACCAGTACGAGACCTCGGCCCCGCCGGCAGCCGCCTCTTCCGAATGTCGGGTGTACGACAGGCCCGCATGCCGGCAGAACGTTTCCAGATCCGTGAACTGTCCGTTCGTTTCATCGGAGTAGAGCTTGAAAACGGGCGTATCGGGCAGGGTTTCGTTTCCGTCTACTTCCGGATACAGGTTACCGGGACAGGCGGATATGTATCCGCTTGCTTCCTCCACCACGTCGGTGAAGGCGCTCCTGAGTCTCGCTGGGAGCACACCCCCGATCACGATTCTGCTTGTGATGTGATTACCCATGTCAGGTCTCCTGTGTTGATGTTCCTTGAGGCTTTAATTGAAAGCGCCGAATCTCGTCTGTAGCCACCTGTGTTGGCGTTCCAAGTTGGATCTCCTGCAGGGCCGCTATACCCCGGGTCTGCATAGTGGCTTGGATCGAAACCACTGAGTCTCGTCTGTAGTCAATGAACGGCGCGGTAAAGTTGTCCTGGAGCTCGCCGTCATCCATGTACAGATGTGACCCCGAATAGGCATGCGCGAGCAGTTGCCTCAGGAGCTTGTTGTCTTCCTGCAAATCCGCCTGCTCATGGAGCCGGACCAAGTAGTCTTCGATGTCCCGGGGGGACTTGAAGGCCCTAGCATCCTCGGCGATCTCCAGCTGCAGACATTCCTCGATCTCCATTAGGATCTCGATGTGGTCCAGATAGTCCGCTCCCATATCCACCAGAGTCTGCGTGGGATCGTACTGCCTGTCCTTCAGGTGAGGCATTGTGTCGAGCACGGCATCTCTGACGACGCCAGCCATTCTCTCCCGATACGTGAGCGCACTCAGGGTCGATGCTTCGGTCATGTCCTATCCCCTACTTTCGGTTGATGCGACGACTCTTCCGGGCCGCCTTATTTTTGGACTTGGTCTTCTTGGACCGGGGACGTCCGGGAGAGCCACCCGGCCCCTCTGTTAAGTGAGCAAGGTATGCCGCTCCCTCCCCGGAATGACTGAAGTCATCGATGCGCCAGACGGGAATGTCAGGTTCAGTGGGATCAGGGTATCTCTCTTCCTCCTTGTCAGGATTCTGGCAGGGCATCGGACTTCTCCTTCCTGGCTTTGTTATGGGCATCCATGAGCTGGACGAGGGCTCTTCTCCGTATCGTTTTCGGCCGGGTGTCTCCGCAGTAACGGCACCTGCAAGTCTGATTAGTCAGATCGGCCTGATTGATCTCATACCAGGATCCGTCACATTCCAGGCAGTCGTACCCGACGATGTTGATCATATCCAGACCCCGGCGCCAACGCTCCGACCAACACCAGACGACGGCGATCAGAATAACGACCCACGCCCCCGGGCCGCAGATGATCTGAAACAGCAGTCTCTGGGTCCGGGGTCTGTCCACCAGGCACGGCCCGGTATTGACCCGGTTGACCAGCATAGCCAATCCCATGAGTATCCAGCACACCAGCAACAGGATGTGTATCCTGTCCCTGACTATCTCTGCGAAGAATTTGGTCATCATTCGAAGATCTCCTTTCTCTGGTCAGCTGGGGCTGGTTGGGAATATGCGAGCTTCCTGAACCGGTACAGTCTCATCCGCCAGGGTTGAGCGTCACCGCAGGCCGAGCAGCGGAAGACCCCAGTACGCAGGTCTTCCATGACGTCTGTAACTCGGTTATCAAACTCCCGGTAATATCCCTTGTGGCAAACCAGGCAGTTGTGCCCTTCCATGGAGATCCAGGTCCATCTCATCCGGAAGGGGGCCGATATCTCCCACAGGCCGAAGAAACAGAACAAGGCCCACACGATCGGGCCGCAGAACATAAGCAGTCCTATAGACTTCCACACGGAGAGGGGCTCCTGCTGCCACCCTTCCAGTCTAGGGGTCATCGACCGGAGCAACACCCATCCCATAACACCGTAATACACGACCAGGATAATGCTGATCTTGCTGGTGAAGACGGCTCCCAGCCAGAGCCCCAAAAAGGTCAATACAGTGTTCATGTCATTCTCCTTGATTCCAGAGTCGTTCCAATCTAGCGAACTTGAGCTTTAGCATGGCCATCCTGGATATGTACCTCGGGGGCAGGACATGGCCACAGTGCGTACATATTAGGCCTCCCCTTAGGGTTTCGTACCAGCCTTTGCAGGAGGTGAACTTCAAACACCCTTTCCCCCTGAGATCCACCCTGTCGTCCGAGAACCATTTCCAAGTGTACAAAAGGGTAATCACACAGGCAATGCTCATCACAACCGGTCCCCCTAACACGGAAAGACCCAGTCGCAGCCACCAGGGTTTAGTACAGACGATTGGCTTCATCTCCACAAGGGAGACAATCAAGACCGTCCCCAATATTCCCCAGGCAGCCAACCCCAAGGGGGTCATAACAAGGGTGAGTCCCTCCAGAAGCCACAGCCATGCAAAGCTCATGATCAATCCTTTCCATCCCAGAAAGATGGGAAATACTTCTTGGTTATCCGCCGGTCTTTGAAGGCGGGGGTAATGTACAGATCCTTGTGAGTCTGTCTCCATTCGGTCTCCACCCTTTTCACGTGAGTGGAGATGGCTTCTCCCACAGTAGAGGTCCTGGTAGTGTTGAACACCCTTACCCAGACCTCGAGACCATCGGGATAGGCCACGACCTTGAACAGGCGATTGCACATTCCCGGAAGCAGGTCCCGGGACAGCTTCTCACATATCTCTGTAAGCTTCTGGTCCATGGGGAATACTCCTCCAGCTTTTGATCACTCGGACTCTTCGGGAATAGGCAGCCATCTGCTCCCGCTCTTCCCTTAGCCTTCTGACGGTTTTGGCCCTCAGTCTTTCGATCACGAGGGCCCGCCACCGCTTGCACATCGGTCTTCGCTTCATGTCAGACTTGGTCCTCTTTTCCGTCCTTCCACGTAACGCCGGTGTCGTATTTCTTGAAGACGCCTCCGTCTGCGGGCACGTCCTCATCGACATGGAACCCGCAGGTCCAGCCCAGCGGATCTTCCGGGTAGTCTGGGCAGGATACGCACCCCCGGTCCCCTCCGAAATGATCGGTGATGAGGTCCGCCAGGTCCTCCAGGAACTGGGTATACTGGTCCGCGTCATCGATCAGGGAGTCATGGGTGGCCCGGCGGATGATGTCCGCCATCTCGGTATCTTTTAGAAGCTTCGCCATTGCAACTCTTCCTCCAGTAGGTTCAGGTCAGGGGATACTCACCACCCGTCTGTGTTGGCTCGAAGGCCTTGGCTCAGCAGGTGCAGAGCCTGGTTCTTGAACCGGGCCCGGAACCCCGTGAGATTGTCCCAGTCCACGGCCATGCGATCCTGCTTCGCCGTTGGCACCTGATGGCCTGTCCAATACGTTACCGCCTGCAACATCCCGTAGCGGGAGCGCGCGGTAGCCGGGGACAGAGCCAGACCTCTTTCGAACTGTGCTAGGATCTCACTATGCTTCCGGAGTCTACCTGCCCGGGCGGGGCTGCTGATCTTCTCCGGCATAGGAATAAGTTCCTTCAGAAAATCCCGGGTGTCCCTTGAGGTCATGGGGATACCGGCCAACACGTTGAGCTGCTCGTCCAGGGTCTCAAGTCCCAGCTTTATCTTGGCCATGTCGACCAGGGCATAGTTCAACGCCTTTATGGCGCCGGGAGTGTGCCTGATCATCTTCAGAGACCCGAGGGCTGCGGCCTGGGCCTTGGCGGCCATCAAGGTGTTGTTGCACACCACCCTGACATTGTGCACGCCGCAGGTGTAGCCCCCAACCCCGATCGGGTTGTAGAACATCAGCCTGGTGATGGTGGGGCTGTTGTCTCCGAGAATGTGGGTCTCGGAAACCTTGAGGTTGATGAAAGCGGTTCCGCCGCCCCGCAGGGTGCCCACGCTCTCGATGTCGAGGTCCGGGAACTGGGACAGCAGCCCCTTGTCCACGGCCTTGAACATGTCGAGATGAGACACTGCTGAGAAGATCTCGCCGACATACGGCGCAATGACGGTGTTGGTGTCAACGCGAACCACATGCCAGGACCGAAGAGGTTCGACGACGGTCTGTTCCCCGTCCTTATTCATCAGCCGATAGGACCGGTCCTTGCGAATGGGGAAATCCAGGACGGCATGAACCTGGTCAGTTCTGACCGGCCCGTCCTGCTGAATGTACTGGGGAAGCCGGTGCCAGGTCTTGCCCCACACCACACCCATGTCGTAGTGTTCAATGAGATGTGCCATTACTGTTCTCCTGTTTCCGAGGGACTGTTATCCTCCCTCAAGCTGGCCAGCATCTGCCGGCGTTCTTGTTCGGCCTTCTTAAGGTCCACTCCGAAGTACTCCGCCAGAAGGTCTTGGATAGGCGTGTCAAGGGATCCATATTCTGGATATGCATCATCCGCCGTGCTCGGACATACTTGCCGGAGCAGGATGTCCTTTTCGAACCCGAGCCATTCGATAAACTCGGAATAAGCGCGAATCTTTTCCGCGGCAGTCTGCAGCTTCACGAGCTCGGGGTATGGAGATGGGGTTTTTGGCATAGATAGTTCCTTCCCGTACAGGTTCAAACGCTAAGGCGGATCGCTCGGGGGTCAGGACTTGGGGCAGGCCTGCGCCAGCTTCAGCCCCTTCTCGGTGAGGCGGTGGGTTATGGGCTTGGTGGTGACTCTGACCACCAGACCCAACCGCATGAGACTGCCGGCAACTTTCCCTACAGAGACAGGGGCAGTTGCTCCGAGGAGGGTTTCGAGAGCCTCCCTCTGGTTACAGGTTAGATAGACCATATCACGTTCCTTCCCCGGGGAGTTGCAGCTGCACAGGGAACCCATCTATGAATTCCTGAACCGAGGCACACTGTTCCCCTTTCACGGTGAGGGTGGGTTTCTTGCGGTTCTTCATCCACCGGAACTGTTCCGGGCACCAGGACTGCCTGAATAGACAGGGGCCTTTGGACACCCATGGTACTACCTTCACCACGTTGATCTGGTGGAAATAGAACATGAGCTTCTGGTTGGCGCTGAACATCTGCGCCTGGCCATGCTGCACCGTGAATCCTCCTTTGGTATCCACGTACACGTCCCCTGTCTTGTGATAGGCTTCGGTGAGCAAGGCCAGCTCGAACACCTGCTGCAGGCACACGGTGCCTAAGCTGGTGAGAGTAAACCGGAAGTCCGCGGTGTAGGTGTGAGGATGAAACAGGTGACGATGTACAACCTTCACCTTGGTTTTCATCTGCTTGAGTACGGGGACAGAGGCCTTGGCCACAAGGTCGAACGGGATCTGCACTTCCCAGCTGCTAACCAAGCCCGTGGCTTCTGCTTCCTGCAGCCACGCCTGAAACATGATTTCTTCTACCGACGGTTCTTTGTCGGCCATGTCAATCTCCTTGACGTTGCCACACTATAACTCTACCCCGGCATTGGCAGGGAGAGGATAGTTGGGTCTTGGTCAGCCGATGGGTCTTCGTCCCTGATCTCGACAATAGGGACAAGCTCCCCCAGCTGTGTGAACTGCGCTTCCGGGTAGGTTAAGGGGCGTAACACCTCCAGGACCCTAGCCGAAGTCAGTTCCGTAATCCGGAGGAGCCTCAGCTCATCGGCACATTCCTCTAGCCCGTTATCCAGCATCCTGGCCTTCGACCGGCCAGCTATTTCTGCAATTCGGGAAAAGCTGCCAAACCGAACCGCAGCGGCCTCCTCCGAAAAGGGTACCTGGCAACTGCAGTGATCAACCTGGGGATTCGCACCCACTGCATATAGAATACCCAGTTCCTGTATTTCGAACACGGCGTGGACCCGTGCATCATTGGAATACACCCACGGGGATTCCGGGGTGTCTTTAGTAAGCTTCCACATAGTCCTGTCTCCAGTGATTACTGCAGATGTCTGCAGTGGATTGAGTCTGTTGTCAGAGGCGGTTTGGGGTTTTTCATAAACAGCCCCCTGTATTAGGGTATGGCTGAGCACAAGCCACCAACACGAATAGATCCCCTTTTCTCAGTCTTGGAACCCGATTAAACCCCACTTTTATCACCTGTCACCATACCCGAGCACACGACAAAATAGACGTGGTTGCCCTGATATTAGGGGAGAAAAACCCGCCTAAACCGGTCTGTTTACGCCGTTCCTCGCGCGGGCTGCATACACAGCACTTGACAATTCCGTGACCCGGGCGTACATTGTGGACGTGCTGGATGTCCGTGCTTTACGCACAGTATCCTCGGATCTCCGCTCACGACGAGCGGTTGGACGTCTCCAGTACCACACTACATTCGAACTGGCTTGGTGGAATCTTCCACGTACGGAGCTATCACAGACCGCAGCTCGGTCTTGGTGATCCGGTTGGCTTTGTACCAGATCACTCTACCCCCACCTCCAGGGGTGACATGTGCCACCCTGGTTCGACCTTCCTGTACGAAGATCGATCCCGCACTTTCGTAGACGGTGAACATAAATCGTCCCTTTCATTTGTTGTACCAGGCGACGTGGGTGGCCCAGTCCGGCAGGGTTACTTCGAACACACACGAGGGAAGGATATAGAGGTTGCTGACTGCGTCTTCAGTTGCCAGATATCCGCTGCCGTCGCTGTCCATAAACCCGCCTTCCTTCACGACCGCTTTCCATTTCTGTAGGGTCATGAGATCGACATGTTCCTCCCGTAGCGGACGGAACTCGCAGTTCTCCTTATTCATCCCCACACGCATCCCCTTCATCTGGCCCAGCAAGTTGATGTTGTGGAACGCCTTCCGGATCTTCTTAGCCAATACCACACAGTCGTCATCGGCGTCCAATTCTTTGTAGTGCTCCACCTGCAGGATACCAGTGGTCAGCTGGTAGGACAGGATTCGAATGTCCTCCTCCAATGTTTTCTCGGTAGTTCCCCGGAGCTCTCCCGGTATCTGGATCTCCTCTTCCTCCGGGGTCTCCTCCAGGACGACCCCAGCCGTGTTTTGCTTGCAGGCCGGACAGACTGCAGCGAAGTACCCGGATCGGCGTAGAGAGCCTACATCAAACCAGAAACGCAGGCCGCAGTCGCATTCCACTCCCTCCAGTTCGCACTCTTCGTTCGCACTACCCATAAGTCTCTTCATGGTCGTCTCTCCTTTTCACAACGCGTCGATGAGACACCCGTGTAAGGCGTCCTCCAGATCCAAGTACTCGGCACACCCGTACAATCGCGCAGGGTGTATGTCTTCAAAAGGACGATCCAGCATCTCGGCTGGAAGCATTGAGATCTCCGGTACCGAGTGACCTGCCTTTACCAACAGCTCTTTGAGTAGCACGTCCCGGTGCGGAGGCTTCAACGTGTACCCGGTCTTGAACTTCCCGCAGTTCGGGTTCAAGGCCACCTGTCCACACACCTTGGTAAGGGACTCAAACTCCAACCCGTGTTGGAGGATGTACTCCGTCACGCTGCCGGGCCGTCCGTCCCGCTTCCGGGGCAGTCTCCAGATTCCATGAACCTTCGTGTTGTAGGGTTCGGTCATCAACTCCACCAGAATAATGATAGACCTTTCCCGGGGGGTCAGGTCCCTCAGTTCCCTGGGCTTCTGGTTGGGACAGATCACACAGGATGACTTGGGAGGGAGCTCGAGTCCAGCGTTCTGAATGATATCCGCGCAGCCCTGCCTGGAGATGCCCCAGTCCAGAAGCGGGTACAGATTCTCATACAGGCTCTCTCCCTTGGTTCCCTTGCCCTGGTGGGCCTTATCGGCCGCCCGACTCTGCCGGTATTCTTCCCCGGCGTCGAAACCAATCAGTTTGACTACCTTCTCTCCCCGGGCCCATACGTCCTTGGCCGGCGGATAGGACCTGGTCCATCGCATCTGTGGACAAATTTTCCACTTTATTGTGCAGGCGCCAATGTTCATGGCCGCCGACGGCAACGTGGCATTGGCGATACAGTTGCCGGCAATCGTCCGATAGGGAGCCCGGACCGTTCTATACCTGACGATCGTTTCCGCGGGCATGCCATGATTCAGCAACCACTCCCGGAACACCGGGATAAACCGGTAGGTACCAATCCGTTCGTTTCCGACGTCGGCAAAGAGGATGGCGCGGGGCCGGATATTACGTTGCACCATCCGGATCAGCATCGCCGTACTGTTCCACCCCGCGCCGTGGGCTACCAGGAGACAGCCAGTGTCGGCCACTCTCTGCAGGTACCGGTCTATCGCGGGCCTGGGTCTCACCTGTCTTCGTTTGGCCTCCATGAATACCTGCTCGCGTTGGGGAGTGCAGGTGCCCCCTCCCGTGAAGGAGAGGGCACCTGCTGTTGTGGGATTTGGATCAGCAGTCGTCTTCGAGCACCACGCCGGCCTCTTCGGCATCGGCGGCGTCCTGGGCCTCTTCATCCTTGAGCATGGCCGTGAGCTCTTCCAGGCTCTTGGTCTGGAGAGCCCCGTCCTGCTTCTCAGCAACGAGCTCCATGATCCGGGCCCGCTTGGCCTTGGAGGCGGCCCGGTTTGCCCGGTCAGCTGCCTCGGCGGTCTTGATCACGAAGATCTCGCCGACGATTGACCGCTTCAGTTCCACAATGGGACTGGCCTGCCGGGAAATCAATCCTTCTCCCCGGGGCTGGTCCGCGGAGAGAACCCGGTAGAGCTGATCGAGCTGTTCCCGGGTGAGATCGAACAGCTCCTCCACCGAGAGGGGGCCGTTGAACTGGAACCGGAGTTTCCGCCTCGCTGCCTGCGCAAAGATATTGATGCTGTCGGCCATTGTCTCATTCTCCTTCTGTTTCTGTTTCTTTAGAACGTCACCCGAATGGGACGCTCCACTGCTCCAGCCACCTTGACCAGAACGTTTCCAAGCTTTGTGATACTGAAGCCTAAACCCGACATTTGCGTGTCGTCAGGCTCCACGGCCAGGCGGCCACCCAGAACCTCGAACACCCGGCGATGGGGTTTGAGATCCGCTCTCAGGTACTCGTTGAAGAACCCGTGCGGGGTCTGGTCGCTGACGCAGTTCGCGAGCATGAACATCAGATGCCGATGCCCGCGGCCGAGCTGTCTGTCCCAGTAGTTGGGGCTGTACATGACAGCCGAGACCGGAACGAACTGTCCACACGTCAGGCCCCAGACCTCACGGCCCTGACCCGGCGCCGTACTGATATCGGCGGCGGGCTTGACCTTGAACGTGTCCCCGGTCTTGGTGACCACGGCCACGGCCGAGTACTGATCCCGCGGAGTGCGCTCGGGGTGATCGAATGTCCAGACTTCACCATTGGCTTCGATCTCGGCCCGGAAGCCGCCTTTGCCACCGCGATCACTGTAACAGTGGACGGAGAACTCGTAGTCTCCATCAGGCATCAGCCTCAGTTCGGGCCAGGTGATGTTCTCAACAGCCACCCCGGAAGGGTGGATGATGTCGACATCGAGGGTTCCCCCGGTGACAACCGACTGCTTACGCCCGAAATAGATGTGTCCACCATTCGCCGGAAAACGACAGTGTGCGTCCATGTCGTTGGCATTGCCTCCGTCCTCGTTCCACTGAATCGAGAACCGGAGAACACCGGTGACATCTCCGCCGGCTGCCTTTACCCGCTCCTTCATGGAGTCGGCCATGTTGCCGTAGTAGGCCCAGCAGAAACCGTTGTCCCACTGGAATACCTTGGTAGCCCCCCGGTTTACCGGTGCCAGCAGGGACGCCAGATTCCCGGTTAGCCGGCTCTCCATCATGACCTCGAGCTGAGAGGCCCCGGGCAGAACGTCCTTGACGAACTTGTCCCAGGACATTTCCTCCACCCGATCGAACTTCCGGGGATTGCTGTGCTGGACCTCTGCCGCCAGGTCGTCAAGCACGTTGCCACGCATGACCTTGGCCGCGTCCCGGTTGGCCCAGAGTACGTTGTTGACCGTGATGTCGTCGAGATGCGCGAACCTGTGTGGCAGACTGTCGAGGATACCGAGTTCTTCAATGGTCTTCCGGGCCTGCGCCAGGGTGGCGGTGGTAACCAGTGCCTTGGGCCGTTGGTAGTTCGAGGGTGCTGTCACTCTCTCATACCGAAGAACAGCCTGATCCAGATCCATATCCTCGGAGAGATCGACCAGCAACGTGCCGATCGAACTGTTCCGAATCCTGGCGATCTCAGGGGCTGAGGCTGCCTTGTCCCAGCAGAAGTTACCCCGGAGCCTGAGGGCCAGGCCAGCATATGCAGCCTGCATCAGCTTCAACGTTGACAGGACCGGAACCCAGCCTTCGCCACGATACAGGGAACCCTGGGCAATAAGCTCCAGGACCTCGCTGACGGAACCGGGGGACAGCTCTTCCAGAGCCCTCTGCAGACACGCTGCGTCGGTGCGGAGCCGGCCGCGTTCGGAGTCCTCGGTCTTGCCCGAGGTCAGGGTCATCGCTTTCGGGAGCTCGATGTGCAGATGCTGCCAGGTCTCCACCTTCTGGGTCTCCTCGATCAGCGCGCGGCTGATCTTGGTACCAAGCAGCTTCTCTTTGGATACCAGGGGATCCTGGATAGGCTCTGACTTGGCCAGGGCAGCCAAGGCATCGATCACGGGCTGATAATGAGCAGCAGGAGATTCGAAGTCCCACACAGACTTCAGTTCATGCTGTGGGGTGATGGCGACAATCCCGCCAAACCGCCGGATGAAACTCCGGCAGCAGTTGCAGTCATGCTCCGTGCGTTCCCGGAACATGGGGTTGGTGCCTTCGGGAAAGCTGGAGAGATACGTCTCCCACATCTTGTCCCCGGGTACGGCTGTCTGATACAGCCTCCTGTTTTCCGTGCACATGGCCTGCACGTTGGCTATGAAAGCTTTCAGAAAGTCGTTGAACACGAGATGCTCCTTTACGGTTTACTGCAGATGTCTGCAGTGGCTTCAAAAGAAAGGTATGCTCTCCCCTCCGGTGTGACCCGGAGGGGAGAGCAGGGGTCAGACGTCGTCAGGGATGAACTCTGCCCTCATCCTGAGCAACGTCGCCTGGGTTGACGCTGCCATCATTTCAACCTTGACCGGGAAGCCATCTTCTCGGTCAAGGGTTATGTAGCCGATGACGTCCTCGGTAGCACTTTCAACCTTGATGCGAGCACGATCGTCGGTCAAGGCTACCAGACGGTAGTTCACGTCGTCCACGGTCCAGGACAGGCCCGGCTTGCCGTGGATGTAGAATTGGAGCTGGGTGAAGTAATCCCCCAACTCCCCAATGATATCCAGGTAGGCATCGGCCACCTCTTCCGAGTAGCCGGCTGTTTTGGCCCGTGCCCGGGCTGCTTCCTCAGAGGACGGCAGTACAGCCGACCACGAAGGCTTGTTTAGAAACATAATAGGTTCCTTGAAGAACCACTGTCCCTTCTGACGTATGTTCACCCGGTTCGGGGTCAAAATGACCCATGACCGGATGGCCATCCCCATCAGGCGGGTTTCCTGGTCTGCCGTAAAATACGGCAGAGGGACGGACAAGATCCGACACACTGCCGGAGTCCGGAACCGCAGGGCCACCTGCCCCGCGGACGAATGCTTGGATTCGGATTGCACCGATACCAAGTACACACCCCCCGTCCGGGGGTTGAACTGGACCCTGTCCCCCGGATCGGCCCCGGCGGGCACCGCCCACATACAGGCCCCTACCATCACCGCGGCCAGCACCCCAACAATCCACACCAAGTTTCTGTTCCTCATCATTCCTGTCTCCCTACTTTCTGTTTCTGTTCCCTCACCTCACCCGGTACCAGCTTACTTGCCGGCCGCGGCTTTCTTCGCCTCTATCGCAGCCTTACGGCTGAGATAGACTATCCCGTCCACGACGTAGTAGCTCATTCCTGTCTCCCTTACTGTTTTCGCGACGTCCCGAGCAGACGTGCCGGGGACCCAAAGAAAATGCTCCAGTTGGAGCGGGGGACCCGAAGGCCCCCATCACTACTCCCCGTCTTTCGACGGCGAGGTCTCGGCGTCCAAATCAGAAGCCATGCATTTCTCGGCGAAGGCTGTGAGAAGGTAGTCTCTTTTATTCACACCAGCTTCCTTTCCGTTGAAGGGTGAAAGACAGTTCCTCCCCACAGAATGAGGGGAGGGAAGAGTGGTGGAGGTGGAGGGAGTCGAACCCTCGTGCCTAGAACCTACTGTAACCGGACGTCTACACGCTTGTTCCGCTTTGCTCTTCTGGCAGCAGACAGGCCACATCAGACTTAGTGTTCTGCCCCCGCTCCGTTAGGCAATCTGATCCGCGGGTATCTCCGGTTCTAACTTCAACCGGTCACCGTTCTTTGTTTTCGACCCTCAGAGCTTACCAAGAATATCTACACTCATTTCGGGACTATGCCGCGAGGGACATAGCGGGGAACTGCAAAGTTTTCGCAGTTATCATTGTGACCGAGGATTTAAGGAGGCCGACGATCATCCTCCGCGTGCTGTCCGGGTTGCAGGTTCCGGTCGAAACCGTTGCACCCCCGTATGAAAAAGACCTTCCCCTGGGCATGAAACCCTGTGGTGCAGGGTGGGTATATCATGCCCGGGGAAAGGGCGAACCAACATTCAAGAAAAGCTCTGGCAGAGGGAGTGCCTACGCTGGGGAGGGGATAGAAGGGAGAACGAAGACAACCCACCCCTGCCAGAGCCGGAAACCACACTATACCCCTTCCCCAAGGGGCTGTCAACTTAAGTTCAGTTTGTACTTCTCCCTGCTCTTCTCGTCTCGTCTCTCCCGCTGGGCCTCTTCGTCTCGGAGGAGGTCCGTGAGCTCCTCCAGGTCTGCCTCCTCTTTCTCGTTGTATCCGCAAGTGGGACACGATGAGGTCCCCCTTACGAGCACATATTCATACCCGCAACTGGGACAATCCCGGTCCTCAAAGGTCTCGGCCGGACAACAGCCGGTGAAGTGCCCAACCTTCAGCAGGGCTTCCGTGTGAGTGCAAGACCCACACAAGGCCCCGGCCAGGGTGTCCTCGAGCTCCCGGCTATGCGCAAGGGATGCAGTGGCCAAGCCGCATCCCGGACAGGTCCAGGTCAGGGCACTGCAGACTCTGCAGAGCCCATCTACCAGATCCCCCTGGCAGCCATTACACTGCTTGGGTCCATGCCCAGTGGTTGCCTGGACTGCAACCAGTCTTCGAATATCCATAATAGTCTCCCTTCAAAGAAAAAGAGCACAGGCCTCCTCTACCATTTGGCGGAGGAGGCCTGTGTGGGGCTAGTCAGCTACGACTGCATACTCCCGATCGTACGCGGTTATGGCCATCGCTTGCTCCCGGAGGGCCTGGGCTTTCTTGACCCAGCTGACGTCGATCTTGGCGCGATTCAAACCTGCACCGAGCACTGGGTGGGCCAGCCAGGAGAACTCACGATTCTCCCCACCCAAGGCGGCCGTGAACCGGACCGGACTCCGTTGGGGGCTCTCCCCAACGTCGGCCAGCACTGCCACGAGGACATGACTTGATTCCGCCACACGTTCCATCTCGCCAGGCATGTCCCGGACTTCCGGGTCATCCAGATAGGCTGCCTGGGTGTAGACTATCACCGCCAAGGACTGCGCGGGGATGGCCAGCTTCCTGTGCAGAAATAAGCCGACCTCCTTGTGGTGGACCCGAACGACATAGTCATTTGGGTCTTTGGTTCGGAAGCCAACCCCACAGGTGACGCTATCGAGCGCCTCCTCCGGCAGCCGGATGACAGCCTGACCGGGGGTGGGCTGGGTCTCAAAGTCAGTCCCCTGGACGGCCTTTTCCAAGGCCTCGAGGAACTTCGCTGCGTTCATGACACGGGTTCCCACACACTCAGTGAAGGCGTTAAGGATTCCAGAAATCACGATCACGATATTCATACCAGTCTCCGTTTGCCTTAAGTACCCCGTGTCAAACCATTTGACACAAGGCGCCACGCTGTAGGCTCTCACGCGGCTAGATCTCCGATCCGTATTACAGGCACTGCCTGCAGAGATAGTACTTGGGGGCCACCATCCTTTGGGTGGTGTGGGGGATAGCCCTATTGTCCGTATTTTCGAACCCCCACAGGGTCTCCCAGATATAACTGGCCGTCAAGTTGGGGATACAGTCCCCATTGAATCTGGAGTCCCCCCTTTCCACTGCCAGGGCCTCGACCTTTCCTTCCTGGCTAATATGGAACCGGCGGGCCCAGTTCATGCCGTTCTCGCGGCCTGAGAACTCCAGAAACAGGCCCCCAGAGCCCTTCTGCCCATGCACGGGCTCTCCGAAGGCGTCAATTAGGTTCCGGATTGCTGAACTCATATGCATATTCATCGCTCTTCTCCTTTTTGAGCGATTTGCAGGCGTTCGGGTATCGGGTTCCCGCCTGCGATTCTGCGCCTTGTTTCCGATTCCTGCACTTCCATCCCATTGGGCATGGAGAAGCGCTGTGCAGGATGTATAGAGTACTCACCCCGGATCATCAGGGGCTTCACTCCGATTTTATGTCGCAGTCCCTATACCGACTCACGACAACCCTCTGCATTTACCCGGGCTTGGGACCGGCTCCCGAAGGAGGCTGCATTAAAGAGCACGGTTAGAGACCACGTGTTATTCTCCCCCGACTTAGGAAGCCCCACAAGAGGGGCACAAGGCTAAGACAGAGCTAAAAAAAGAACCCCATAGGGGTTCTTTAGTGTTACACACGTGCATTCAACAGGTTGATTATCTCGCTGGTCGAACTGTTGAGATGCCGGACTAGGAACCCTCTCAGGTCCCCCGCGTCCATCCCCACCTCGGACGGTGTGAATGTTACGACCTCCCCTCTGAAAGACAGGCTTGCGAAAATAAAGTCGACTTTTGCCACCCACCCATTACCTTGAAACGTAGTCATCTCGCTCTCCTGTTGGGTTGTTATGGTTGTGAAAAAGCGCCTGCCCGGACCACAACCAATCCAGGCAGGCGCCGCTTGTATCCCCTTGTTCTGACCTGGCATTACAGGCCCTGCGGCTTCACCCGGGGCATAGGCAGATCGTCCCGTCGGACGGTGCCGGTGAAGCAGAGAAAGCTACTGGATAAACTGAGTCACCCGCCCCTCGGTGATAGCTTTCAGGATGGGGGAATAGGTCCGGCTCAGCACCCGCATACTGTGGGGGAAGTAGGCCTTACGGCCATATGCCCCGGGGGCATACTTGCTGGCGATGTGCTCACCAGCCTCCTTCAGAGCCTTGGCCGTGTCTGTCTCGCCATGCTCCAGGCGATACAGATATGCTCTCCTTACCTGGTTAAACCCGGGGGCGATCCCTATCCGATCTGCGTCGGACAGGATCTTGGCCAGCGTTGTCACCGGCCGTCCAGTCGTAGCCCGGTGCTGTCGAACAGCATCGGCTATCAAAGCCCGGCCTGAAAAACCGAACCTGGCCAGGAGCTCCGGGCTGGCCAGAACCATCTGTTCCCCGATCACCTCGTGGGTGTCGGGATCCACGGTATGACCCTTGTCATGCCACAAGGCTGCGGCATCGGCCAGCTCCAGCAGATCCGGGGCGTATCTCCGACAGAGGTCGGCGGCCGCCTTACGGACGGCCTCAATGTGCTCTACACCATGTGAAGACATAGGTATCCCTCCTTTAGGGTTGAGGATTAAGGGTTGTCGTTACTGCAGACATCTGCAGTAAAAATGGTGGAGGACACCGATACGAACCTCCATGAGCTTTAGAGCACGTTACACCCTATGTCTCCCTGCACGGGATAAGGGTATAGGCCTTGGTGCTCTTCGGTGCTTACGTCCATTCCCGGGTACCCTTCTATGCTCGCAGGTACTCGGTGCCGCTGTGGGATGCCTCTGTGCAGGTAGGCTCCCCTCCCACTACTTTTAACGTGCGTGCGGTTCACGTCTCATGTTCCAGCTATAAGACACATGCCAGAGAACGCATGTGTCGGGCCTACATTTATATCCCGGCAGAAGGAACCGGTTCTCCTATGGAAAGGCCTCCAATCCAGGAGAAATTGAGGTGGAGACAAAGTCTGCCCGGATTCGGGACCGGGCTCCCGGCACGGTTCAGGGGACCACGTGCCATTCCCTGGGGATTAGAATCGCAGGGGCTGGACCGTGCGGTCCAACCAGCGCTCACGTCGGAGCGCCCGGAACTCTTCGCTCCGCTGCTTTTCATCCCACTCCTTGTTGGTCTTTCCCGCGAGCTGTCGGACCAGCTGTTCGTCTGCGACGATCTCCGGACCCGTTCTCGGGAAGACCCTGTCCATCTTTTCTGTGTATGCCATCTGTCAATCCTCCATCAGTTGCGACTAGGCCAAGAAAAACACCCTGAAGGGCATAGGGGCCCCGAAGGGCCCCCTGAGAGAAGAAGTGCAGATTACGCACGGAATGCCACCGTGTTGGCTGCCGACGAAATATCGCCGTGGTCATGGGAGTAGGGGTCCTCCGGTATAACGACCGGCTGGACGACTGCGGATCTCGGCGTGAAGTACCTTATGTGAGGTTGCTGAGACCGCTTTCAAGAGCGCTCCCTCACACACTCTCGATAACCCCCGAGAGCTTGGGGCCTCCGCCAGTTACGGTGGGCGGGGGTGCACCGGCGCCAGGTTTGAGATGTACCCGGCGGCTTGGAGAAAACGGAAAGACATTGACCCTGGGCCTGGCCCGACTGGTGCCGTCTGAGAGACTCCCCGCAGGGTAGCCTTACTTCAGATGAGGTCACCTAGCCGGGTGGCTGTGGTTTATCTTTCCGCAGTGATTACCACCCAGATCACCTGTTTGGGCTAGAGAGCCCGCTCATGGTACTATACCGTTAAATACCCCCAAAGTTAAGGGCTGGGATTGTGTTTGCTTGGCACTGCAGATGTCTGCAGTAAGCCACTCACTCCTATACTTTGTAAGCCATGCCGGACTGATACCCGATTACGCCTGGGCCTTCCACCTTCAGCATCGTCCCCTTCACTCCCCGGAACCCGGTCACGGTTGTGAACTCGGGCCCGGAGAACCGGGACTGAAAGATGTCGAGGTCGAAGACAAGGGTGAACCCTTGAAGGAGCACATGCCCCTCCAGCCCCCGGTATACGTTGCTCTTGCTGTCGGGCGCAGTTATCACGAGCGTGAGTACGGGCTGCAGACCTACCCGGGTATTCACGTCCTTACTGATGAGGGCACAGCCTTTGGTCTTGGTAACAGGGTCCCTGGCCGCTTCCCGAAGCGTTTTCCGGTTGTCCACCGAGAGCTGGAATTCAAACAGCTTCTCATTGAAGTGGCCTTGTATCTGGCTGGTGTTGAGGGTGAGGTCACTAAGGGGCAATGCCACCACGTGATCGCCGTCGGCGGTGCACAGGTACATCTCCCCCGCTTCCGGGTCCGCCCGCCAGAACACGTTCGTCATGCTTTGGAGGATGAAGGAAAGGGCGGGATTGATTTCCAGGGCAAGGTGTCCGATAGTCCGTAGGGACGGCCCCGACTCCATGGACAGGGCCGCGGGGCCGTTGCCGGCCACACATACGGGGGGATCGTCACGGTTGAGCTCCGTGCAGAAGTATCGGGGGTGTCGGCTGACGCGCGTCTCCATAAACCTGGCCAGCAGTGCAAAAGCGGACTCGGTCTCAACCTTATCCAGTTCCTGAAAGTCTTCACCTTCTATCGCCAGCCGGTAGACGCTGTCTTCGTCTTCATCGACAAACACCGAGTACAGACTACTCGTTCCCTTATCCTCACCGGTAACTTTGGCTTTGACCATGATCGCGCCATCCTCATCAGGACTATCCTGAAACAGCAGGGTGATGCCCTGCTTTTTTGTCCTGACCCGATTGGGAGGGATAAGGGCGAGGCTGCTGAACACATACCTTTCCGAGGCCTCACCTCTGATGGCTATGCCATCCGACCACAGGGCCACCCAGCCCCGGCTCCAGATGTCTCCGGTGGTGGAGGGGAACGCCACCATGACCAAACCCGGGTCGGCCAGATCCACCAGGACCTGGGGTTCGTTCCCGGTTGTGTACCCGGGATAGTTCTGGTAGAGATCGGTAACGATCCGCATAAGCTCGTCGCAGAGATCCCATGGCAGTTCCAGTTCCAATTTCATAGTGCCTAATCCTTGTGTTCGGGTTTGCCCGCGCGTATGAGCTGACGCAGATCCGAAGGTATCTGCATCGAACCCTTGGCCCGGGTAATAGCGACGTAGAGCAGGTTGGCTTCATCTTCTCCAAGGGTCCCATCCGCCGAGAAGGAGAACTGGAAGTCATCGGAAAGAGTCACATGATCCCATTCCAGGCCCTTCGACTTGTGGGCGGTACTCAGCACCCGGGTCCCCGGAGCTGCGGGTTGATTCGCTGCCTCGATACGACGCTGCATGTCCCGCATAGCGCCGCTGTGGGTTATTGCGAAGGTATACAACGACACAAGGTGGCGTTCCCTACCCTGGTCCGCATAGGCTTTGAAATCGGCTTTGGTGTCGAACATGCCGAAGAACGGGTTCTTGAAGAACCAATCGTGGTTGCCTATGTTCAGGACATCGTAGCAGTCGGAGAACAGATCCGCAGGCAGACCGCCGGCGATATGGAATGCCGCCTTATCGTCTACCATCCTATTGGCTCTCTTGATGATGTCGACATTGGTCCTGCTGAGCCTGGCCACCGTGTGTCCGTGCTGTTCCTCAAAGGCGGTGCCCATGCCCAGATAAGCACAGGTCTCGGCTTTGTACCGGTGTAGTACCTCCAACGCCTCATCGGCGATGGCTTGGCCAAACCGGAAGCTCTGGTTCAGAATGTAATGGTGGTTGGACTTCAGCAGCTCGAAAGCATTC
>FLOH01001386.1_pt1 | contig 38174 bp, 32 predicted proteins | sample 756751 | NCBI WGS metagenome assembly FLOH01 (sample SAMEA4026879, study PRJEB14308) | marine metagenome | biome: coastal water; material: water | depth 74 m
TACGCTTGCATATGTGGACCTCCTTGAAAACCAGGGAAAACAGATTTATCAATTTGTTTGGCAAACTTTTCTTTGCACATGATCATACCACCTCGAGGCCCACGCAATGTTTTGTGAGTTGTTGTAGTTACAACATCAAATAGGGGAACAGGGTTATTCATTTCGCCACCAGCAATTAGTCCGGCAATATGAGCAATGTCAGCCATTGTCATAGCGCCGACCTCATCAGCTATTTTTTTAATTGCTTCATAATCAATCTCGCGAGAATAGGCGCTATAGCCGACTAGAATTAATTTTGGTTTATGTTCCAGAGCCATCTGGCGCAAGTTTTCTAAATCAATTTTGCCGTCAGTGTCAGTTTTGTATCTAATAAAGTTAAAAACTTTGGTCATGTGAGTAACAGGATGACCATGAGTTAAATGACCACCATGAGACAAGTCCATTCCCAAAATAGTATCACCAGGTTCAAGTAAGGCAAAATACACTGCAATATTAGCAGGAGCACCTGATAGGGGTTGGACATTGGCATGCTCAGCACCAAAAATTTCTTTAGCGCGGTCAATTGCCAGTTGCTCAACAATATCAATAAATTCACATCCGCCGTAATAACGTTTGCCCGGATAACCTTCGGAATATTTGTTAGTTAAAACTGAACCTAGAGATTCTAAAACTGCCAATGAAACAAAGTTTTCCGATGGAATCATTTCCAGACCATGTTCTTGGCGGTCTAGTTCATTATCTATAGTATTTTGAATTTCTGGGTCGAATTGTGATAGGGTTTGGTTATTCATAAAAAAAGTTAAAAGTTATAAGTTATAAGTCGTAAGTTTTAAGTATTTTTACAACATATTTTTATATTCCTCAATTATAGTAAATACATTTGGTGAACAGTCTTTGGTGAGTTTGTTTATGTCATGCCAATCATGTTGCACTATATTGTCTGCTGGTTTTATTTCACCGACTCGCTCAGCTAAAAAGGTATACAAAATCCAATGCATGCCATTCTCATCTAATTCAATCGTTTTCAGTGGTTTGATTATTTTGATTTCAATTCCTAATTCTTCCATCACTTCACGCTGACAAGTTTCTTCTGGGGTTTCGTCACCTTCTTTTTTGCCACCTGGAAAAAACCAGGGTGTTATGTAATCCTTTTTTTGTTCTTTTACTAACAAAACTTTATTATTTTCAATTATAACTGGACCTGAGGCCACTTGTGTTTGCATATTATTTTATTTGGATAATTACTAAACCAATTATAATTATTCCAATCCCAACAAATTGAAGTGTTGTTATGCTTTCATTAAAAACAAAATAACCAATAGCAGTCATACTGATTGCTGATAGTGATACCCAAATTATATTTGTAATAGCCACTCCTTCATATTTTAGACTAAGGGTTAAAAAGACAGCCATGATAGCATAAGAAATTACAGTCAAAATCAAATAGATAGGCATCAATTTAATGCTCCATATTTTTGCTAAAGATAAGCCCATGAGATCAAAGATGAGAAGGGCAGTAAGTAGTAAATAAAAATTCATATGTATATATTCTACCAGCTTTAAGTTTTTTTTACAACTATTGACAAAACCACTAAAATGTGCTATAATACAAGATATAGTGATAATAAAAAAACTAAAAAAACCGCTTATTTAAGCGGATTTTTTGTTTTATTGTGTCATTGCGCCTGCTCGCTGTACTGGAGGGATGGGTGTGTAACTGAGCCTGCACTGAGTGAAACCGAAGTGACGTGGCAATCTCAGTGAACAAGCAACGTTGGTAGTGCGCTGGGATTGCTTCGTCACTACGCTATCGCTTCGTTTCTCGCAATGACACTACCTTTTTTAAATTCTTTGTCATATAAGTCCCACTTTTCCGATATCCCAACTTTCTATAATACCCCCGCACACCAACACCAGAAATAACAGCGAGTTTTTCAAAGCCATTTTGTTTGGTGATACGTTCAGCTTCAAGCACAAGTTTTTTGCCCATGCCTTTGTGTTGGCTAGCTTTTTTACTGTGTGTCCCGACGTCTAGGAGTTGGCCGTAAGTATGTAGTTCTCTGATGAAAGCGGAGTTTTTTATTTCGGGGAGCTTGTCTGCGAGTGACCTCACCCTGTCCCTCTCCTTGTAAAGGAGAGGGGGCGCACTACGCTCTTCTGGTATACGAAGACGAAGGAATGCAAAGACCATTTGTCTTTTTTTATCTTCGAAGCTTAAGAAATATTCATCACCACCAGTTGTTTCATATTTATCTACAAATAGCTTCGGCTCAAGTGTTTTTGTGTTTTTGTGTTTTTGTGTTTTTGTGATAATGTGCCCCACTTCTCTACACCTCAAACATTCACACTTCAAATTCCTTTTTTTCATTTCAGCGCTCAAGTATTCACGCAAATTTGTAATCATATTTCCAGCCTCAATATCTGGAGTAGGAATATCGCGGATTAATCTTGAAATTCTGCAGTAACGTGGAGTGGCTGTTTTCATTTCTATTATTGCTTCAAAAAGTTTTTTACTTGAGTATGGTTTGTACTCACCGGATTTCATCCATTTATAAAGCGGTGCAGACTTAATAATGGTACAAGGATAAATTTTTACCATATCAGGTTTAAAACCAGGATCAGAAAAAAGCATTTTGTACATTTCTACATCATGCTTGGCAGTGCTTCCTGGTAAGTCTGGCATAAAGTGTAGGTCAACCTTAAAGCCAGCTTGACGTAGTAAAAACATTGCGTCTTTAAATTGTTGAACCGTGTGTCCGCGTTTTGTTAATTTCAAAATTTTATCATCAGGAGCTTGTAGGCCGAGTTCTATTCTTGTACAGCCCATTTGACGCATGTGATGGATTGATTCGGGGGTGACAAGGTCGGGGCGAGTTTCGAGGGTGAGGCCGATAATTTTATGTTTTGCATGGCGGTCGTTGTAGGTTTGTTCTTTTTTTAGTTCTTCCACAATGTCATTCCGACCGACCCCGACGACGAAGTCGGGGGAGTGGAGGAATCCCTTTTCTGTGCCTCGGAAAGGGATCCCTCGGCTTCGCTCGGGATGACAACCGTGATTGGCCGCCCGAAACGACTCCAATATAAACCAATATTGATACTTCAATGGATAAAAATTCCAACTACCACCTTTTATAATATATTCAATTTTGTCAGTCGGGTGAGACGATTTTCGGAGCATGTCGATGCGTTTTGTCATCTGCTCGTACGGATCAAATGCCAAATTCAAAGCTCTGGCTGCAGCTGGTTCGGAAGATAAATAACTCTTTGGCATGCGAGCCTCACTAGGGCAATAAACGCATTGACCCGGACAAGCATAGGGTTTTGTTAGTGAAGTTACTATGGCTACACCGGACAAAGTCCTGATACCGGCCTTACGCATGAAAAATTCCAGCTGTTTGTCAGCTTTGACCCTTTTCTTTTTTACTAAATTTTGATATGATTGTAATAGGTTACGATTGGATGGTTGAGTTGTTTTCAACTTTCCACAAACTTTTCTGCGAGTATCGTCAAACTCGGCCTTGGTGGAAGGATTTTGGGAAATGATTTTGAGAATAATGTTTTCTAAATTCTCTATATTATCCATAAAGTTAGCGATCGATTAGACAATTTGATAATTTGATAATTAGTAAAAACCAATTGACAAATTATCTAATTATCCAATTATCTTTTTATCCAATTATCTCTATTATGTCAACTTACGATGACTTCGCCACAGAATTTTCCCAAACTAGGCAATACCTGTGGGATGATCTTAAACCACTTGCTAAGTATACCAGAAATGGCGATAAAGTGTTAGATTTAGGTTGTGGTAATGGTAGATTATACCAGCTTTTTGAGGGCATGTCAATTCATTATGTTGGTTTAGACCAAAGTGAAGAATTAATAAAAAAAGCTCAAGAAAAATTTCCTAAAGATAATTTTGCGGTGGGGGACATGAGAGAATTACCATTTCCTGATGACAGTTATGATATTATTTATTGCATTGCTGCCTTCCACCATCTAGCCAATGCTGAAGATAGATTAAAGGTGCTGTCTGAGATGCGAAGAATTTTAAAAACTGGTGGAAAAGTAGTCATGACCAATTGGAATTTATTGGGGCAGTGGGGGAGTGAGCAGGTTGAAAAAGAAAAATATAAGCGCTGGGAAAATGATTTTACTGTGCCATATAAGAACTCCGAAGGAAAAATTTTGGGTGAGAGATTTTACCACGCCTTTGATTTAGATGAATTAGAGAGCTTGTTTACTGAAATGAAATTTAAATTAGAAGAAAATTATTATATTAAAAAAGGAGAGAAGAGTGATAAAAATGAGGGGGAGAATATCATTAGTATTTTAAAAATATGAGTGAAAACAGAGATCAAAGTCGTGAGGCAATTAGAGGTCAGCTATTGAGTAACCCAGCGGTAATCCGTCTGATTCGTGGTTTTGAAACCTTTCAGCAGGTCTTTGGGTCGGCTGAGACTGATGAAGAAAAAGATGTGGTGTTGACAAGAATGAGAGAAATATATCCTAAAAAAGAAATATCCACTGAGGTCGACGAAGAAACAAAAAAAGTTGATGAGGATTTGGATAGTTTTTTTGAAACTATTTTTGAAAAAGTTGGTAAAGGTACTAAGATTACTCCAGAATTTTTTGTAGATGAATTATTTAAGTTTTCCAAATTACCAGAAACGCTTTTGAAATACCAAGGTTTTAAACCAGAGTTATCACGTCTCAACAAGAGAGAAATGTATATAAATGATATAATATCAGTTACTCGCGAGGAGGGCGACTCATTGGTTATAAATCTTCGAGCTACAAAAGTGAATGATTTAGAAGAATTGGTTGGTGCAGTTAAAGATGCTTTTTCAGAATTAGCCAAATATTTATCTAATAAGAGTTTTGGAATAAGTTTTTCCAAAACAAGGGAAATAAAAATGACATCATGGCTTTTGGGTCCAGCCTTTGCTGACAAAATTAAGGAAGTTTTTGGTAGTGAAGATATTTCGTTTCAGGAGCCTGTAGACGAAGAAGATGTAATGTATAGTCAACAGTTGGCCTTGATCTATAATAAACAATCTTTGGGTAATTTTTTAAAAGCTGGCAAAAAACCAGTTGTTAGAGAGCTAGTTATTTCCAAAGAAGAATTTATAAAAAGATTTGGTAAATAATAAATAGTTTGTGTGTTTTCTTAAAAACTACCAATATAAGTTGGTAGTTTTTGTTTTATCTAGATAGATATTATTTATTATTCAGAAAAAGCATCTATTGCAGTTTCTATAAAGCCAAAACCAACGTTGTTTAGAGCTGTCTCTGTTGCCTCTATTATTATTAAATTTTTACTTAGAATTATTTCCTTCAAAACTTCTTTATCGTCTGTAACTGGCGTGACAATAATATTTCTATTATTATAATCACTGTTAAAATAATAGTAAAAATTATAATCAATCATCGCCCCACTCTCTCTAATATTTGATAGTATTCCCCAAGAAAAACTATCACCAATCATGAGAAGGCGAATATCATTTATATTTTCAGGGTCATATTGAAATTGTGGATAAGCCAGGTCTTGAAAAAACATTTTTTTATACCATAAATTACTAAGGTCAGCTAGATCTCGGTCTTCATATTTTGGTATCGAAGATATATCAACATTAGAACAGTCAGGGATTAAAAAGTTTGAGTTTAGTTGGTTACTTGTCTCCTCTATTAGTTTTTCCAAAACTAGACATGAGCCATATCTAGTCCAGTGAGTACCACTTTTTGAAAATAAAGGATAATCTGTATTTTCCTTCTTTTCCAAAAAGAAATTTAGACTATCAAAATAATTTATTTTATTTTCTTCTAGAATAGGAAGAATTCTTTTATAATTTGTTTCTGGATTTTCTTTCGCTGTGTCAAAAACTAATTCTCGGGGTATGTGTTCTGAATAAAAGGATGCTTTTGATGGAGACATCAAAAATATTAAGGCTATTCCTTTTTCTTTTAATATGTCCTGTAGCCTTTTCAGTTCCTCAACCCTTTTTCTTAAAATAGAAGTTTTTTCGTAATCTTTTCCAAGATAAGTCTCTATATAATTGTATTCAAACAGATAATTGTCTTCTCCCACGATTAGTCTCGTTCCAGTTTTTTGGTGAATTTCGTTGAAAAGTAAATAATTAATTTCATTATCAGTTTTTACAAAAAAACCACGAAGTCCAAGTTTGCCGTCAATCCATGTTTCAAAATCTTTTTGGAACGTCTTATTGATCCAACCTGAAAAACTAAAAGTCGGTCTTTTGGTTTTTTCTGTTATACCAAACAGTTCTTCTTCTGGAAAAAAATGAAAGACACCCTGTGTGACAGGTAAAAATAATATTATTAAAAATAATGATATTACAAAATAAATTGTGAGTTTCTGTTCACTCATTTTAAAATCTAAAATATATAAATGGATTGAAAAAAGCATTAACCAGTGATAGTAGTGATAGAATAAATAAGGAAATGGTGTATACAGCCTTGGTTAAAATTATTTTATCAGGTGATAGGGAATTGTAGTAAGCAATAAATTTTTTGTATATTTTTGTAACTGGAAGAAAACATAGGAATAAGGCTATCAATAATGTTACAGCAGATCTATGATCCATTACTTCTGTCCAGCGTGTCATGACTGGTCCAAACCAGGCTGTTAGATTGAACATTTTCGCAACAAAATTTCCGGCGGAATATATATCTTCTATTCTAAAGAAGGCCCATGAGACCATGATAATTATAAAAGTAAAAAAAATATTAATTTTTTCTGGTATTTTTTTGGCAAGTTTCAAAAGGAAGAGTTTGTCTATTACCAAAAAAAAGCCATGAAAAGCTCCCCAAACTATGAAGTTCCAATTGGCGCCGTGCCAAAGACCAGAAATCAAAAAGACAATCCACAAATTCATATACATGCGTATGGTAGAAACACGATTTCCTCCGAGTGGAATATATAGATATTCACGCATCCAAGTAGACAGTGAAATATGCCAGCGACGCCAAAAATCAGTAACACTGGTGGCAATATATGGCATATTGAAATTTTCCAAAAAATTGAATCCGAGCATTTTTGCTAGCCCGATTGCCATATCAGAATATCCAGAAAAATCAAAGTAAATTTGCATGCCGTAGGCTACAATTCCCAGCCAGGCGATTGGTGAAGATATGTCCCCGTTTTGATGTAGTTGGAAAACTGAGTCAGCAATAGTGCTCATGGAATTTGCCACTAATATTTTTTTTGCTAACCCAATACTAAAACGTCTAATACCCTCAAAAAACATACTAGAACTACATATTCGATCTCTGAGTTGTTTTGCAATGTCTACATATCGAACAATTGGTCCAGCTATAATTTGGGGAAAAAGAAGCATGTAAGCAGCAAAATCCACGATAGATTTTGCTGGTTTTGTTTTTCCACGATAGACATCTATTATATAACTTAGCTCCTGAAAGACTAAAAATGATATTCCAATTGGTAAGACAACTTCTCGCCACGGCATTGGTCCTAAATTCAATAAGGGCAAGATAAAGTTAATTTGATCCAAGAAAAAATTACTATATTTGAAATAGCCCAAAAGACCTATATTTACTATAATAGATGTGATCAACAGTATTTTGCTATATTTTTTCCGTCCAATTTGATTATTTTTGGCTATCAAATGACTAAAAAAATAGTCCATTATAATAGTAAAAAGTAAGATTAGAGCAAAATTTGGCGCTCCCCAGGAATAAAAAAAATAGCCACCCAAAATAATAAAGATATTTTTCAATCTATTGGGAAGAGTATAGTATACAAGCAAAAAAGCTGGTAAAAAAAGGAAGATAAAAAATGTTGAACTAAAAACCATTTGATTTTAGATTATCTCTATCAAAAAAATACTACGGGCTACATCCCAGTTATTAGACAAACTATAACCTTACCACCCCAGTCACAGCTGGCTTCTTTGGCTTTTTTTAATCCGGCGATGGATAAAGCAGAATTTGGTGAGACTTGTATTCCGGTAGTTTCTTTTACGAGTTTTTGAGTTTGTTTTATTTCTTCATCGGTTACTACCCAGCCATTACCGGCTGATTTTTTTATCAACTCCACAACTTTATCTTTGCGGTGAGCAACTTTGTCTACGATAGCGTTGGCTATCGATTTGACCCCACTATCAGGTATGGGGCTTCCACCCCCACCGTCACTTCGTGTCGACTCCCCCTCGGGCAGGGGGAGACAAGAGACAATCGGGTGGCAAGAAGTAGTTTGCACAATGTGAATTTGTGGTCTTTGTTCCAATTTTAAATATTCTTGCTCAAAAAAAGCTTCGCCCAAGGCTTGAGCAGTGGTACCAGAAGATGTTGGAATAAATATTGCTCCCAAATTTGGAATTTTATTGAGCTCTTGGGCTAGTTCGTGATAACCTAGTAGGGCATTGTCATCAGTTGACTGGCGTAAGTTTTTGGCCTCGCCGTTTTTGTCCATTTGAAAAGCAGTTTGTTTGGGGCGCTCAACTTGTTCAATACTAACATTAACGTCGTTGATGGTTTTCAAAAGACGTTTTAATTTACTTGGATCAATATTTTGTCCAAGCAAAACTTTTAATTTAAGTTTGCTCGGGTTATTGGAGTTGTGGACTTGAACAGCATGAATGGCAGCCAGGGCGGCGTTACCAGAAGAAGAAATGACAAAATTAGTTACCTCGTCTTCTTTGAAATATTTTTTTACCATGGGCGGAATTGACCGACCCTTGTGTGAACCATATTTGTGTTCGTCCTCGCGTTTGAGATAAACATCTTTTACCCCGAGCGCCTGGGCCAACTTGGAATATGGCATTTGGATTGTTTTCATAGGGTTTGGTTTATTGGTTTAATTGTTTATTAGTTTAATGGTTCTTGCTATAGATTTAAGTTATAAAACTTAAGCAAAGACTAATAAACTAGTAAACAAATAAACTATCAAGCTCATCAATTTGCCAAAAATTTTATTTTATAGTATCATATCAACATCTTATCATTAACTTTACTATTATGAAACTAATTTGTCCAGAGTGTAAAAATGAGGTTGATTTATCCATTTATCCTAATTTGGCAAAAGATCAGGTGATTGAATGTGATATTTGCGGGATTTCTTTGCTTGTCACCAAAATTGAAGGGGATGAAGTGGAGGCTGAGATTGTTGATGAGGGGAAATAGATTCAGCCGTAAGCTATATGCTATAAGTCATAAGCACGAGTTGTAAAATACTTGTGTTTTGTTTTAGACCATACCATGGTATGGTCTAAATTTATCTACTGAGATATCTCAGTAGATACTATTTTTTAAATAGTTTTTGTTTAAACTCATCAAGGGTGTTATCAAGTTTCATTCTTAAAATATCTTCAACAATTTCTTTACCATAAAATTTTTCATTAAGAACTAGATCAATAAATTCATCAAAATTTACTTCAATCAATTCAATTTTTTCTCCAGAATCTAAATTTTGTTCGGCTACTTTTTTACAATTTCTAGCTACATAAACATGAATTTCCCATTCCATTTTTGTGTAAGGTTCGTAAACTTTAACTTCTTCCCAATCATCTGATTCAAGACCGGTTTCTTCTTTTAATTCTCGTTTGGCACCAGACAGGTGGTCTTCATCTTTTTCTAATCTGCCACCAAATAGAGAATAAAAATCTTTTTTATTTGGTTGAGATTCACGACCCATTATTATTTTATCTTCCTGAGTACAAATGACTTGCAAGGTATCAGGTCTTTTCAACATCTCAAAAGTTTCATAACTACCATCAAACATTTTTTGTTCCCATTGATAAGTATCAAAGATTACCCCCGTAAATACTTTTTTTGCTTGTTTTGGTATTTTCATAATTTTTCGTCATTCTGAACGCAGTGCCTACCCGCCGAATTGGAGGGAAGAATCTTTCTTATTGCGTATTTTTTAGAATCTATATATTGTTAATTAAAAATATTTTTCGTGAGAAAGATCCTTCGTTTCACTCAGGATGACAGTGTGGCAACCAATTCATCAATCATTCCTCTAAAACCATGACTACCCAAAAATATAATAACATCACCAGTATTTAGTTTATTGGTTAAATAGTTTATTAGTTTATTGTCATCGTCAATGTATTGAACATTCTTATGTGTTTTGGATATTATTTTAGCCAATTGTTCCCCGTCAATCGGTGCCGGTTTGTTTGGGTCGTGTTTTATGCGAGTTAGTTTTGGAATTATCACTTCATCGGCATTGACAAATACATTGTCATAACCAGGAATAGATTCTGGTTGGCGGTTACCAGAGTTTGGTTCAAATACAGCGAAGATTCGGGGCAGGGAAGTGGGGGATCCTTCGACTGCATCCTGTACTTCGTCAGGACTCCGCTCAGGATGACGTTTGTAGATTTTTTTAATACTGCGCAATACCGCCTCGGCTTTTTTTGGTGAATGAGCAATGTCGTCAAAAACAGTAACATTGGCATCGTATTTTTTTTCCAATCGGCGTTTGATATTTTTAAAACTGGCTAGATTTTTAATAATTTTTTCTGGTTCAATTCCCATGCTGTGAGCCAAGGCAAAACAACCGGTCATATTATCAGCCATATAATCACCGATGGTGTTTGTTGTAATGTTGTGGGTATTGGAATTGTTGCAAATGTCGAAGCTTAAACCATCTTTTGTTGTGTTTACATTCCTATATTGATAATTATTGTCTTCTGTTTTTCCGTAGGTCACTATTTTTGATTTTGGTAATTTTGCTAATTGTGGCACGTCATGAATTACTTTTGCCGATAAAACAACCAAACCATTTTCCGGCATATTTTTAAGCAGGTTTGCAAAAGCATCTATATATGATTGTTCTGTCGGATAAACATCAGCATGATCCCAAACTACTGAAGTTAATAATAGATGAGTAGGGGAATAGTGGGCGAATTTTGGTCCATTGTCCCAGCGTGAACTTTTGTATTCATCACCTTCCAGAATTGAATATTTTCCGTCAGTTAGCTCAGCGGCTGACATATCATTCAAACTAATTCCACCAAACATATAACTTGGATCATAATCGAGTTCACGAAAGAGCCAGGTTAAAATAGCAGTACTAGTAGATTTGCCATAAGTACCGGCACAAACTATAGAATTTTCTTTTACAAAAAATTCTGCAATTATTTCTGGGTATGATTTGTAGGGAATATTGTTTTCTTGCACATGTAGCCACTCAGGATTTTTTGATCCAGCTACATTTCCCACTACGACTAAATCAGGATTGCCATTGGCAGTCATCTTCTCCGGATGCCAACCAGTATAATAGTCAACACCACTTTCTTTCAAATAAGTTGAGATTGGTGGGTAAATTCCAACATCGCTTCCTGTCACCTTGTGCCCCGCTTTTTTCATAGCCAAAGCTAGCGCACTCATTGCTACGCCACAGATTCCGATGAAGTGGATTTTTTTAGTGCTGTTCATTTTTTTTGTTTCGTGAGATTATTAAAATTATTATACCTCTAATCATAGACAGAACAAAAGAAATATCAAAAAATAAATAAAATAGGGGGTGCTTTGGTATAAAACAAACTTGAGGACAGAGATTGTCGTTAGCTATTTCTTCCAATGTGGCCTCAGGTGTTTTTTCTGTTTTGGTTGAAGTGCCCCCAAAGCCCTTCAGGGGGTTAATTATAAAACTGAAATCATTGTCACAACCGCTATAACAAGTATTTTGTGGTTTTGGTTGGCTAAAATAATAACCTGATAAAATAAAAAAAATAATAGATATTAGTAAAATTATTCTAGATAGTCTAACTAGTTCATTATTTGGCATATTATTTCAAAATATTTTTTAATTCATCCAAATCCCCACCCCACTTCTCACCATTAAACCATTCTAATCCTTTGAATTGGAGTTTGTATTTGGCTTTGGTGTCTTTGGCAGAGCCGAGGTAAATGAATTTCTTACCTGATTCTTTGGCGTGTTTTATTGCGAGGGTCATCATGGCCATGCCTAAATTTTTGATTTCAGATTTTAGATTGTAGAATGGATACGAATAGTGAATGGTATTGTCTGTCTCGAGTACTATACAATAGCCAACATTATGCACAGGCTTTGCTTCTGAAAGGGATCCCTCGGCGGAGCCTGTCCTGAGCGAAGTCGAAGGGCTCGGGATGACATATACGAATAAACGATTAAAATTATGTTCTGTGGTTAAAAGCTCTTTTATTTTGTTAGCTGAAAAAGTGCCATCACCAAATTTTTCAGTGTAAAAATCTTTTCCCATCTTTCCAATATTCCAATCATATTCAGAATATGGTAAGTCATAAGTCATAAGTCTTATGCCTTCTGTCTTTTTCAAAATTCGTCTATTCTCGCTGCACAATTCAAATTTGTCCAAATCAATGCGCAAGCTTCTGGTCTGGTACATGTAGCCTTTTTCTGGGCGACCAAAAAGATAACCGTCATTATACATGCGGTTGATGTTCTCGGGAGAGAAGTCTGAAATTATTTTTTCTTGCCATTTTAAATACATAATAAAATATACTAATATACGAATTTTACTAATTATACAAATGGTATACTAATATCTTTCTAGTCAGGAATTCGTATAGCATTAGTATCATTCGTACCATTAGTATATTGGTATCTTATATTAATACAAAGCAATCCAAAGCCCTAACAAAACAATCGCCGAATGCATTATCCAAAATCTCATTACAGTCTTTTCTTCGCTCCAACCTCGGAGTTCGAAGTGGTGGTGGATTGGTGCCATTTTGAAAATTCTTCGACCCAGTAAATATCTACCAAAGACTTGAATGACAACACTGGTTAATTCTATATAAAAAATAAAAGCCAGAAAGGGGAGTAATAGCATTTTGTTTATGACGATGGCGTTAATAGCTAGCAGAGCACCCAAACCGAGTGAACCAACATCGCCCATCTGAAATCTGGCTGGTTTTATATTGAAATAAGTGTAGGCAATCAGAGCTCCAGCAGTTACGGCATTTAAAATTGCCATTTCATGGTAACCATTTAGCCAACTTATTAAAATTAAAACTGAAAAAGTAACAGTCAAAGACCCACCGGCTAATCCATCCATACCATCCGCTACATTTACAGCATTGGCAGTAAACATGACAAAGAAAATAATTAGAGGAATAATCCACCAACCAATATTTATATAGCCATCAAAAGGTATATAGATTTGTTGCCAGTGTTCGCCAAGTTTGAAATAAACCCACCAAGCTGTGATAGCACCAGCTACGAATTGCAATAATAGTTTTTCATGTACATGCACACCTTTGCCTGGGTGACTACCGAGCCACAAAGATGAGCGTTTAAATAGTGCCCAAGGTAGTGTAACAGTGAGCCAAAGGCGTTGCTTCCAATCTTTGTGTACGCTGATTAATTTTAAAATTTGTTTTAGGTTTCTATTGCGACGTTTTCTACCAAAAATATTTAATAAGTCGTCAACACCACCCAAGAGTGCGGCGAGCAACATTACACCAATTGGAACCCAAGTAAATTCACGCTCCCAGTTGAAAATAAAAGTTAAAACTGCGACTGTTACAATTATCAAAAGCCCACCCATTATAGGAGTGCCCGCTTTGGTTTTTATGTTGAGTGTTGCATCAAATTCTGCTCGACGAGTAATTTTGTATTTGTAAAGAAATTTAATAAGACCTGGTGCCCACAAAAAAGCTGTGAAACACGAAAATAAGCCAAAACCAATGGCTGTTTTTAGTAGGTCTAATGATTCAATGGATATCAACATATTGTGGAGATATTATAGCAGAATGGGAGAAAAAATCAAGAGGTTGACTTTTGATCATATATGTGCTATATTCATCCCATCTTAAAGATTCATTAATGAAAATTTGGAGGATAATCTTGAAGGTAAAAAAGTCGAAACCGAAGATTCATCCAGATGCAAGGATTTGTGGGTCAATTCTCAATGATTGTAGGATAGATGGCGAGGTGGGAAATATATCCTACAAGTCTAGAGACGGTGCTGCTCGTCTTTTGCAGAAGTTTGGGCTGACAGACATCGCCCAAGAGTGGTTGGTAGAGGGGTAAGGTGGTTCGTCAATTTTTGTGAGTTCTTTTTAGATGGGGGGTCTGACTACTACTGTGGTCAAACCTTTTAGATTATAATTTTTGTAGTTTAAAAGGTTTTGAAATACAAATCTAGACATTGAACTTAGGTGGTAGTAATGAAAAAGATCATTTGTTTTTTTCATAGTGTTGATCACGATGGTCATTGCAGTGCGGAAATAGTGAACGGGTAAATAAAAAAGCTACGTAACATGTCACGTAGCTTTTTTATTTGATTTATTTTTTAAGCTGGTTGCATTTGTCCAAATTGTTTTTCTAATTTTTCTACTCGGACCTTTAATTTTAGATAATCAGTCATATTAGCACATGTATCTTCGTCGGATCTTTTATCAAGTGCATCAATTTTAGCCAATAACTCCGCTTTAACTTCTTTAATTTCGGCACGAATGTCGGTAAAGCCTTTTTCCATTTTTGTCTCTAATGAGTCAAATCTTTGATCAATGCCATCAAATCTTTGATCAATGCCATCAAGTCTTTGGTCAATGCCATCAAATCTTTGGTCAATACCAGCAAACTTTTCATCTACGTTTGAAGAGAAAAGGCTGATCGCTTCCAAAATGTCTTTGTTTGTAATTTGATCCTCCATATTTTTGTATATTGTTTATGACCTAATTATATATTTTTTAAATTTACTTGTCAAATTTAATCTTTGATTCTTTTAATCTTCAATTCCTTCGCCATCTTTGCGTGATTAAATGTTTCAATTTCGCTCCATTCTTGATTTAATAAACCTTTTTTAGTATTAGTAATTTCTATTTTACCTTCTTTTATTCCATGATTGTATTGTCCATCAGTGGTGAATTGGAAAGAGTGGACGTAGTTGAGAGTTACCTCACCCTGTCCCTCTCCTTGTAAAGGAGAGGGGACGCTTCGTACCTCGTTTATTAATAGTATATGATGCATATCATTCTTCAAGCCAGTATTCATCATTATAATTAAATCTCCTGGTTTCACATCAGATAATTTTACTTTTTTACTATTTACATCGTTATTAAAAGTTGCTACGCCGGTATTTTCTACAACTCTGAGTTTTGCAATTAATTTGCGTATAGGATTTTTTATCCAGGGATGTTTGAGGTGTTTTTTTAAGCCACCCAATTCTGCATCTAAAACATGATAAACAAAACCAGAACAATCAATTCCTAAATTATGATTAACTAGAAATTTTTTTAAATCAGATTCATTTAATTTTTTCAAATCAACTTTTTCACGTAAAGCAAGCAAGACTGTTTCTTCTTCAATTTCTTGAGGTGTGCCTTTGCCAATTAAAACTCGAAGAGCACCACGAACACCAGATCGGCGGTTATTAAAATATGGACAGACAATTTTATGTTTGCCGATGGATAGGTTTTGGTAATCTTCTATTATTTGTAGAGCATCGTTTGTGAGTTTTGATTCAGATATTGTCATATTGTTACATTGCTATATTGTTTTTTTTCAGAATTTTTTCAGCTAAACCTTTAGGAATAAGTTTTATATTTAGTAATTCTTTTAGATCTAGCCAGACTGGTTCGTAATTGTTATCTTTTGAATTTATTTCCAGTTCTTCACCAACTAATTTTGCTTCGCCGGAAATGTTAGTTGCAAAATAATAATATTCAGTCCTGCCTAAATTTTCAATGATAATTGGATCTTCATCTGTGAGATCAAAATCTAAATTTGTCTCTTCCTTTCCTTCGCGATATGACGTTTCTTTAATATTTTCTCCATCTTCAGTAGTGCCTCCTGGAATTTCGTAGTAATTCAAGCCATATTTATATCTTTTTATCAAAAGTATTTGGTTGTTTTTTATGAAAATAACACTGCCACGTGGAGCATTCCAAACTTTACCACGTTTGACTACAGTAATAAAAGTAAGGAGAGTGCTACCATTGTCATTTAGTTTGTTGTGTTTTTCAATGATTGAGTTATTTGTCTGCAGACGCAGTAAATCACTACCTGGTTTGGTGTTGATATATTTGATAAATTTAAAATCAGTTTTCCCACTAATCTGGGGTTCAGCTAAAGAACGGATTTCTTCAGTTACGCGTTGAACAACCTGCGCACCGTTATTAATTTCAATTAAATTATAATCACTTAAATCCAAATTCAGCAAACTCGCCAAATGTGCCTCAAATGTAGTAACATTTGACATTTGACATTTGACATTTGACTGTTGAAGTTGACTTTCATAAGTCGTTGACGCCGGTTGTCTAGCGTTTATTTCTACTAGATAAAGTTTGCCGGTTGATTCTTCCACTATAATATCAACACCAAATAATCCTTTCCAACCGTCGGTCCGCAATTTGTCGCCAATATCTGTGACGATTTTTTTATATTGTTCAATTTGTTCTTCATCTAAATATTTGTGAGGAAAGCCCCAGTCATTGCCGATAGTGGCAAATGGTAGGTCAGTAAATGGTTGTAGTCCGGTAATTTGATAATTAATATTTCCAATTAATGTTTTATCACGAAAAGCCCCATCGGACCTCGTGATTTCATTTTTTGCAACAATATTATTATTTGTAAAAAGTGGCCCTTCAATATATTTTGCAAGTCGGGCTTCGCGTTCAGGAAATTTATTTTTTATTTCATCAAGTTGTTCTGCTGATTCAATTAACATTGTACCGCTACCAGTGTGTGAACGATTAAATTGCAAAATAAATTTATTATTTCGCCATTCTATATCTTTACAAAGTTTTACAGAATATTCTGGTAAATATTTTTTCAAATCGCCAAGCCAGTCTAGTTGGGAGATTTTTTCTTCAATTTTATTAGAAAGCTCAGCTGAAGGATTAAGTAGCTTCCAATTGTTTTCTGTGCAGATTCTTTCGATTTGCTTTGTTGGTTTGAAGACAACAATGTTTACCTCACCCTGTCCCTCTCCTTGTAAAGGAGAGGGGACGCTTCGGAGGAATTTTTTTACCTTTTCATGTTTCAGTAGCTCCCAAGTGTCCAATTGTCTATCATCTTTAATCAGTAAAATATTTTTATTATCCACACCCTTGAATGATTTGTTAAAATTTGAGATAATATAGTAGTTGGGAGTATTCTCTAAACCTAAAGCCCGCTCAATATCGCGGGTTACGTAGATTATCGGAGTTTGTTCTAATTGTTTAGTGAGTTCTTTCATAGCAGAGAGATTATACCTTAAATAGACTCTTTTAGCAAGGCATTGACAAAATACAAAATCCATGGAACACAATACAATTTGTATATTGATCCATGTATATTGTATTTTGTTTATATGGATGAATTATACACAAAACTCAAAACCTTTGGCAAAGTTAAGCTTAACGAACCAATGTCAAAGCATACGACTTTTAAAATTGGTGGGCCGGCCAGGTATTTTGTGATTGTGGAGGAAACGGAAAAACTAGTTGAGCTTTTGAATTATTTGTCAGGCGAGGGGATTGCTTACTATATTTTAGGGGGTGGATCCAATATTTTGTTTCAGGATGATGAATATGATGGAGTGGTTATTCAAGTCAGAAGTCATAAGTCAGAAGTCATAAGCCAGACAATTGAGGTCGATGGCGGGGTGTCTCTTGGTGTGGTGATGGGGTTAGCTATGCAGAATAGTTTGAGTGGGTTGGAGTGGTCAGCTGGAATTCCTGGTACGGTTGGTGGGGCGGTTCGTGGTAATGCGGGTGCATTTGGACAAGCTACTGCTGATGTTTTAGACCGTGTTAAAGTTTGGAAAGATGGGGAAGTGGTTGAGATGTCAAAGGATGAGTGTCAGTTTGTCTACCGTGGAAGTATTTTTAAGGAAAATAAAAATTTAGTAGTTTTGCGGGTTTGGTTTAAATTAAAAAAAGCCGACAAAGCGGAGGTTTTGAAAAAAACTCAAGAGATAATTAATGCCAGAAAAGGTAAGTATCCTATTTATCCGTCGGCTGGTTGTTTTTTTACTAATATTGCAATAGAAAATTGGCCTGGTGATAAATCTGAGTTACCACCTTTATTTGTAGAGAGAGGAAAGGTCCCAGCTGGTTGGGTGATTGATCAATTGGATTTCAAAGGTAAAGAACTTGGTGGGCGAGTGTCGGATCTGAACATTGTAATTTTATTGTTAATAAAAACAAAGCCACACAGGCAGAGGTTTTGGAATTAATGGCAGAGATTAAAGAAAAGGTGTATAATAGGTATAGAGTTGAGCTGGAGTGTGAGGTTGAGGTAGTCTAAAGTGTCATTGCGAGGAATGAAAATACATGACGAAGCAATCCCAGTGAATTATTATTTACGTTGCTAATTCTATGGGATTGCCACGTCGCCCCTTATTTCATAGGGGCTTCTCCCTCCAGAGGCGGGCACGGCGCAATGACACATAAAAATTTATATAACTAATAATTAAGAATTAATAATATGAACATAAACATACAAGTTAAAGGGATGGAGACAACTGAGGCTATCAGACAATATATAGAGGACAAGGCAAATGATTTACCAACTTACTTCGATAATATTCAAGGTGTAGATGTAATTGTGGGTATGGATTCTCATCATCATAATAAAGGTAAAATTTATTTTGCCGAATTTAATTTACAGATTCCTGGTAAAAATTTAAATATTAAAAAAGAAGCTGTAGATTTGTATAAAGCAATTGATAAGGTTAAGGATCATTTGAAAGTTGAATTAGAAAAAATAAAAGGTAAGATGAGAGAGGTTGATAAGGAAGAGTTGAGGGATATTAAAGGATATCAGGGATAAGGAAACAAGAAACAAGATACAATTTCCAAACAAATGACAAATTTCAAATAACAAAATTTCGAGTTATTTTTTGAGCCCTGGAGGGGCGACAGATAGTAGCCAGGGAATTTATTCCCTGGAAAAGATTCAAAAAATAATATTAGTCCCGTAGGGACGGCTGAAATAATTTACCTGATTAAAAAAAATTGTTACATGGCTTGTTGCGTAACATGCTACGTAACAAACAAAATCCCCCCCGACGTGACGTCGGGGGGGATTTGAAATATAAGGGGGTCGACTGCGATTCGAACCCCCTCGATGATTCGCAGTCAGTTGTTGGCTTGTGTTCCTCCTCATTAGACGGTACGTAGTGGACGGACTTGTCTAAGCTGTTCTTCTGTGGGTGGACTCCAGTCACATCGGTATCGGTGATTCTGGTTCATGGCAGGTCGGTTACGACGAAGTCTCGTCGCCAACCCAGGTGCAGTCTCGATGGTATGTCCGCGATGGTCGCAAACTATCCAGCGATCGCCACTCCAGACCACGAATAGAACCACCTGACCATTCTTGCCCATCCAGAATCTGGCTTCCCGGTACCAGAATCCGTCTGTCTCGAAAGACCTGCAGTTGTGCAGAAGACGAATCGCCTGATCGAGTGTCAGGGTTCTTTTCCTGCTTAGGTTAGAAAGGCGGCTACCACACGCATTAGCAAGATCGCCAAAATCATTTCCATCAACCATGTTTTTCCCTCCTTTTGGGCCTAGCCAGGATTGACGGGGCAGTCCTCACAATCTTGCGCGTCACAGTTCAAGCATTCGTCTGGGATTCCACCCTCTGCCATCATCTCTTCCAGATCGAATTTCCCCAGACCACCTTCTTCTGGCGGTAGGGTTCCTTCTTGCCTGCAGGTGAGGCAGAATTTGGTTCCACAATTTCCAGGAACCGAGAGAGGATGACTGCAGTGCGGGCAATAGCCATCATAGCCATCAGGGTTTTCTACCCCATCTTTGCACGCCGGACACTTCAGCTTGTCTTTTCTCTCTTTTTGCATCTCTCCTCCTGTGTTTCGTGGCATCATGTTGATCACCATCGCGGTGGTAACTGGCGGACCTCCGACAAATGGAATTACTCCTATGGAAACGGTCTCAGCTGTCGCCAAGATTTTGTTGCATTCACTGCAACGCATTTCTCGCTGGTGACTCCCAACCACCGTTTCGAGTGAATTTCTGGTTCCACAATTTTCGCAACGCCGTATCACGGTAATCTTCCCTTTCATGTCTTTTCCTCCCTAGGTTTACTTAGATTTTACATAAAGTCTGCCTTTTTGTCAACTATAGACAAAAGATAATGTTTTTGCTATAATAGCCCTCGTGTAGATATAACTTACTACATATAACTCATTACTTATAGCTTACTACTTATAACTTCAATTTATGTCATTTTACACAAAAGTATTTGGTGATCCTAATGTAAAGATTTTGAAAGAAATCCAGCCTTTGGTTGTCAAAATAAATGATTTAGAAAAGGATTTTGAAAAATTATCTGAAGCTGAATTAAAAGGAAAAACAGCTGAGTTTAAGGCTAGACTAGAAAAAGGCGAAACTTTGGATGAAATACTTCCTGAAGCTTTTGCAACTGTTCGCGAAGCTTCCAAGCGCACTACTGGAATGCGTCATTTTGATGTTCAATTAATCGGTGGAATTACTTTGCATCAAGGAAAAATTGCTGAAATGAGGACGGGTGAGGGTAAGACTTTGGTGGCAACATTGCCGGTTTATCTAAATGCGCTTGAAGAAAAGGGTGTGCATGTAATTACTGTTAACGATTACTTAGCCAAGCGTGATGCCGTGTGGATGGGAAAAATTTATGATTATTTAGGGTTGTCTATCGGTATTATTCAAAATCAACGTATTTCTTATATCTATAGTTCAGAGGTTGTAGATGAGGGAGAAAAAAGTGTTGAAGATAGTTTTAAAATAGAAGATGAAAATCTTCGCCCTGCTTCACGCCAAGAAACTTATCGGACTGACATTACTTATGGAACAAATAATGAGTTTGGTTTTGATTATTTGCGTGACAACATGGTGCAGACAATTGAAGAAATGGTAATGCGTCCCGGTGATGAAATGCATTATGCTATTATTGATGAAGTTGATTCTATTTTAGTTGATGAGGCTAGAACCCCGCTTATAATTTCCGCACCAGCTGAACAAGCAACTGATCAATATTATCAATTTGCCAAACTAGTTAAGCAATTAAAAGAAGATCATTCGGCCGACAATCCTGAATCGGGACAAGGTGATTATAATTTAGATGAAAAACTTCGTAGTGTTACTTTGACAGAGTCGGCAATCGCTAAGTTTGAAAAATGGCTTAATGTTGAGAATCTTTATGTTGAAGGTGGAATTAGATTGGTTCATCATATTGAACAAGCCTTGAAAGCCGAGGTTTTGTTCAAGCGGGATAAGGATTATATTGTTGATAATAATGAGTTAATTATTATTGATGAGTTTACTGGTCGTAAAATGCCGGGTCGACGTTTTTCTGAGGGTCTACATCAAGCATTGGAAGCTAAAGAAAATTTAAAGATTCAGCGTGAGTCACAAACTTTAGCGACTGTTACTTTTCAAAATTTGTTTCGTATGTACGACAAATTGTCTGGTATGACTGGTACTGCTGTAACAGAGTCAGAAGAATTTGCTAAAATATATAATTTGGAAGTGGTAGTTATTCCCACAAATCGACCCGACGTTAGAATAGACCAATCTGATCGTATTTACAAAACAGAGCGAGGTAAATTTAAAGCAGTTGTTGAAAAAATTATAGAATGTCGTGCAAAAGGTCAGCCTGTTTTGGTTGGTACAATTTCTGTAGAAAAAAATGAAGAGCTTAGTTTGTATTTGACTCAAGAAGGTATTGAACATGAAGCTCTTAATGCAAAAAATCATGAACGTGAAGGTGAGATAGTTGCTCAGGCTGGTCGGCCAGGTGCGATAACTTTGGCAACCAACATGGCTGGTCGTGGTGTAGATATCAAGCTTGGTGGTGTGCCGATGACTTCTGAAATGCAAGAAAAAGTAAAACAAGCTGGTGGTTTGTTTGTTCTTGGTACTGAGCGACACGAATCACGTCGAATTGATAATCAGCTACGTGGACGTTCAGCTCGTCAAGGTGATCCGGGTGAGACTCAGTTTTTTGTATCAACTGATGATGATTTGATGCGTATTTTTGCTGGTGATAGATTGAAAAATATAATGGAAAGAATGAAAATTCCTGATGATATGCCGATTGAACAGAAAATGATTACCAAGATGCTGGAAAGTGCACAAAAAAAAGTTGAGGGGCATAATTTTGATATTAGAAAACATTTATTAGAATATGATGATGTTCTGAATAAGCACAGAGAGGTTGTTTACAAAAAACGTAGACAGATTTTGGAATTAAGTAAGGGTAAAGAAGAAAAAAATCCGAAGTTAGATAGCGATGGTAAATTTGAATCTCTTAAAGAAATGATTTTGTATGATATTGAACAAGAAATCGAGTTTGTAGTTTCTTTTCATACTAATACTGAGGATCGCAAAGATTGGAATTTGAAAGAAGTTTACGAAACAGTTCGGACAATTTTTGCAGTTTCACAAGAGGATAGAGAAAAAATTCTTCACATGGGTTCAAATGGTGATAGTAAGTTGGAAGATGTGGAAGCACGTGATAAGTTGGTAAAGTTTTTATTGAAAAGAGCCGATGAAGAATATACTAATATGAAAAGCCAGATAACCCAAATGGCTGAAACAGAAGAAGAGGGTGAAAAAATGATGAAACAAATTGAAAAAGGAATTTTACTTAGATCAATTGATAATTTGTGGGTAGAACATCTAGTCGCGATTGATTATTTGCGTACTGGTATTGGTCTGCGTGGTTATGGTCAGCGCGATCCTTTGGTGGAATACAAAAAAGAAACTTACCACATGTTTAATGATTTGTTAAACGGAATTCAAAAAGAAGTTGTTTATAGTATTTTCAAAGTCAGTGCTGGTTTGCAGGTTGCGCCGACGATAATGGCCAATGATAAGATGGTAATGAAAGGTGCACAAAAATCAGCCAGTGATACTCCAGGTGCTGTAAAAGGCAAAACACGCAATGATGAAGGGGATAAGGTTGGTAGAAATGATCCTTGCCCTTGCGGAGCGACCAATCCAGATGGAAGTTCTAAGAAATATAAGAAGTGTTGTGGGAAATAAGCCCTGGAGGGGCGACAGATAGTAGCCAGGCACTTCAGTGCCTGGAGTAAATGTATATTTTTATTAAGTCCTGTAGGGACGACATACCCATTTAGTTTATGTCGTCCCTACAGGACTTTTGACTTTAAATTATTCTTGCCCAGGAATAAATTCCCTGGCTACTATCTGTCGCCCCTCCGGGGCTCAAAAACAAAAAACCACCCGTCATCCTCCTGCTCTGATTACAATAAATTATGTATAGAATTAATTCTATGTTTAATTCTATGTATTTTATAATCAAGGCAGGCGAACGGGTGGTGATTGTCCGCGCTGTACTTCTCGTCATATCTCCTATCCGTCATCGGCCAAGAATGCTTGACGAAGTTCTTGGGTTGTGGAATCAAAACCGTCGTGATCCCTTATGTCTTTCAGGCCAGTTGTGCTGAACTTCTGTGGTTGAGAGAAGACTACTGAACAGTCAGGACATTCAAATAGATCTTCAGATGAATCTGCCGGTTGTTGTCGGATAATAAGCTTATCTCCTTTATAGCCACATTGACGGCAAGTGAATCCATCTACCAAGACAATATCAATAATCATGAGAAATACCTCCAAGCGCGAGTTGGGTTGAATAAATGAACTGTGCAATTATCTCAAAATGACGTTTGCTTGTCAATAGACCACACCATAGACAATACCATAGTATGGTCTAAATGATCAGACTGATTCTGCAATGTCGTATGTTGCTTGGTCAGAAGATTATTTTAGATACCGGCCTCCCTTTCGGGAGGGCTCCACAGTCCGTCCAAGTGTTTTAGTGTTTTTGTGTTTAACCCGACCTAGTCGGGAGTGTGTTTTAGTGATAGTGGACAACCCCTCTTGACGGAATTTGACAATTATTGTAAACTAAGCACCACTATTAGAATTGATAATTTATGAAATACAATACAACAAAATCACAAGTTAGGGCCAAATTACGCTGGGGGATAGTGGGAATTTTTGCATTGCTAATTATAGCAGTTTTTTTTGATGCCCCAATGTACTTTAATAAAGGAATGGATAAGGTAAACGAAGTTACTCATTTGGGTTTACCAAATATTCCAGAGAAAAATTTTAATCTCGGTCTTGATTTACAAGGTGGGGCTCATCTGGTCTATCAAGCTGATGTTAGTAATCTGACTGGTGATGAAAAAGGGCCTTCGGTTGAAGGTGTGCGTGACGTGATTGAGCGCAGAATAAATGGTATTGGTGTTAGTGAACCAGTTGTTCAGACCACAAAAGTTGGCGAAGATTATCGTATTATTATAGAATTACCAGGTGTATCAGATATCAATGAAGCTATCAAGATGATTGGAGAAACACCAATTTTGGAATTTAAAGAACAAAATGATGAACCAGCCAGAGAGTTGACAGTAGAAGAGCGCAAAGATCTTGATGATTACAATGCTGAAGCTAAGAAAAAAATAGAAGAAGCTTTGCAAAAATTAAATGGTGGATCTGATTTTGGTAACATGGTTAATGAATATTCAGAGGATCAGATTAGTAAGAGTAATGGTGGTTATATGAATTTTGTGGGAACAAGTTCTTATTATCCAGAATTATATAGTTGGGCTCAAAGTGTAAATGAAGGAACAATAAGTACTAGTGTTGTTGAATCATACGAGGGTTATAATATTTTAAAAAGAGGTGCTGAACGTGATGGTGATAAACAAGCTTCTGCTAGCCATATTTTGATCTGTTATTTGGGAGCCCAAGGTTGTGATTCACCAGATTATACAAAAAAAGAAGCTTTGACAAAAGCTCAAGAAATATATGATACTGCTAATGCTGATAATTTTGCTGATTTAGCAGCTGAAAATTCAACAGATATCTCAAACAAAGATAACGGGGGTGCTTTGGGTAGTTTTGGTCGTGGTATGATGGTGCCAGAGTTTGAAGAAGCAGTTTTCAGTGCCAGTGTTGGTCAAATTATTGGACCAGTAGAAACTGATTTTGGTTACCATGTTATTTATAAGACCGATGAGACAACTTCAAAAGAATACGAATTATGGAGAGTATTGGTAAACATAAAGAAAGAAACTGATATATTACCACCAACCGAAGCTTGGAAAAATACAGGTCTTTCTGGTAAACAATTGGATAGATCAGAAGTGGTAAGTGATCCTCAGACTGGAGCAGTCCAGGTATCTTTAGCATTTGATGGGGAAGGAAAAGATTTATTCAAAGATATTACCACTAGAAATGTTGGCAAGCCTGTTGCTATATTTTTGGATAGTCAACCAATTAGCATTCCAAATGTTAATGAGCCAATAACGGATGGGCGAGCGGTTATTTCTGGATCATTTAATTTGCAAGATGCTAGAGTTTTGTCACAGAGATTAAATGCTGGTGCTTTGCCAGTGCCAATTGAATTGATTGCTCAGCAGAGTGTGGGAGCGACTCTTGGTGCCAAATCATTATCCACGAGTTTGCAGGCTGGTATTGTAGGTGTCATTTTGGTAATGTTATTCATGATACTTTACTATCGTTTACCGGGAATCTTGTCAGTTATTTCTCTAACAGTTTATATAGCAATTACTTTGGCTATGTTTAAGCTAATTGGAGTTACGCTTACTTTGGCTGGTATCGCTGGTTTCATATTGTCAATTGGTATGGCAGTGGATGCTAATGTGCTTATTTTTGAACGTTTAAAAGAAGAGTTAAAAGAAGGCAAAAGCCTGAAGGCAGCAGTAGAAGAAGGATTTTTGCGAGCTTGGACATCTATCAGAGACGGAAATATTTCTACACTTATTACCTGTGTACTTCTGATTTGGTTTGGTAGTAGCTTTGTTCAAGGCTTTGCTGTAACTTTGGCAATTGGTATTTTATTGTCAATGTTTTCGGCTATTACAGTCACTCGCGTTATGCTAAGATTTGTAGTGCCTTGGTTTGATGAACATGCTAATTGGATGTTTTTGGGTCGCAAAAAAAACTAAAAACAAAAACACCTGGCCTTATGGCCTTAAAACACAAAAAAACTAAAACACTGTTCATTAAAGAAAAATTACTTGTATTTAATTCACGGATTAAATATAGTTTACTCAAAAGCAAAGAGTTTTATTTTAGGTAGAATAACCTATATAAGAGTGTTTTTGTGTTTTTAGTCCGATGCAGTCGGACAAGTGTTTTGATCCCGACTGAGTCGGGAGAGTGTTTTCATGAGAAATAAATTTTATAACATATGATCAACATAATTAAGAACAAGAATATTGCATTCATCATCTCCAGTGTATTGTTTGTGATTAGTTTGATATTAGTTTTCACAATAGGCTTGCGTCCAGGAATTGATTTTACTGGTGGGTCTCTTTTGGAGGTTAATTTTGTGGGAGAGCGACCAGCAGTTCAAGAGGTAAAAGAAAGTTTGACTGGTTTTGATTTTGATTTGGGTGAGCCAATTATCCAGCCATCAGAAGAACAAAACATGATCATTAGGGTCAAATTTATGAGTGAGGATCAACATCAACAGGTTTTGGCAAAGTTGCGTGGTAGTTTTGAAAAAGATGATAATAAGATTTTGGAAGAAAGAATTGAAACAATTGGGCCAGCTATTAGCTCTCACTTAAAGAGTCGTGCTATTTACGCTGTTATTGCTGTAGTTATTGCTATCGTGATTTATATTGCTTATGCTTTTCGCAAGGTCTCAAAACCAGTGAGGTCTTGGAAGTATGGTGTTTCTGCTGTTATCGCCTTGGTTCACGACGTGACGATCACTATGGGTATATTTGTTTTACTGGGAAAATATTTGAATGTAGAAATTGGTATTCCATTTGTGGTAGCACTTTTGACAATCTTGGGTTACTCTGTCAATGATACAATTGTTGTGTTTGATCGTGTTAGAGAAAATTTAGTAAAGCGAAGTGCAGACAATTTTGCTGAAATGGTTAATTTGGGTGTAAATCAGACAATTCTTCGTTCAATCAACACTTCCGTAACTACATTAGTTGTATTGTTTGCTTTGTTCTTGTTTGGTGGTGAATCAATTAAGTATTTTGCATTAGCTTTGATTATCGGTATTGCTTCTGGTACTTATTCTTCAATATTTTTAGCCAGTCCACTTCTGGTAACTTGGGAAGAATTGACCCACAGAAGAGACTAGTTTTTAGCTTGCACTTTTTTGTGTTTTAAACTATCCTAGAAAAATCGGTAGTGGATTTATACGAAATTTCATCAACCCCCTTTCGGGGGTTTTTTATTTGTGGTATACTGTAGGAGTGTTAAAAGTGAAGGTTAAAAAAAATATACCAATATACAAATAATACTAATTATACTAATGGTATACTAATACTTTTTTAGGTGGGTCTTTTAAAAATATATTCCTGGTAATATAAAATATAAGTTATTTTTTATCAGCTTTACAACAGCGAACATTTGTATACCATTAGTATAATTAGTAAAATTAGTATATTAGTATCTATTATTCAGTAAAAAGTAATTAATATAATTTTCGTATGAACGACAATTTTATTCGTCATCTTATTTCATTCATTGGTATGCTGGTATGCATGCTGGCCTGGTGGTCGGGGTATGCCTCAGGTGTGTCTGGTTGGTGGTGGACAATCCTTGGTGTAGTGGTAATATATGCGATTATATATAAATTAGTTGAAGTTTAAAATATGGACTTTGGCTTGTATTCAATTAGTTTAAATCTTGAGTCTATTTCAGATTTTTTTGCTCAGGGCACTTGGGAGATAATTTCAGGTTTATTTGTAATGTTTGGTTGGGTGATAATAGTTAGTTTGTTTTTGACAGTGGGCATTGGATTTTATCGTGAATATCGTGAAAATAAGTATACCGCTGATTGGAAGTGGGTGGTCTTGGCAATAGATATTCCAGCCCTTAATATCCAAACCCCAAAAGCAGTTGAACAAATGTTCGCTCATCTAGCTGGAGCTTTTGATCAGCCAGATATAGCTGGGGCTTTTCGCGGTGGTTATAAACAGCGCTATTTTAGTTTAGAGATTATTAGTATTGAGGGCTATATTCAATTTTTAATTAGAACTGAAGAAAAATTCCGTGATTTAGTTGAAACATCTATATATGCTCAATATCCAGAAGCAGAAGTAATAGAAGTTGAGGATTATGTTTCTGTTGCTCCAGATAAGTTTCCTGATGATTCTTATGATATTTGGGCATCTGATTTCGGCTTGGCCGAAAATGATGCTTTCCCAATTAGATTTTATAGTGAATTTGAACATAGTATTTCCAAAGATACTGTTCTTAAAGATCCAATGGGAACGTTTTTGGAAAGTTTTTCTAGGATTGGTCCGGGTGAACAAATGTGGTTTCAGATTATTATTGAGCCAACTTCAAACAGCTGGAAAGAAAAAGCAATTCAAAAAATTAGAGAGATGATGGGTGATGATTCTGGCTCTAAGGGTTTTTTTCCATCTTTCAAATTTGAAGAATTTAGTAAGAGTTGGGATGAAGCAAGTGCACAATTATTAGGAAGTCCAAGGGTTGAGGGAGAAGATTCCGCTACAGAGAGCAAGAAAAAAAACATGTTGGATATAACACCAGGACAATCGAAGTTGATTGCTGGAATGGAAGAAAAAATTAGCAAAATCGGATTTAAGACCAAAATGCGTGGGGTTTACTTAGCTCGTAAGGAGGTTTTTCGCCCAGAGAGAGGTGTTCATGCTATGATTGGCGCTATTAATCAATTTAATGTGCCTAGCTCTAATTCAATTGTGCCTAATTTTGGTATCAGCGCTTCATATTTTTTGAAAGACAGGCGAATTATTTATAGAAAAAATTTATTAATGAGAGCTTATAAAAAGCGAAAAATAAAAATTGGCAGTAATCCTTTTATTTTAAATACTGAAGAGTTGGCCACTGTCTGGCATTTTCCAATGTCGCATGTTAAGACGCCTTTACTACAAAAATCTCAGGCCAAATCATCTGAACCACCATCTGGTTTACCGGTTGAATTTATCGCAGATCTTTTTGAGCCAGAAATTCCTACACTAAAAGAAAAGAAAAGTGTTTCCGGTTATACGACAGATGCGGGTTATATGAGTGGAGATGATGAAGTTAAGTTTGGATAAGTTGAAAGGATTAAGGAGTAAGGAATAAGTATGTAAAACACACAAAAATCGGCTTTTTGAGCCGATTTTTAGTACTTTTTGGTACTAGCTAATATGTATTATAGCATATTTTGGGGGTTTTGTCAACCCTGTACCACAAGGGTACAGGGCAGGGTAATCCACTAATTTTAACACAAATCTACCGAATAGGAGTGACCCACGACCCGAGGGAGTGGGTTATTCGTGCGACGTTGCCTCTAATTGACGCACTCCTTTGGTCGTGCGTCACTCCTGTAAAGTTATCTGGGCGTTTAAGTGTTTAGGTCGTAGACCGTGTGTTTAGATGTTTATGTGTTTATATGTTTATATAATTTGAAGACTTGTCTTTTTCCCCCAAATAAGCTATTATGACTATATAGACTAGATAAATTAGTAGATGTATTATGGGTGACGAAGTTCAACAGATTAAGGAAAAAATTGATGTAGCTGAGTTAGTAGGGGAATATGTTCAGCTTAAACAGGCGGGGATTAATAAAAAGGGTTGTTGCCCTTTTCATAATGAAAAGACCCCGTCTTTTATGGTAAATAGCGAGCGTCAGAGCTGGCATTGTTTTGGTTGTGGTAAGGGTGGGGATATTTTTACTTTTGTAGAAGAAATTGAGGGAATGGATTTTCGGGAAGCCTTAAAATATTTGGCTAATCGAGCTGGAGTGCAACTTTCTTCGTATCGTAGCGAAGTTGACTCAAGTCAAAAAAATAGGATTAAAGAAATTAACAAAGAGGCTACTAGATTTTTTAATAATTTTTTAATAAAAATGCCAGCCTCAGAATCGGCTTTGGATTATTTGCATGATAGGGGATTGAAAGATGAGACAATTGAAGAATGGCGAATCGGTTTTGTATCGGATCAGTGGGATTTACTTACACAATATTTATTAAAAAAAGGTTTCAGTATTGATGATTTGGTTGCTTCGGGTTTAACAATAAAACGCGATGGCGCTAATTCTCAGAGTGGTAAGGGGTTCTATGATCGTTTTCGTGGGCGAATAATGTTTCCAATTTGGGATGTGCACGGTGATGTGGTTGGGTTTACTGGTAGGGTGTTGGTTGAAACAGAGAGGTCTGGAGGTAAATATGTAAATACACCTCAGACAATTGTTTATGACAAATCAAAAGTTATTTATGGATTGAATAAGGCAAAGAAAGAAATTAAGTCTCAAGATCTAATTGTTATGGTAGAAGGCCAAATGGACGTGGTTGCCTGTTCTCAGGCGGGAATGAAGAATGTGGTTGCCTCATCTGGCACAGCTTTGACTGAAATGCAAATTAAATTATTAAAACGGTATTCTTTGAATTTAAACATGGCATTTGATGCTGATGAGGCCGGACAGAATGCCGCCAAGCGGGGGATTGATATAGCACTAGGCGAAGGTATGAGAGTGAAGGTAATCAGAATTCCAGAGGGTGCAGGAAAAGATCCTGACGAATGTTTGAAAAAAGATTTACAAGTTTGGTTTGATTCTGTCAAAAATGCTCAGGATGTAATGGAGTGGTTTTTTGATAAAAATATTTTGGGTGTTAATTTAACTGATCATAGACAAAAGCAAAAAATAGTTGATGTGATTTTACCAGAAATAAGTTTAATTCCTTATGCAGTTGAACGTGATCATTGGATGCGAGAGTTGTCAGGTAGGATTGGGGTGAGTGTAGATGTGCTGCGGGAGGATTTAGACAGGGTAAAGAAGAAAACAAGTCAGCCTACTAGTTCGATGAGTCTGCAAGTTAGCAAGTCTGCAAGTCATGATGTTAAGAAAGAAACAGGTAATGAGATAAAAATTAAAAAAGGTAGATACGAATTATTGTTGGAGCGATTGTATTGTCTAATTTTGAAATTTATTAATTTGATTCCGGAATTTTTAAATGAAGATAAAGAAAAGATGTTATCAACAGGTGAGTTTAGTTATCTTTACGAAGTTATAAAAAAGGAGTATAATGAGAATAGTATCCACGAGGCATCCCCCTCAGTGGATGAAAACTATATAGAAAATGTTAGAAAAGCTTTTGAAAAGCTAAAACAAGAGAATCCAGTTGATATCCTTCTACTTAAGGCTGACTGGGAATTTTCTGATTTGGAATTGGGTAAGGAGGCAAGAGAATTTAATGATTTGTCTTTGGAAATAGAAAATGAATGGAAAAAGAAAAGAAGAATGGAAATTCAAATAGAGATTGATAAGGCAGAGAGAATAAAGGACAAAGATAAATTAAAACAACTATCAGAAGAGTTTAGTAAAATTTAAAATAAGGCAATAATTTTATCCATGCCTAGAAAAAAAACCATAGCTTCAAAACCAGAGGTGGTAAAGAAGAAAACAATTCGAAAGAAAGCTGTTGCTGTAAAAGCTTCAACAGCTAAAAATAAAGTAGTCAAAAAAACTACTACTAGAAAAAAGGTTGCGACCAAGAAAGTTCGCGCCAAAAAAACTTCTGTCCGTAAGCAATCAAATCGGACTATCAAAAAAACAGCTATCAATAAAAAGGTAGCAAAAAATAAAGTAGGAGGAAAAAAATTAAATAAGAATGTGGTAGTGCGACGAGGTCGTTCTCCTAAAAAACAGCCAAAAATAACCAAGTCTGGTTTTGTTGTAGTAGAAGAAGAAATAAAAGAACCGAGTTTGTCAGAAATTTGGCATTTGATTGACAAGGGTAGAGGTAGGGGTTTTTTAACAGAAATGGAAATATTACAAGTATTTCCTAGAATAGAAAAATATCTAGAGTTGTTTGAATCATTTTTGATAACGCTTGATAAGAGCGGTGTTTCTTTGATAGAAATGAAAGAGGGTTTGCTTGGACGAAGAGAGCAGAGTAAGGAAGTTATGGTTGCATTTCAAGGTGAGCAACCAGATATGGCAAGTGGTTCTTTTGACCTCGGATCTATCTCACAAGATTCAATACAGATGTATTTACGTGAGATTGGAAAAATTCCTTTGTTGACGGCTGATGAGGAAGTATCGTTAGCTAAGAGGAAAGAAAGAGGTGACAAAGAGGCTGATAAAAAATTAATAGAAGCTAATTTGCGTCTTGTTGTTTCTATTGCTAAAAAATTTGTTGGCAAACAGCTAACATTATTAGATTTGATCCAAGAAGGTAATATTGGTTTGTTTCGTGCGGTTAAAAAGTTTGACTATCGCAAAGGTTATAAGTTTTCTACTTATGCGACCTGGTGGATTAGGCAGGCTATTACCCGTGCCTTGGCTGATCAGTCTAGAACTATCCGTATTCCTGTTCACATGGTAGAAACAATTAATCGTTTTCAGCAGACTCAGCGTCGTCTACTGCAAGATTTAGGTCGCGATTCTACTCCAGAGGAACTAGCTGCAGAAATGGGTGAAGATATCGTGAAAATTAAACATATTATAAAAATTGCTCAAGATACTGTTTCTTTAGAAGTATCGGTCGGAGATGATGATGACGATGATTCTTCATTATCTGATTTTATTGAAGACATAAAAACTGTCAGTCCGTCACAGTCAGCCGGTCGCGAACTTTTAAAAGATTATATTCGTGAAGCGATGAAAGACTTATCACCACGTGAGCAGAAGATTTTGGAAATGCGTTTTGGTTTGGGTGATGGTGTTACGCACACATTGGAAGAGGTTGGCAGGGAATTTGATGTTACTCGCGAGCGTATCCGCCAAATCGAAGCTAAAGCACTTGAGAAAATTCAGACGTTTGATATTGTGAGTAAGTTGAGGGATTATTAGTTTTACAAATTCTACAGATTATTACAGATTTTACATATCACAGATACAACAAATATTACAGATATTAAAAAGAGCATTTTTTGCTCTTTTTAATGTTTATTGAATTCGTTATATCTGTTTAATTTGTGATATGTAAAATCTGTATAGATTTGTCAAATTCGTGTCATATGAATGATAAAATGTTCCACCAAGCTTCTACATAATCTGGTCGCTTGTTCTGATACTTCAAATAATAAGCATGTTCCCAGACATCAAGATTAAAAATTGGTTCGTGTCCCAGTGTATAAGGTGAGTCTTGATTGGGTAGAGAATAAACTTCTAGTTTTCCTTCTTTATTTCTCACTAGCCAGGTCCAACCTGAGCCAAATTGACTTTTGGCGGAATTACTAAACCTTTCTTTGAATTCTTCTAATGAACTAAAAACTTCTTTAATCTCTGTGAGTAGATCTTCATCAATTTGTTTTTCTGGTGACATGCTTACCCAGAAAATATTGTGATTTACATAACCACCACCATGGTTTTGTATTTTCTTTCTATCTTCTTCGGAAACATTTAATGTATTTAGCTCACGTAAGATATCTTCGGCAGTTTTATTTTGCAATTCAGGATAATTTTCTAGAACTTTATTGAAATTATCACAATAAGCTTGATGGTGTTTGGAATAGTGAATTTCCATTGTCGTCGCATCTATATGTGGTTCCAGGGCGTCGTAGTAATAGGGGAGTTCGGGTAGTTTAAACATAAAATTGAGTTAATTAAATAAAGATAGCATTGACCTATTATACGAATACTTTTCTAGAAAAGTATTCGTATAATATTAGTATTATTAGCATGCATTCGTATATTAGCATCGCACTTTTATTATATCTTGCCAACCAAGTCTAATCCAGGGGTAAGGGTTTTGTCACCAGGTGTCCATCTGGCTGGGCAGACTTCACCATTGTGTTCGGCTACGTATTGGGCGGCTTGTATTTTTCTAAATAATTCTTTGGCACTGCGTCCGATGTCATTGTTGTGAATTTCATAAGCCTTAATTTCGCCTTCCGGATCGATAATAAAGGTAGCACGCCAAGACAGCCCCTCTTCTGGAATATAAGTTCCTAGAGATTTACAAAGCTTACCAGTTGGGTCTGCCACCATTGGGAATTTTATTTTGCCAATGGCAGGGGAGTTGTCATACCAAGCTTTGTGCACAAACACAGTGTCAGTACTAACACTAATTATTTCAGTGTTTATATTTTTGAACTCATCATACATATCGGCCAACTCTTCTAGTTCAGTAGGACAGACAAAGGTAAAGTCAGCCGGATAAAAGAAAAGAACGGTCCACTTATCTTTGTAATCAGATAATTTTATTTTTTTTATTTTGTTTTCGTGAAAAGCTTCCAATTCACAATCACAAACTTTTTTGCCGATTAAATTGCTCGGTTGGCATTCGTGTTTTTCCATAGATTTTTAATTATTATATACAAATATTTAATTAATTCATACCTGTTTAGTATTATATAACATATAAAATAAATAAGCAATGTGGATAACTATCTTCACTTAATCACCATATCACCTTATCACTTAATCACGTGATTAAGTGATAAGGTGATTAAGTGATAAGGTATTTTTTCAAGCAAGTTGACTTTAATAGAGATATTTTCTATAATAATTGTACTTCATTCTTAAAAAATACAAAGTATGCGACCAGAAGGACTTAAAACTCAAATCTTTTTAGACAGTGGGGACCCAAAGGAGACTGAGGAGGTTTTGGATCTAATGGGGTTTCTTGATGGGCAGACTACGAATCCGTCACTTTTTGCCAAGAGTCCAGAGGTTCAGGCTAGAATTGCAAGTGGTGAAAAATATACCAAAGAAGAGATTTATGCTGAATATAAAAAGATTATTCAAGATATTTCCGCCATTATTCCAGGTAAATCAGTCTCAGTTGAGGTTTATGCAGATGCTAATACTTCGTCTGAAGAAATGCTAGATCAAGCCAGAGAAATGAATACCTGGATAAATAGCGCTCATATAAAATTACCACTAACTAGCGAAGGTTTGAAAGCCTCTGAAATTTTGGTTGCTGAAGGTGTTAATATAAATATGACTTTAATATTTAATCAGCAACAAGCTGGTGGTGTTTATTCGGCCACCAAAGGCGCTAAAAAGGGTCAGGTTTTCCTATCACCATTTATTGGGAGATTAGATGATATCGGTCTGGATGGTATGAGTTATATAAGAAATGTATTGGATATGTACAAGGCGGGGGATGGTCATGTGGAGGTTCTCGCGGCCAGTGCGCGTAGTTATGATCATTTTTTACGTTGTTTACAGCTCGAGTGTGATTTGGTCACTGTTCCTGGTAAAGTAATGCGTCAGTGGGTAGAGAATAATTTTGAATTACCGGGTGAGGATTGGCAGTACAATGCCGGCGATTTGAAGGAGATTGAGTATGAGAATTTAGATTTGAATAAGGATTGGAATAAATATAATATCCAGCATGATTTGACTGACAAGGGGATTGAGAAATTTGTGAGTGATTGGAGTAATCTTCTCAAATAAATGAAAAAAGTTATACACAACCTCAATATTGACATCTTTTGAATTCCATGCGATAGTATATATATAAAAATTAGAATTCACCTATTTTGTGTTTTAAATGTATGATTTTATTCGGACGACAATTTATTTTGTTTGAAGAAGCTGGAGGCATTATTGGGTTGTATCTAAAAATGTGATTAATTTAAAAAATCCCCTAATTAAGGGGATTTTTTGTCTTTAAAATTTTTTAAATATTTTATTCATTTATCATTTACTCATATGTTTAGAAACTTCAAAACTGTCAGATTAGCTATTAGCGTCATTGTCATACTACAGTTTGGCTTTTTAATGCCTTTGGCGCCGGTTTTGGCGCAGGAGGCACAAAATGTAAATAATGTCATACTGGATGCCAGTCCCGACAGTGCTAATATAGAAAGTATTGAATTTACACCTGATATTACATCCCCAGCCCCTAGCGAGATTGGAAATATGCAGATAGGTGGACTCGAAGTTGATGGTAGTATTACTGACACTCTCACCATTAATGTGTCAGATCAACCGGCAGTTCAAGGTCAGACAAATGAGAACATTCAAATCAGGTTACAAGATTCTACAAGTTCTAATACAACTGTTTTGGGCCAAACGAATCCATTTGTTTTACCGGGAACAAATTTTGAAGCCAATAATAATACTGTCACAATCAATAGTATTAGTTTTCAACCAGAAAACAATGCTTCTAATATTGATAATTTGACATTAAGTCAACCGACAATTGATGAGTCGGCTGATTCCTCCACAACTACTGAAACAACTGATTTAGTAGAAGCAGACACAATTAATCTTGATTTGGATTCTGACTCGAACAACATTCCAGTTTCACAAATTAATTTTACGCACACAAATCCAGAATCAGATGGAGTGATAATTGGTGATGAAGGTTTGGGTATTAATACGAGCAGTGTTCAAAATGAGGAATATGACACAATTTTGGATTCTAGTAGTACCGATAATTTGGCAGAAACAGAGCACTTAAGTGATGATCAAGTTAAGATTATTTTAGATAATAAAGAAGTTGCTGACGAAGCTTTTGAGAGTTTATTGATTCCAGATATAATTTATGAAGAAAATTTGACTGCTGAGGATTCTTTGTTTGAAGTTATAGATGAGTATACCGACAGGGGGGTGTTGTCCGATGGTAAGATGGTTGAGCGTCTTTTTACTAGTCCCAGACCAATTTATATAGATGATGGTGGAATTAAGAGAGTTAGACCGGAAGGGTGGCATAAGTTTTATGATGATGAAAGAGCAAGACTAACTCAAAGTAGGGAATCGGGTTATAACTTCTCTATCCCTGTTTCTGATTATTTGGTAGAAATATCACCCGGTAATGTAGAGATATATAAAGACGGGGAAGTTGTTAATACTCTAAGTCCACAAGAATCTAGATTTGAGCAACGAAGAGAAGATTTAATAGATACATCAAGAGTTGTAACTCAATATAGTGATGTATATCCTGGTATTGACGTAAATTTTATTGATAAAAGAGAAAGAAGAACAAAAGAGATTTTGATTAATGAAAAAATAGGTGTTGAAAATGATGAGGAGCTTCTTTTTTGGGAAACGTATAAATTACCAGAAAATTCAGAAGTATTGGTTGGAGAAGAAGAGTACGTTGGTAGTATTCGCACAAAATCAGTTGTGCAAGTAAAAATGCCTGATGGAAAGAAGTTTATAGTAACGCCATCTGTAATTTTTGACTCTCTTTATGATAATGAAGAATATCGTGAGATGTCAGCACGGGGGATAGATCAAATGGTTGAATTTGATAGGACTAGAAACGAATTAAGGATTGCTCTAATTGTGGATGGAAGTTATTTAAATGATGAAGGAAGGGTTTATCCAGTTGTTATTGATCCAACATACTATACCTGTGACACCGGTAGTTGTGAAGGAGATATTTATCTTAGTTGGTTATCGGGCGTAAGCGATTGGAATTCTGGTTATCTGATAATGGGTTACGATACTGCTAATGGTATTGGTAGCTGTATCAAACTAAATGATCCTATTAGTCGTCATACGGTTTTAAAATTTAATTTCAGTGGCGCTACTCTTAATAAAGATATTAAAAGTGCAGTAGTAAAATTAAAGAGAAGACCCAATTTTGCTGGCTGCGGGGAATATAATTCAAATATTAGTTTTAAGCCAAAAAAAATTACAAAAAATTGGGCAATGGCAAGTGATATAACCTATAGTTACGTTAGAAGTACACTGCAGTCCGGGGGGGATGCGAGATATTTAAGTCAGACTGGTTCAAGTAATGATAGTAATTGCACGACCTGCGAATTTGTATTAAACACCGCAATGGTAAAAAATTGGATTAATGGAGTGGGTGGAAATTATGGGGTTTTGATTGAGCCTACTGATAATTTTTCAAGTGGTAGTACAGTTCCTTCTTCGTGGAGTAGTAAGCAGAGATTATTTTGGTTTTATTCTTCAAATTATAATAGTACATATGACCCATATTTAGAAGTAGAGTATGATAGTGGTTCGCCAGATCTAACTATATATTCAAAAAGTCTTAGTGATACTACTGTTGATCCAGGTCAATCAATAACAGCCTATGCAAAGGTTAAAAACATTGGTTCTGGGAATTCAGGTGCTTCTAGTTTGGGGTATTATTATTCAACAAATAGTTCGTGTAGTGTTGATAGTGATACTTTTTTAGCAAGTGATTCTGTTGAAATGTTATCTTCTGGTCAAATTTCTGCCCAAGATAGTGCTCCTATAACGATACCTAGTAACGCAACCCCTGGCACTACGAGATATATATGTTTCATAGCTGATAGAAATGGGTCTGTATGCAAGCGTA
>FLOH01001387.1_pt1 | contig 38159 bp, 35 predicted proteins | sample 756751 | NCBI WGS metagenome assembly FLOH01 (sample SAMEA4026879, study PRJEB14308) | marine metagenome | biome: coastal water; material: water | depth 74 m
TACGCTTGCATGCTGTTCCGGATGTAACAAGCGCTGCATCAGCAAAATGAAGTATATTGTTGGTGTTTCCAAATAACAATTTTACATCCAGTGATCCTATGATATTTTTGTAGAAAGTTATATCTAAAGTACCAACCCCGGCGATTATAAACTGATAGTCTTTGTAATCTGTTACCAGCTTAAGCATGGTGGTTAGCATTTCCTTTACTTCCTGTTTTCGGCTACCCGGCAATAGGGCAATAATTGGTTTGTTACTTAGGTTATTCTCTTCAAAAAACGCTTTTTTGTCTTTGAGTTTTTCATTCGCCAATGCATCGAGTAGGGGATGACCTACAAAGTCCACCTTCACATCATAATTAGCATAGAAGTCTTTTTCAAATGGAAGAATCACAATCATCTTATCCACGACTTTTTTAATTTTAAAGACCCTGTTTTTTTTCCATGCCCATATTTGTGGTGAGATATAGTATACAACTTTAATGCCTTTGTTATGAGCAAATTCAGCTATTCGAAGATTAAACCCTGGGTAATCAATTAGAATCAAAACATCCGGTTTATATTCCGTGATATCTTTTTTGCAAAACTTAAGATTGGAGATGATTGTGCTCAGATTCATTATTACTTCAGCAAATCCCATAAATGCAAGATCGCGGTAATGTCTTACGAGTTTACCACCAACATCCTGCATATTATCACCACCCCAATATCTGAAATCAGACCTAGGGTTGATATTAAGTATCTCCTTCATTAAATTTGATCCATGGAGATCACCTGATGCTTCGCCGGCTATTATGTAATATTTCAAATTATTGCGGTTGGTAATACGAATAAAAGTAAATGATAATAGCCCCGATAGTTATAAATAGGATTCCCAATCCGGTTTTCTCGAACCTCAATTTAATGAGATAATGTCGAATGGGGAATAAATTAGCTGTCATACTCAATAGAAACAAATAGTGAAACTTATCGGTAATATGGAAGCTGAACAATCGATACAAAGTAAAATCAACAGAAAAAAGAACCATAAAAAATAGCAGGGGAAGTCCAATACCAATCATAATGCCAACTTGCCACAAATCTCTTTTAAGTATAGATGGTTTCATAGTCTTAATATTTACTAACAGAACTTGATACTGCTAACATGATCATGAGCAGTAAAATCAGTTTGTGAAGGAACCACTGATACATAATTATCTGCTAAAGCTTTCTCATCAGTGTCATTTCTAATGTCTCCGTTTTCGAATCTTCCTGCAAGCCAGTAATATGTCCTTCCATGTGGATCCGTACGCTCTTCAAATTCTTCTACCCATCTGGCATCAGCCTGACGACAAACCTTAACGCCCCTGAGCGGTTCATTATTTTTAACAGGGAAATTAACATTGAGACAAACACCTTTCGGTAATCCGTCTTTGAGCACTTTCTTTGTGATAGATACAACATATTCATCAACATGACTAAAATCGGCATGTGGACTAAAATCATCCAACGAAAATCCGATACCCGGAATTCGATCAATTAAACCCTCCAGAACTGCGCCCATTGTCCCTGAATATATAATGTTTATCGCAGCATTGGAACCATGATTAATTCCCGAAAGTACCAAATCAGGTAACCTTCCCGCAAGCTTATGTTTTCCCAGTTTTACATTATCAACGGGGGTGCCCGTTGTTAAATATTCTCTGTAATTTAATTCTTCTGCAATCAATCGCACTCTGAGAGGGTTTTGTATTGTAACCGCATGAGCCATTCCCGACATTGGATGTTCAGAAGCAATAACAACAATTTCGCCAAGGTGTTTAACAAGAGAAATAAGTTTTCTTAATCCCGGAGCATTAATCCCATCATCGTTTGTGATCAGTATAAGTGGTCTGTTTGTCATAGTCTAATATTCAATATGATAATTGAAAAGCGGATTGTAGTAATACGTATCAATTACAAAAGTTTGGCAAATATACAGCTAGTTTTTAATATACATTTGAAATACACCTTCTTTGACTGTGGTTATGGCTTGATAATTATACATAAAAAATAATAGGGGTTTAATGGAGATTTGGAGTGATGAGAATACGATTCAAATTGATAGGTAAATTCTGTTTTTTTTTCTTCGATCATTATTTATTGTGAAATTATTGGCAAAACTGTATCCCAATACCCCATCTCTCCAACACTCCAAAACTTGTACTCAATAAATAAAAGTGCCAGTTGGTTCAATTCATGACGACTTCTTTAGATGTTTGATTCTACAATATTCATATCTTTTCAATGACCAATTGTTAAGGTTCCCGATGTGATACTAAGTGTAACATTTGTTCCAAGCTCCAGTTGGTCGCACGATACTTCAGATGCTATTTCCGGAGATGTAGCAGTTACCGGAATAATTACTTTGCATCCTGCATCAGGGACGAAAGATGATGTTGATCCTTCATCCAACCAATTACCGGCATTTTCCCAGGTGGCCGATTCTGCTCCTGACCAGATGATAGTTTTACGATGCCAATCAGGTGTCATATGTTCGACGTTGGCAGATGAATTTATTATCCATTGCCATGATTGCCATGTTTGTGAAGGTATTGTGTCATTATACTTTCTAACAGCTTTTGAGTCTGTATATTCCCAATTCTGACCTGTTCCATCCTGATCAATTACGCCAAATGCATCGATTAATGCACCAGTAGTGTGGTTGCCGCCGGAAAATAGGAAATAACCATCATCTCCATTACCAGTAATTACTCCACTATTGATATCAGCGTAAAAGCCATAACTACTATAAAAAACGTCATTATTATTTGAAATAACATATGTATCATCTGCAGCTAAAGAGCCGGTTAATAGCAAATCTCCCCATGTTGCGCCACCATTTGATTGTCTGCTGATATACCAAATTTCAGTAGCGAAATCAATTGTTGAATTACCTGCGTTATAAATTTCAATATATTTTGCTAATGCAGCATCTGCCGGATGTGTTACTTCAGATATAAACAAAAATATATTACTAACATTTGTTAACCCACTGGTTGATGGTATTGTACTATCTGTTTTGTAATCGGTATTTATGCCGAAATTGGAATATGGATATATCTCAAAATAGTAGGTTGTACTTGGTGTTAAGCCTGTAAAAGTATAAGTTTCAACACCGTGTAATATATTAACTTGTCCTATTGCATCACTATAATCTATATCATCATTTTGTTCAATTCCATCAACAGGTGTTGTAAAACTACCGGTTGTATTTATCATAATCAAGAACTTATCGGCTGTATTTGAGCCATCATTATCATTCCAGGTAACAGTTATTGTTGTAGGCGATAATGCACTAGTGGCAAATGAAAGCACATGATTGCTTGGTTCGGGATAAAAGGTTCCCCAGATTAAATTTACATATTCAGGGTGATCAATGTATGGATTACGGTTTTCCTGATAACTGGTGTAGATTATGTTATTTCGTGATATTTCCCAACTATCTACCGGATCATCAATATGCCATTGCATTAAGGTTGTAAGCTTGCCATAGTATGCTTCATAACTCGGGGCTGTATTAACATAGTCTACTATTTCCAAATCAACCTCACCATTTTCGCCTTCGTATCTTGTTGCCATGTAGAATATCATCCGGGCAACATCGCCTTTAACAGCATCGCGTGGTTCCCATATGTCTGTGTCCATGTAGCAATCTGTTGGCCCTGATCCATCAATATATTGTGTGGTACCTGTATGGAAATCACGATTATTTTTTGCAGAATTTACAGATGCATCGGCAGGCCTGAGGTGGTGTATGTCGGTTCCGGCTGGTGGCAGATCGCCAAAGTCTCCATGTGATTTTGACCATGTATGCTCTCTGTTCCATTGTTCTGAACCATTTCCAAACTCGGTTTTTGCATATGACCAACCTGTATAAAGACAAATTACATTGTCAGAGTTGATTGTGTCTTCGTCAGTAACTTTAAGTGCTTCTTTTGCTGCATCATACGAAAATTCAATATGACCATCAATAATATCATTTAAAGCTGTTTTTAAAGCATCGCCCGTAAGACCACTGGCCGAATCGTAATAACCGGGTGGTATCTCACAAAAAACCCATATATGAGTACCAAATACGAATAAAGTGATAAAAATCCCTCTTATCATTAATTAGAATTTAATTAAAATAATAATAAAGGGACTAGTTTAGCGAAAAAGTGCATACTTAATTTTAACTGCCAGGTCTAATTATAAAGTATATTGATCGTATTCCCTTTGATAAAAATTGTTGACAAAAATACTAGTTTTAGAGCTAATAAAGTAACTTGAGTTTATTTAAGAATAATCTTGAAAAAATTATTTGATTATACATCAATTTTGAGATTTGAATAATTTTCATCTTTTTCCGAAACAAATCTAATTAGTTCTTCATAAAGACGATGAGTTGGTAATCCCATAACATTGAAATATGAACCTTCAATTTTCTCTATTGCAACATGACCGATCCATTCCTGAATACCGTATGCTCCTGCTTTATCCATTGGCTTAAAATTGCTAACATAATAATCAATCTCTTCGTTAGAAAGTTTTTTGAAATAGACTTCCGTACTCACCGAAAAACTATGTCGCTTATCGACGGTGCGCAATGTTACCCCGGTTATTACATGATGCCTTCTGCCCGAAAGATTTGTCAATATTTCACGAGCATTATTACTGTCTGTGGGTTTGCCTACGATTTTCTCGCCCACAACCACAATGGTATCAGCAGTAATTATTAGGGTGTTTCTTTTCATATTGCTGGTAGGAAAAGCTGCTGCTTTAATCTCACTTAAATATTGAGCTACTTTTTCTACAGGATAGTCATCAGGATAATTTTCTTCAACTTCAATGGTTTTAACTTGAAACTTAATATCTAGTTCTGATAATAGTTGCTTTCTTCTGGGAGATGCTGAAACAAGAACGATTTCATAGTTTGATAACATGTTGAGTAACATATGGCTTGTTGTATTAAAATTCAAAGTAAAACAAAATCATTGATAAAATGCCACATAGCATTAGGATTTTTATTAAAAGTGCTAGTTTGCTATAATGTGACTTATCTATGGCTTTGTGAAGTTTGTAAATTATAATGATAAAAATAATATCTATAATAAAAAAAGTACTAAACAAAAATATGATTCCTGCATGGTAGAAATAATATTGAATCATCACCGAAGCAAATAAAGAAGTGTATCCTAAAAATATTGCCACAATTTTTGTGGCACTTATACCAAATTTAACTGTAAATGTAACACAACCAAATCTATTATCTCCCTGGTAATCTTCAATATCCTTAACCATCTCACGAAGGAAACTTACCATAAATGCAAACCCCATATATATTAATACTAGCCGGTTAACCAATGGAAAATTGGTTTGAGCATTAACAAAAACTGAAGCATTACTACTTAATGCATAAAATTCGAAAAGCCAAACAAGGCCAATTGAAATAGAACTAAGTATTGATATCACAATATTTCCGATAAGAGGCTGACATTGATATCTTTGTGAATAGAACCACAGCAATCCTGCACTAAACAAAAAAATTAAACCAAAGTTTATTTGATTGATTAAATATGATAATAATGTCCCAGCAGCTATACCTACAGCTGTTGTAATCCAATATAAAGTATATGCCTGCTTAATTGTTATTGATCTACCTACAACATTCTTACCTGCTTTATTTATGGAGTCGGTATTTATATCAAAAATATCATTAATAACGTAACCCCCAATTGCAATGAGTATTGTTGCGACTATCAATAATAAAAATTGCAAAGTAGTCATGCCATCACTAAAACCATCGATTCCCAATGCCGGGTCAATTACAAAGAGCATTAGGAAGATCATGCTAATAGCAATAATTACCAAATTTGGCCAACGTATGAGTGAGAGTGTTGATTTCATGGTTGTATTATTATCTTTGTTGTCAAGTTGTCTTTGATGTCAAGTTGTCGTTGTTGTCAAGTTATATTTGTTGTCGGGTTGTTGTTGTTGTCAGCAATATTTGTTTAACCAGACAACAACGATAACCACAACAACTATGACAACCACGACAACCCTTCTTTACCAATAAAACGATTCCTCAGTCATCCATTTACCTTGAACTTTTAGTACTTGCTCAATAATATCTCTTACGCAGCCTTTTCCTCCACCAAGGTCACTTATGTATGCTGAAATATCTTTTATTTCCTGTGATGCATCTGCCGGACAAACCGGAAGTCCGACTTTTTTCATAACTCGATAGTCCGGGATATCATCACCCATGTAAATTATCTCATCTTCCTTAATGCCATGTTTGGTGATGTATTCGTTATAAACTACCATTTTATCTTTAACACCAAGAAAAACATCTGTAATGTTTAACGCTCCGAACCTGTTTTCAACAGATTTGGAGAAACCGCCAGAGATAACCACAATCCTGTAACCAAGTTTTATGGCCAATTGTAACACATAACCATCCTTAACATTTGCCGACCTAAGTGGTTGTCCTTCATGCTGAAGAATAAGTGCTCCGTCAGTCATAACACCATCGTAATCGAACATAAATGTTGTAATTTTTTGGAGCTTCTCTTTATAATTTGTCATGATATTTTCTAATTAATTGATTCGATAATAATCTGTATACTTCTTTGTAATCAGGGTAATTATTGAGTAATTCCAGATGCTTATTTATGGTTGATTTATCATTTCTACGAGCCGGGCCTGTTTGTGCTTCAGATGGGTTAATAATATGTACTTTAAGTGCAGTTTCTTGGATTAATGGAAGTAATAATGAAAAGTCGATTTCTTTTTCAATTAATACATCATGAGCTAAATTATACATTAGATTACTAAAATTATTAACTGTAACTGCTGTTAGATGAAGATATTGACGTTGTTCTGAATTTAGCATTACTACATTGTTGCTAATTTTTTTGGCAAGATCGATTAGCAAATTAGTAGTTGTTTCATCCGATCCTTCAATGCATACAGGAATATTTGTGAATTCTACTTCTCTTGATTTTGAAAAGGTTTGCAATGGATAGAATACACCATATTTATTTCGGTTAATGTTAAGCACATCAATGGATTGGCTACCTGAAGTGTGGGCAAAAATTCCATTTATCTTTGGTAGATATTTTTTAATGTCAATAATTTTTTGATCAGGAATGGCAATGATATATAAATCGGAATTTGTGTTTAGGTCTTCAATATTTTTAACCCAACCACACTTGAGTTTATTGGCAAGTGATTTTGCATTATTCTCATTGGGAGAATATACTTCATCAACCTTAATACCAGCAATGTTAAATGCTAAACCAAGCGCAGTAGCTACATTACCGGAACCTATAAAACTAACCCTGGATATTTGATTTACTATCTTCAAAGTTTATGAAAAGTTTTCTCGTATGTCCTCTTTTAATCCTTTAAGTGCTTTTTCGATGGGATTATTGTTTCTATTAAAACCGTTTGTAATTATTTCCTGAGCAAACACATTTGCATTCTCTTCTGAGTTAAACTTTGATGCTGATGAATTAATAAGTCTAACAACCTCTTCCTTGGCTGTCTTAACAAGCCCCCACGAATTATCACTTATGTAGAGCTGCTGCGACATATTATGCTCGTATTCTTCTCTAATTGTTGCCAGTAATGATGTATGTAACGTGCTAACTCTCATTTTTGGGTTCATAACTCTTGTGAGAAGGTTTGTTGGATTAATACGTTCTAAGAACAAAGCCATACGTTCATATGCCTGAAATTTTAGAGGAATACTAATTTTTTCACTGTTTGATTTTTTCTCTAATTCCATTTTCATTATCTGCACATGCTGTTCATTTTTTAGATAATCAAGTTGTTTTGTATTCTGTTTTGTGAAATCTCTCATCATAATATAAACAACTATAAGTATTGCAATTACGGGCAATAATATAAGTAGTAAGTCCATAGGTTTTTTCTTAAAAACAATTTAAAAATTAATGGATACAAAATAACAACTATTTTTTGTGTTATTCTGTTAACAACAAACAATTGAGTTACTATTTAATATTATATTTGCTTTTTTTTTAAAATTAGAGACGTGAAGAATAGCATATTATCAGATAGAATTCTTAATCTAGGAGAGTCGGCAACTCTAGAAATGACAAGGCTTAGCCGCGAACTCAAAGCCAAGGGAGTTGATGTAATTACACTGAGCATTGGTGAACCTGATTTTGATACTCCACAGCATGTTAAAGATGCAGGTAAACAGGCTATTGATGACAATATAACTCACTATCCACCGGTACCGGGATTTTTGGAATTGAGGGAAGCAATTGCCCAAAAGTTGAAGCGCGACAATGGATTGGATTATAATGCAAACCAGATAGTAGTTTCAACAGGAGCTAAGCATTCACTCATCAATATCTTTATGTGTATCCTTAATGATGGAGATGAGGTTATTATACCCGCACCTTATTGGGTGTCATATCCCGAGATGGTTAAATTATCAGGCGGAAATCCAGTGGTAATTGATGCTGGTATAGAAAATGATTTTAAAGTAAGTCCCAAACAACTTGAGGATGCTATTACAGAAAAAACAAAGGCCTTTTTATTCAACTCTCCTAGTAACCCTACAGGTTCGGTATATACACATGATGAATTAAAAGCAATAGCTGATGTGCTGGCAAAATATCCTGATATCCTAATTGTTGCCGATGAAATATATGAGTATATAAATTTTGATGGTGTGCATGAAAGCCTTGCTTCCTTTGATGAAATAAAGCATCAAATAGTAATTGTAAATGGCGTATCAAAAGGTATGGCTATGACAGGCTGGAGAATTGGTTATATTGCAGGACCTAAGTTTATTGCTGATGCTTGTACAAAGATACAAGGGCAATATACATCTGGCACCGGAACAATAAGTCAAATGGCTGCACTTGAGGCCGTTAAAACCGATCCTAAAAAATCAAAGGATCTTAAAAATATGGTAAGTGCTTTTAAGGAAAGACGTGATTTGTTAATTGATTTGGTTAAGGATATTCCCGGATTGAAATCAAATATTCCAAATGGAGCTTTTTATCTTTTTCCGGATGTGAGTTATTACTATGGTAAGTCAAATAATGGCGAAAACAAAATAAATAACAGTACCGATCTATGTATGTATCTTCTTGATGATGCGCATGTTGCCTTGGTTTCTGGTGATGCTTTTGGAAGTCCTGATTGTATCAGAATTTCGTATGCCACATCCAAAGATTTAATAGCAGAAGCAGTACAGAGAATTAAAGTCGCTCTGGCAAAGTTGAAATAGCTAAAAAACTGTCTATATAAACTCAACTATTTCGCTCAAAGGTTTTCTTGTCTTTTCTCGATTTTTAATGTATCCATCGTTGGGATAACCTAGTGGTGTTATGCAGAAGATAGTTTCGTTGTATGGAATTCGTAATGCGGTTCGTAATATATCATTATCAAATGCAGCTATCCAACAGGTTGATATGCCAAGCGATTCAGCGGCTAGTATCATATGATCCATAGCAATTGTAAGGTCAGTTTCTATTGAATTGTAACCATCAGCAGGGCGAACCCATGACAACTCCTTATCACCGATAACAATCAGTATATGAGGTGCATTTTTGAACCATTGGCGGCCGTAACATGGCCTAACTTTATCCAGCATTTCATCGGATGATACAATTAAGAACCGCCACGGTTGTTTGTTGGCAGCTGATGGAGCTAAACGGCCAGCTTCAGCAATTTTCAATAGATGTTCATTATTAATTTTCTTCTTGGGATCGTAATCTCTTACGCTCACCCTATTTCTAATCAGATCAAAGTATTCCATCACAGTCTATCTTTTAATTTACAATGCAAGATAGAAATTTTTATGTAAACAAAAAAAGGCTCCCAACGGAAGCCTTTCATAACCAAAAACTATATAAATAATCACAATGTTTAACCACTTTTATTATTCGGTTTTAATGTTATCTTAATGTCAGCTTTTTTTGCATCATCCTTAAAATATGGATAAACATAGTAAGTCCCGGCTGATAATACTGTTCCAATAGGATCTATCAGATTGTTGAATTTATGAATAGTTTCACTTCCTTTCTGTATCCAAAACCCCTTACAATTACCATCTACCTTGGTTATCTTCATTGTCGTAGTAATTTTTACCGGAGTACATTTGAGTTCGGGGTTAGTCTTTTTAAGAACAGTATTTCGCTCTCCTTTTAGAACAATAGTTTGGGCTGATATTATAATCGTACTTGATATAATTATCATCATCATTATTGATCGTTTCATACCAATCATAATCAACTAATTCAATCTTGGTTAATAGATAATGCGTTAATTGGGGTATAAAAATAGAAACGAGAACCACAAAATTGCAAGCTAGTTGATTAAACGTAAAAACCCGACGAGGATTCGCCGGGCTTATTTGAATATCTGTTACTTTATGGAATATTAAAAACTAGAATTTGAGATTAACACCAAACATAAAATTGAATTCAGCTTGTGGAAAATATCCATTATCTTCATATTCAACATCGTCAAAATAATACCTATATACCCAGGCATTAGTCTCATACTTCACATTGAAAATGTTATTTAAACTCAGCATTAAATCTATTTGTTTAATGAAACTAGTCTCTATTGTATAATTGATATTAAAATTGTTCACGATATAGGGATCAAGACTCCTTTGCATATTTGATGTGTTATCAATATACTGACGACCCACATATTTTGTAATTAAACTTAACTTTAGATTTTTAACTGGTGTTACAATAATATTACTTGATATTATTGTATTTGGAGAAAAAGAAATATCAGTGGTTCCCAATGTATCTTGAACCTGTCCAATGAAATCCCAATATTCATCATAAACATCCACATATGAATTAAAATCTTCAATTTTATTCTGACTTAAGGTAGCGTTAACATTCCAATCAACAATTTTCAAGAAACTAAGTCCGGCAATTAATTCAATTCCTGCACGATAGCTATTTGGCACATTTGTCATGATTGCAGTTCCCACATTGTTAATTTTGCCGGTCATTACAAATTGATCTTTGTAATCCATGTAGAATACATTAGCCTCAAATATCATTGAACTGGCTTTATATCTATATCCCAATTCAAAATCGATCAGTTTCTCTGGTGAAATTGTTTGCGATGTGTCGGCATCTCTGTAAACCGAACGATTTGGTTCACGATTGGCTATACCTAACGAAAAGTAAAGATTTTGCTTCTCGTTTACTTTATAGAAAATCCCGGCTTTGGGATTGAAGAAATTATAATTATGCGATTGTGTAAGGTCACCCAAATCATCATGAGTACCATCTATATTATAATTAATAGTACGATATTGCAAATCGCCATAAAGATTAATTTTAGATGTTAAACTATAATTTGCCTTAGCAAATATATTAATGTCAGATTTTGTGCCAGTATTGAAATACCAGTTTTTGTCAAACTGATCAACTGCCGAAACCTGCGACCATATAACTTTTCCATAATGATCACCATCGTAATAACTCCATCCACCGCCAACATTTAGTTTTAGGTTATCAGTACTATAATTTAAACTGAGATTTAATCCATAATATTTATTATCGAGCCATTTTTGCTGTATTAGATTTGTTCTCCTAATTGTATCATTACCAATAATTGGATCACTCATACCATAATCAGTAAATTTCTTATCGTTTTTATAACTCTCGTAATAACCCTTACCCGTTGTTAGAAATGCTGATGACGCAATATTTAGTGCATTGTTAAACTGATGTGCATAATGTAATTGATAATAGTTTTGAATATAGTTATCGGTTTGGTTGCTATAATATCCTATTAAGTTACCATCACTATCATACATTTCGCCGGCAGGGTTATATGTCCTGTTTGTCTTAAGACTATCCTTTGGTACACCATACCATGATTGATAAGTTTTTTCATCACCAAGTAGAACAACGGCCTTTAGTATATCTTTCGTTCCATAATATGCTCCGGAAAAATATGCTGACTTTAGATTTGAAGAAGCACGATCAACATAGCCATCAGAGGTTACTGAGCTTAATCGTCCACTAAAATTCCAATGTTCGTTAAGTAATCCCGATCCAAACATTATTGTGTTTTTCAAGGTGTTAAATGATCCAAATCCACTACTTATTTCTGCAAAGGGATCAACAGTGTTTTCACCGGTTTTAATGTTAATGCTAGCGCCAAAAGAAGCTGCACCATTTGTGGAAGTTCCTACTCCACGTTGTATCTGAACATCATTTATTGATGATGCGAGATCGGGCAAATCAACAAAATATACACTATGTGATTCGCCGTCGTTGACAGGAACACCATTAAGGGTTACATTAATCCCTGTTAGGTCTGTTCCTCTAATTCTCAGGCTGGTATATCCAACACCGCCACCGGCATCAGATGAAACTACTGTTGAGGGTGTAGAGTTAAGAATATAGGGAAGATCTTTCCCCGTATTTTTATTCTCAATCTCAGCCTGATTCATTATTGTGTATGTGGTTGGGGATTCATCAGTGGCTCTAATAGCTGATATTATCACCTCATCACTTAAAAACATTGTTGGATTCATTGAAATATTTAGTACAAAATCTTTCTCAAGGTTCACCTTAATTGTTTTTGTTTCCATCCCAAGAAAAGAAACTTTTAGATTGTAATTGCCAGATTTTAAGCCATTAATTTCATAATATCCTTTTTCACTTGATATGGTTGATAGTTTGGTTTTTTGGACAACAATATGTGCTCCTGATAATGGAAGGTTGTCAATGCTATTTGTTATTTTGCCACTTATTTTAAACTGGGCAATCATGAATATTGGTGTTAACACCAACAATAGTACTAGAAAATAATTTTTGCGCATAATTCTTTTGATTTTAGTTGTTTGTAAACTAGTCCTGTGCAGAGTTTATAATTAGTGTATTAGCCATAGATTCACTGATTGATTTATTATCAATTTATTTTATCCGTGAATCAGCATTAATAATCTAATATAAAAACGCGCAGATTCATAAAATCAATAGAAGAAAGCCTAATGGGTTGTAACTACTCTTTTCCCTACACCGGCATTATCCGGATCAGGTTCAGAGGGTATAATCTCAGCCCTTGTATTTGAGGCACCCCTATTGGTAACTGTGGCAAAAGTAGGCAAATATTTTGTTCGCCCGCGTTTTAGTTTAACTAACTCGTTTTCTTCTCGTAACTCGTCCGCGTTTGCAATGCAGATGTAACTATTTTCAGTATTTGTAATGTTTTTTTGTCTTTGTTTTTATCATTCCTCCCTCGGATCTCCCTGCAATGACAGTTTCGCAAGTTTCTCAACTTCAATGCTGGCATAGCCAAATTCGGTAACAACTTTTCCTAGAATCAGATAAACACCATGACCGCGGAAAGGATATCTATGTAATGAATCGGGGAAATGTGTTGTGTCGAATAATTCACCGGTTACATCCAGAAAGGTTCCAAAATGCATTAACTCTTTTCTCACTGTTTTTACATATTTAATGGTAACAAGTAACCCCACCATCCTAACTTTTCTTCCAACCATATTGTCCATGTCGCTTGCCAGTATTTCACCCCTGAAGCTAGTCCTCAGCATATCGAAGTTACTTGTGGAAACAGGAAACCCCAATAACTCAATTTCATCATATGCGTCTTCAAGTGAATTATGAATTAGATGTGGGAGAGTGAATTGTTTGCTGCGACTTTCAAAGAGTCTGTTAACCTTGGGGACTTGCTTGTTGGTTTTTTGCAGCAGATGTGCTTCCCATAGTAGCTGTGATTTTAGTTTTCCGGTAAAGCGAAAGGCATTTATTTTAACCAGCAATAGTAGCTGTTCTATTCCGGGAGCAATACGGTGAATGAAGTTTTCCAGACTTAAAAAGTCTCCGTTTTCATTTCTCTCATCTACAATTGCATTACTGAGTTTTGATTCGAGTTTCGCTACATGAGTTAATCCAATGTAAATATCGCTACCGGTAATATTTGTGTTGATATCACTCTTGTTTACACAGGGTAGATGTAAATTTCCTCCCTGCCTTTTGGCTTCGTTAAAATAAACCCACGAATGATAGAATCCTCCAAAATTATTGATAACTTCCACCTGAAATTCAAGAGGATAATATGCTTTTAGGTAAAGACTCTGGAAACTTTCAACAGCATAGGTTGCGGAGTGTGCTTTAGAAAATGAATAACCGGCAAAGCTTTCAATTTGTCGCCATACTTCTTTTGTTATATCATCGGGGTAACCCCTCTCTTTACAATTACTGAAGAACTTATCTACGATACGCTGAAATTCATCTTTACTGCGATGTTTTCCACTCATGGCTCTACGTAACACATCTGCGTCAGAGAGATCGAGGCCGGCAAAATGGTGACATACCTTTAATACATCTTCCTGATAAACCATAACGCCGTAGGTTTCTTCAAGTTGCTCTTTCATAACAGGGTGGATGTATTCAAACTTGTCGGGATTGTGGAAACGGTGTATATACTCGCGCATCATCCCCGACTTAGCTACTCCCGGACGAATTATGGAACTTGCTGCTACCAGTGTTAGGTAGTTGTCGCAATTAAGTTTTTTTAAGAGTCCTCTTGTGGCCGGACTTTCAATATAAAAGCATCCATTTGTTTCAGCTTTTTTGAGTTGTGCTTTTACTTTTTTGTCATTTTTAAATTTCTCGACCTGATGCACATCTATGTTAATGCCTTGGTTTTTTCGTATTAACTCCACAGCATCATTAATGTGACCAATCCCACGCTGGCTCAGTATATCTAGCTTTTCAAAACCAATTTTTTCGGCAACGTACATATCCCACTGTGTTGTGGGGAAACCCGCCGGAGGCAAGTCAAGTGCTGTGTAACATGTTATTGGCTCCTCTGAAATCAGGATGCCTCCTGCATGTATGCTTCGCTGATTGGGGAAATCAACCATTAGTGTTGCTATCTGGTTTATATGTCTGGTTATTTGATTTCTGCCCGTTTCAAGTGCCGGATTTTTGGTTAGGACATCGATTTCTGATTTTGGCAAACCATGTACTTTTCCCAGCTCACGATAGATAGACTTACCTTTAAATGTTACCGATGTGCCAAGAAATGCTGTGTGTTTGCGGCCATATCGTTTAAAGATATAATCCTGAACTTCAGCTCTGTCTCTCCATGAGTAATCGATATCAAAATCGGGGGGTGATGTGCGTTTTGGATTTATAAAACGTTCAAAGTATAGGTTTAGTTCAATGGGGTCAACGTCGGTTATTTTCAGGCAGTACGCAACAACGCTGTTGGCACCACTACCACGTCCAACATGATAGTAACCCCGCGATAATGAGTAACGTATAATATCCCATGTTATTAAAAAATATGATGAAAAACCAAGATTGTCGATAATTTGGAGCTCGCTGGTAACTCGTCTTTTGGCTTCCTTATTGTTTTTACTGTAACGATATTTCATGCCATCGCAAGCAAGCTTTTCCAGAAGAATTTTGTCATCGTATCGATTTCCTGTAAATGTTTTCTTGTTCTTGGGAATGTCGTAATCAAAGTCAATGCTGCAGTCATTAATTATTGACTTTGTGTTTTTAATGATCTGAGGGTATTGCTCAAATACTTTGATAATATCATCTTCCGAGAGAAATATCTCATCATGTGGAGCATGCATATACGATTCCAGTTGGCTTAATAATATATTATGATCTATTGCACGCAGATTTTTATGTAGATACCATGTACTGTTATCTTTAAAAGTTATGGGTTGTTGAACAATCATTTTTGCCAATTCTCGATGGTTCAATGATATCAGTTTATAAATCTGTGATGGTTTTACTCCAATGAATTCATTGTCTTTTAATTTATAGTCTGATATTTTTGAAAAAGGATAAACTACATACACATCATTGAATTCAGGGGCCGATTGCGAGTGTTTTTTTTCCTTTAGATTTATAGCACTCATGAATTCGTTTAGCTCTCTGAAACCACTATTATTACGGGCTATACCAGTGAATAGTAATTCATCACCATCTCTAAATTCCATTCCTCCTATGGGTCTGATATTATTCTCCTTACAGGTACTAACAAAGTCAATCATCCCCGATGAATTGTTGATATCGGTTAATGCCATTGCTTCGATATTTCTCTTTGTAGCTTCTTTCACAAGAGATTCAATGGAATAGGTTCCATAGCGAAGACTGTAATATGAGTGGCTGTTTAGGTACATTGTATTTTAATATTATCAACTAATCCCAACGGCTCTTCTCACCGCCTTTTTTCCATACCTCAACCTTATGTTATCCATTGCCTGATAGAGGTTTGCCATCTCGGGCTTGTCGTCAAAAAGATCCAGTTGCTGGCTGCCTCCAACCAGATGACTGAAGCGTACTCCGATTAGCCTTATAAGCATTCTTCTTGTGTACAACCGTTCGAATAATTCCAATGCTATTTGCATTAATACATGGTCGAAGGAAGTGTAGGGGAGGTGCTTTTGCAGAGTGTGGGTGTCGAAATTTGAGTAACGTATCTTTACGGTTACACAACCCGTTAGTTTTTGTTTGTTGCGTAGTTCGAAGGCAATTTTTTCCACCATCGTAACAAGTATATTTCTTAGTTTTGTCATATCTGTAGTGTCTTTATCAAAAGTTCGTTCGGTGCTAATTGATTTACGTTCAGAATATTGTACAACGGGTGTGTTGTCGATACCATTGGCCTTTTTCCAGGCAACGATTCCATTTTTTCCCATTACCTGGACTATCATTTCAGGGGGAATCATGCTAAGGGTTTTGATCGTGGAAACACCCATTGAGCGTAGCAGCCTATAGCTTTGTTTTCCTATCATTGGTATTTTTCTTATTGATAGAGGAAACAAAAAAGGCTTTACATTTTCTTGTGGAACAAAAAGTTCACCATTGGGTTTAGCCTCGCCGGTGGCAATTTTCGAAACTGTTTTATTGGTTGATAATCCGAATGAAATGGGTAATCCTGTGTTTTTTATTATACGTTCACGCAACTCATGACTCCATTTGAGGCTGCCAAAAAATCGATCCATGCCCGTAAGGTCGATGTAATGTTCATCGATTGAAGCTTTTTCGTAAACTGGTGCGCTTTCGGATATTATATCTGTTACCAGCTTCGATTGTTTGCTGTACTCTTCCATATCGCCACGAATATAAATAGCATCGCCACATAGTTGTTTTGCCATACGCATTGGCATGGCCGAGTGTACCCCAAACTGGCGCGCTTCGTAGCTACAGCTTGATACAACTCCTCTATCCGACATGCCTCCTATTATAATGGGCTTGCCAATGAGCGAAGAGTTTATCAAACGTTCAACCGATACAAAAAAGGTATCCAAATCTAAATGTATTATGGTTCTATTGCTCACTTTAGAATGATTTATAAAAACCACCTTCTTTAATGGTAGTTATGTTATTGGAAGGGTGGAAAGCTGGAAGCATGGTGACAGAACCGATATCTCTTCCATCCTTCCTTTTCTTCCATTCCATATATTTATAGTTTATTGTATATGTTTTCTTATTAGTCATATGTGGTAATCTTTTTTTTTTTTTGACGAAATACTTGATAATTAAAATATTTGTATTACTTTTGATTACGATATAATCATTTTTGAGATTACAAGATAATCATTAAATAAATATAATGCCTGAATTAATAGATTTTTTTATCCTTAGTGCGCCTTAGTGAAGTACTTAGTGCTCCTTTGTGGTTAAAAAGTTTTTACCACGAAGTAACACAAAGGAAAACTTAATAGCATAAATGAAGACGCAAGGAATTAATAATAAATATTCAATCAACAATAATCAATAATAAATCAAGGATGTATTTTAAAAGCAATATTAAATTACTAAGAAAACGATTGGGACGCACTCAGGATGATGTGGCTTATTCCTTAGAAATGAAGCGACCAACATTAAGTGGCTATGAAAATGGAGTAGGGCACCCCAATATTAGCACATTAACATTATTTTCCGATTACTATGGTGTAGCAATCGACACCTTAATTAAAGTGGATTTGGAATCTCTCTCTGAAAGTCAACTGTCGCAATTGGAAAAGGGATATGATATTTACATTAAAGGTAGAAATCTAAGGGTTCTTGCAACTACTGTTGATCAGGATAATGAGGAAAATATAGAGCTTGTTAATGAAAAAGCCAGAGCCGGATATGCTGCAGGCTACGCAGATCCTGAATATATCAGAATCCTACCAACATTTAAACTCCCCTTTCTTTCAAAGCAAAAAAAGTACAGGAGCTTTCAAATTAGTGGCGACTCAATGCTACCAATTCCTGATGGTTCGTATGTAACGGGTGAATTTGTTCAGGATTGGAATACAATACGAAATCATCATGCATATATAATCCTTACCAATAATGACGGAATGGTTTTTAAGGTTGTTGAAAATCTTATTGAAAGTCAGGGTAAGCTCATGCTCCATTCACTAAATCCATTATTTATTCCTTATGAAATTAAAATTAGCGAGGTAACAGAGATATGGAAGTTTGTAAATTATATAAGCTCAGAAGTGCCTGAGGTAAATAAGGAAAAGGATCAACTTACACGTGAAGTTAAGGAGTTGAAGAAGCAGGTGCAGGCTATTCAGATGAAACTAAACCTATGATTCGTGGCTATAATAAATGCCAATGATCGTTACTCTTGCTTTTGATACAGTCATTTACAAAAGTAAACTCCTTAATTTCAAAAGCTTCGAAAGCCTTGTATTTGACAATTTCTTATACCCACTCCAAATTTGTTCGTATTCAGAGAACCTTTAATTATCATTTATTGTTTAACAAGTAAGCACCAAAATATTTTGCGTTTTTACATTTATTTATCATAGCATACTTTATCGAAATAAAAATTTGTACGCAATAGTCGACATAGAAACAACAGGTCTCAGTCCTTCGAATGAGAAGATAACAGAGATTGCTATCTATATTCATGATGGACATAAGATTGTGGATGAGTTTTCAACATTGATAAATCCTGAAAAGAAAATACCTTACAGGATCATTCACATGACGGGAATAAACAACCAGATGGTTGAAAGCGCACCCAAATTTTATGAGGTAGCTAAACAAATTGTTGAGTTTACAGATGGAAAAATAATAGTAGGTCACAATGTTAGATTTGACTATGGATTTATTCGTAATGAGTTTAAAAGTTTAGGCTATAACTATGAACGGAAAACTCTTGATACCGTTAAACTTAGCCGTAAACTTATACCGGGAAGAAAATCCTATAGTTTAGGCAAACTTTGTAAAGATCTGGAAATAGAAAATTCTGCTCGTCATCGAGCCGCTGGAGATGCAATGGCTACAACGAAGCTGTTCGAATTGCTATTGTCGATTGAAGGAACCCCTGAAGATATTAATTTGAATGGGGTACAATCTGGACTTAACAAGTCGTTGGTTCAGGATTTACCTACATCTGCAGGTGTGTATTATTTTTACGATAAAGATAAGGAGTTAATTTATGTTGGAAAGTCAATTAATATTCATGATAGGGTATTATCGCATTTAAACAATAATCTTCATAAGAAGGCAATTGAAATGAAGAATCGACTTGCTGATGTTGATTTTCAAATTACGGGTAGTGAGTTAATTGCGTTGTTATTGGAGTCGGATGAGATTAAGAAGAATCAGCCCAGATATAACCAGTCACAAAAAAGAACTTATTTCAATTATGGATTGTATTCCTTTGAGGATGATGATGGTTATCAGAATTTGAAAATAATTCGTTTGATTGATGAGCTTTCTCCTTTATACACATATAGTTCGTTGCATGAGGGTAAGGAACATCTCACAAATCTTTGTGAGGAATTTAACCTATGCCAAAAATTATGTGGGTTATATGATACTGACGGAAAATGTTTCCATTATCAGATACATGGCTGCAAAGGTGCTTGTGTAGGGGAGGAGTTGCCTGCTGAATATAATGCAAGAGTCAGAGAGTCGCTGGATAATTATCAATTTAAGCATCAGAATTTCTTTGTTGTGGATGTAGGTAGAAATGAGGATGAAAACTCAATTGTAAAAATTGAAAATGGAAAATATATTGGGTATGGGTTTTTGAGTACAGATCAGGTAAGTACCGACATTAGTTTAATGCACGATTGTATTATTAATTATCGGGATAATAAAGAAGTGCGTAGAATAATTGTTACTTATCTTAAAAAGAATAAGTGCACAGTTGTGGAATATTAACTAATCCATAGCGATTTACCTACCTGTAGCAGACAGGCTTAGAGTTCCTTCTATGTTTCTTTTTACCACTAAGTAACACAAAGGTTTTCACAAAGTATCGAAAAGGAAAAATTTAGTAGAATAGATGTAAATGCAATTTTTTATTAATGGAACAGCAATTTAAAATCCTTTGTGCGCCTTAGTGTCGTACTTAGTGTTCCTTTGTGGTTAATTTTTTTATCACATAGTATTGCAAGGAATAATTAGGTAATCTTTCCGCTATTGTCAGTGTAGAAAGGAAACATATAGTGACTATTTAGGGTTATCAGTTTGAAATACCAATATCTGTTTTGCGAACTGTTTCCAGGTTGAGATTATTTACAGGATTAATAGTCATTCCAACAATGTTTTTTTGCATGAACCGGGTAGCCTGATCGTAATACAGAATTGCTACGGAAGCCTCCTCCATTATCAAACTGTCCATCGCTCTGTAATTCGCCATTCGGCTATTTTTGTCAACTATATTAAATGAAGATAAGTACAAATCATCAATAATCTTATTGTAAAAGTGTGTGTAGTTTGGTCCGTTTGGAGCAAAATTGGGGGAGTAAAACATTGATAAATAGTTCTCTTCATCAGGATAATCCGCTATCCATGATGCTCTGAAGAATTCCAATTTTCCGTGCGCTTTTAATTCCCGCACTGTTGCTGATGGTGAAACCTGAATATTGATAACTAATCCAACATCCTTAAGTTGTGATTGAACAAATTTGCATAAATCCAGATAATCGGGCGTAGTCGTTAATATAATTTCAGGAACTGGATTTGACGAACTATAACCAGCGTTCTTAAGAAGTTGTTTCGATTTTTCGGGATCATACTCATATCCATAATCTGCCTTACTATCAAATGATGGCATACCCGCTGGTATAATACCTTGGTTGCCTGGAGTTCCTATTCCATTTCTAAGATAATGAATCATCTTCTTACGATTAAAACCGTAATTAATTGCTTTACGAACACTTTTGTTTGATAAAGGGTTAGTTGTTGTTTGTGAGCTATCGACAAATATGGCTAGATATTCTGTATTTAGATACGGCCCTTCGATCATGTTAAACCTGTTGGTAAACTTAGGTTTTAACTCTCCTGATCTGGTTAATAATTCATCTTTGTACGAAGGATCTATACCTGATATAAAATCGAAATTACCTTTTACGAACTCCATGAATGCAGTCATCTTATCAATTAAAAAAGATATAGACACACCATCTAAATATGGTAAACGATATCCCCTTTCAAATTCAAAATAATCAGGATTCTTGCGAAGCACGAGTTTTATGTTTTCAATCCAATTCTGCATTTTGAAAGGCCCAGTTCCTACAGGATGTTTTCTGAAGTCAACACCATATAATTCGATAGCTTCATGTGGAATAACTGAACAATATTTCATGCTAAGTATTCCAAGAAATGGAGGAAAAGGTTCAGATAATTGAATAACTAAAGTGCTGTCGTTAGGTGAGCTAATCAAATAATTATCACCATTTTTCTTAACGTTTGAAAGTACCCATGTACCTGGAGATGCAGTTTTGGAATCTAGCAATCTGATGAAGCTATAAACAAAATCATTTGCAATAACCTTTCTCGAATTACCATCAAAGCATGAATCATTATGGAAGTAAACATCATTACGAAGGGTAAACCTATACTCAAGTCCATCAGCAGATATCTTCCAAGATTTTGCAATAGATGGAATTACATTTAGACTGTCGTCGAGTTTAACAAGGCTGTTATAAAGCTGATTGCAAACCCATATATGAGCCTGATCACGAGAAAACGCAGGGTCTAAAGATATTATTCCTGATGATTCGTTATAACTGAAAACAGATTTTCCAGATTCAGAATCATGATTTTTACATGAGCTGATAACAAAAGATATAATTGCTACACCTAGAATGAAGCCGATATTTCTTTTTGTTCTAGTATTGAAAAATAGTCCTTTGTAAGTTTTGGAATATTTTGTCAAATTGAACATAATGTATTTTATGAAGTGTTTGTTTAGTCGATAACAAGTGGATTATCAACTTTAGTATCGAGAAGCGCATGGTCGATTACTTCGAGCATATCATCAACAAAAATAAAGTTTACACCTTTAATATAATCCTCCTTAATTTCTTCAATATCTCTTCTGTTTTCTTTTGACAGAACTATCTCCTTGATATTAGCACGCTTAGCAGCAAGAATTTTTTCTTTAATACCACCAACAGGGAGCACCTTTCCACGGAGAGTTATCTCACCAGTCATTGCAAGTTTAGCTTTAACTTTCCTTTGGGTAAATGCAGATGTTAGGGCAGTTAACATTGTTATACCGGCCGATGGACCATCCTTTGGTGTGGCACCTTCAGGTACATGAATATGAACATTCCATTTTTCAAAAATGTCGGGGTTTAATCCAAGATTTTGATGGTGCGATTTAAGATATTCATAGGCCAATCCGGCAGATTCTTTCATAACATCACCAAGGTTTCCTGAAAGTTTAAGTACTCCTTTTCCCTTGCTTAAACTAACTTCAATAAATAATATTTCACCCCCAACAGCTGTCCATGCAAGCCCTGTGACGACTCCCGCAACCTTGTTAGTAATGTCTCTATCCTTCTGGAATTTTGGTATTCCAAGTATCTGATTTAAATCATCAGTAGAAAGTTTCGGTTCATAAGCTTCATCCATCGCAATGAATTTGGCCCTGTTACGTATAACCTTTGCTATCTGTTTTTCCAATAATCGAACACCGGCTTCACGGGTATAATCATCAATTATTTTTTCGATAACATTTTTGTTAAACATAACCTGCTTTGCCTTAACACCATGTTCATCAAGTTGTTTTGGTAGAAGGTGTCGTTTTGCAATTTCAATTTTTTCTTCAAGGATATATCCGCTCAGGTTAATGATTTCCATTCTGTCGCGAAGAGCTGGATGTACAGTTGATAGTGTATTGGCTGTTGCTATAAACATAACATTCGACAAATCGTACTCATGCTCCAAATAATTATCGTAGAACGAATTATTTTGTTCTGGATCGAGAATTTCAAGTAGCGCTGCTTGCGGGTCACCACTATAATTACTACCGCTTACTTTGTCAATTTCATCCAGCATAAACACCGGATTTGAAGTTTTAACCTTTTTAAGGCTTTGGATGATACGGCCGGGCATAGCGCCAATGTATGTTTTCCTGTGTCCCCGAAGTTCTGCTTCGTCTCTAACACCTCCCAACGACATTCGAATAAACTTACGTCCCAATGAATTTGCGATTGATTTACCAAGCGACGTTTTGCCAACTCCCGGAGGGCCAACAAAACATAATATTGGTGATTTAAGATTATTTTTAAGTTTAAGTACAGCCAAATATTCGATTATTCGTTCTTTAATTTTTTCCAGTCCATAATGATCATTGTTCAATACTTCAAGCGCGCGTTTAAGGTCATGATTATCTTTTGAAAACTCATTCCATGGTAATTCAACGAATAAGTCGAGATATCCAAGTTGTATCGAATATTCAGCTGCATTGGGATTCATTCTTTGAAGTTTAACCATCTCGGTTTTAAAAATCTCGGCTGTTTCTTTCGACCATTTTTTCTTGGCAGCTTTTTCGTTAAGCTCCCTTATTTCATTGTCATGAGGCCCCCCCCCAAGTTCCTCCTGGATTGTTTTGAGTTGTTGGTTAAGCATATAATCTCGCTGCTGCTTATCCATATCAACTTTAACCTTGCTCTGAATGTCATGCTTTAACTCCAACATTTGAAGCTCCTTAGTCATGATTTCCAGCACTAAATTGGCGCGTTTCTCTAGGTCAGTTATTTCGAGAAGGTTTTGCTTTACATCATTTGCAACATTAAGATTAGATGAAATGAAGTTTACAAGGAAAACCGGGCTTTCAATATTGTTTATGGCAAAAACGGCTTCAGAAGGTATAGTTGGTGATTTCTCAATTATTTGTATACTTAAATCTTTAACTGATGAAATAAGCGCAGTAAAACTCGTGTCCTCAGGTATTTTGTTCTTGTGTTCGAGGCTCACAACCTTAGCTTTATAGTAAGGTTCGGATTGGGTAATTTCAGTTATTTCAAACCTTTTCTTTCCTTGAATAATTGCAGTTGTATTACCATCAGGCATTTGAAGGATTTTGATCAATCGGGCCATTGTACCCGTTTTTTGCAAATCATCAACTGTTGGATCTTCAACCTCAGCATTTTTCTGTGCAACAACACCAATGGTTTTATTCCCTGCATAGGCTTCTTTGATAAGTTTAATTGATTTGTCTCTGCCAACAGTAATCGGTATAACAACACCTGGAAATAACACAGTATTTCTTAGGGGGAGTATTGGTAATTCATCAGGAACGTCTTCTGCGTTCATCACTTCTTCATCTTCAGAAGAGAGAAGAGGGAAAAATTCGGTTTCGGTATCCACTATGTCTGTTAATCCAAATATTTTGTCCATATAATAGTTTCGTTCAGTCAATTTGTCAGATATATGGATTCAGTAAGAATCCAGTATCTTATAATAATCATTAAAACAATAAGATAGCATCAATATTTTTGAAACTGTCTTATTTGAAATATTTTAAATGATTATAAGTCAATTAATGTGCCAATGTTTTAATGTGATTTAAGAAATATTGAATACTATGGGGTGTAACTAATCAACAACTGATGTTTAGAAAACTATTATATCCCGTGATTTTGGTTAATTGATGATTACAAACTAACTTTCATGAGTTAACTTGAAAATAGCACTAAATATTTCTTCCTCAATTTCATCAAACTCCATACCCCGTCGTTTATAAACAGCTTTGGCTACTTCAACCGATTTTTTAAAATTATAGGTTTTGAGTCCATGAGTACCTCCCCACAGAAATGAAGAAACAAAATTTCGCTGGAAGCCGGAACCATATATATTGCTTGATACTCCAACAACAGTGCCTGTATTAAACATTGTATTAATTCCTGATTTAGAATGATCGCCCATTATGAGACCGCAGAATTGTAGTCCCGTACTAACGAATGTATTAACATCATACGACCATAATCTTACAAAATCATAGGTATTCTTTAGGTTGGAAGTATTTGTGTCGGCACCCAGGTTACACCACTCACCAATTACCGAGTTGCCAAGAAAACCATCATGACCTTTATTGCTGTATCCAAGAATAACAGAATTACTTACTTCTCCTCCAACTTTAGAATACGGGCCAATCGTAGTACCACTGTATATTTTAGCATCCATTTTAATAGTTGCATGTTCACAAAGTGCAAAGGGACCTCTAATCTTACTTCCTTCCATTATCTCGGAGTCCTTCCCGATGTATATTGGGCCATCACTGGTATTCAAATACGCAAACTCCACTATTGCACCCTTTTCAATAAATATATTAGCCGGATCACCTATTATTGAATTTGTATCTGAAATTTTTGATGTCGCTCTGTCGGTTGTTAAAAGAGAAAAATCGTCTATAATCGCCTGAGGATTATGCTTAAAAATATCCCAAGTGTTTTCAATTCTCAAAAACTCAAGTTGTGTTTCCACAATATGGTAATTAGAACTATCAGTAATACTAATACTATCGCCATTAGTTCGAAAAGCAATTTCAATATCTCCTTTTTTTAATATCTGATTTACCGATAATCCATTAATCTGGTTTACCAATTCGATAGTTGGAAGGATTGATCCATTTATTAATACATTTTCATGGCTAATTACAGTTGGATATTTTTTGCTTAAATATTCCTGAGTATTAAACGAAACACTTGTGTTCAATAGTTTTTCCCATTTTTCTTTTATTGTAAGAATCCCAATTCTTATATCAGCTACTGGTCGGGTATAAGTTAAAGGGAGAAGCTTATTTCGTTCAATTCCGTCAAATAATATATAGTTCATAATCAAATATTCTACACAAAAGTTTTTAAATAATTCAAGGAAATAAAAATACTACAAATTATTCAAGTCACTAATAACTTATCCTTAAACAAAAAAAAAGTCTTTGCGTTAAGCAAAGACTTAATTTTTTTTACAGACAAAGTATCTGTTTTTTTACAAGAAAACAATATGCTTTCAGTAATACTATTGTTACTCAACAGTTTACTATGATGCAATATTTTTAAGCTTTCTTATCGAAATGTTTTTTGTATTTGTTTTTAAACTTATCAACGCGACCGGCAGTATCAACAAGTTTCATTTTACCTGTAAAGAATGGATGGGATTTATTTGAAATCTCAAGTTTTACAAGTGGGTATTCTTTGCCATCTTCCAAAACAATATTGTCTTTTGTGTTGGCAGTTGATCTTGTAATAAATGTATAATCGTTCGACATATCTTTGAAAACGACTAATCTGTAATTTGTTGGATGAATATCTTTCTTCATTTTTCCTGATTTTTCTATGCTTCTTTTAAAGGGCTGCAAAAATATTACCTTTAGTAGTTATTTCCTAATTTTTTTAATAAAAAATTATTGACAATGGTTTGGTGAAAAGTTAATCGTGTTTTAATGATATAATTTGTTTTTAAATTGTTGATGATTGCAGGTTTGTAAGAAACTCCATTGTATCTATTCCATCTGCGTAATCCCATAACTCAGGAGATTGACTTGTTCCCAATGGAATTGCATCTTTAACATCGATTGAGTTTGAAACAATACATTGTATTTTCGAGTTGATAGTTTCCAATAAGCTGTTTACATGTTTAATATCAGTATAATACTCATAGTTGACTACACTAACCGGTGATGCAAAATTACCATCTTCAGTTAAAAGCAAATTTCCTGTATCAAAGTGGTTTTTACTGTTGACCAGATAAATTGCTTTGTTATATTCATAGTTGTTGAAATATTTATGATTTATACTAACTTGGGTGTTAAGTGTGCAGACATCAAGAAAACGTGTGAAGTCGTAATTTGCTGGAACCAGTATGTGAGAAACGCTTCGGCATCCTAAGCCATAATACATAAAAATATCATTACTGAGATTTTTTAACTCTTCTACTGATTCATCTCCAGTTAATACTGCAATGCCATTTCTGCTTCTCCTGATGATATTTGGATATTTACCAAAGTAATATTCAAAATACCGTGATGAATTATTACTTCCAGTGGCAATAATTGCATCCATTTTTTTTATTAAGCCAGATGTAAAAGTTATCATCGAACTAAAATCTGGCTCAATACTTATAAGTATATCTGCAATGATAGGGAGAAGTTTGTTATCATCACTTGATAATTTTGCCAGAATATTATTCCCCGACATTAGCACCGAAAGGAAATCGTGAAAACCAACAATGGGAATATTTCCAGCCATAACAACTCCAATAGTGCTAGCCGATTTATTGCTTTCCAGCTTTTGTTTATACGGATCAATCCATTTTATGATGTTATTTTTCTCGAGACTTTTTCCAATCGAAGTTAACATAAACCTAACGTTCTCTTCAATAAACCAACCATTGTAATGTGTGGCATCAATTACAGTTTTATCGAGTAAGTTAACAATTTCATTGTCATATGAATTGTTACGCTGGTTAAGTCCAACTTCCAAAAGAATTTTACCTAATTCTGAAAAAGCATTTATACGGTTAGTAAGACTGATCATTGATAATTTTTTGCAAAAATATGAATTAACTGAAATGAAGGTAAGGAGAAAATCAAAATGGGTTTAAACCTTGACGGTTATTATGGTTCATAAAAAGACTGTTGTTACCCATTCCCGACATCATCGGATAACCATTGGGGTTATACATTGGATAGTTTTGCTGACGATATTCAAAACCAACATTTATTCTAAAATTGTCGGTTACTTTATACTCAACGTCCATAATTACACCTTGCGAACTAAAATCATAAATAGATCCTACTGGTTCAATTTCAGGAGTTTTTGAATTTAAGTTAAATGTTTTGTATGCCGTTCCCCGAAGTGTAATTTTTTCATTAAGTAGATAGTCGCCAGAAACAAAAACATGGCCATAATTTGAAGGGCTTGAGTTAAACATACTTTCACCATTACCACCCATTAAAAATGTTGAATAACCAATTCCTGTTCTTAATGAAAACTTATTTGTAACGGGGAAGGTTATTTGAGGTATAATAGATGTTCCGATTGCACTATATCCATAACCAAATGAACTAAAAGAAGTTGATAAGGATACTGAAACCTTCGGTTTCGTTTTATTTAAAAAACCATTATTAGTAAGGTCGCCGGATAAATTAACCTGAGCAATTAATGAATTGCAGCTCATTAATATGATTCCATATAATCCGATATTACATATTAATATTCTTAGCTTCATGGTTTTGTTTAGTTTGCAAAAGTAGTTAAAAGCAGTTTAATAATCATTTTCTAGAGTTTCATTTATTCTGAACGAAGATGTATGTTCTCCTACATCCATAAGTATAACTTTCATAATTATAAGTTCGGCAAGCAAATTTTCGGTTTTATATCTTGAAAGATTTATTTCGTCAATAATTTGCTTAAGAGATAAGTACTTATGAATATTGAATAAGTCAAGTAGCTTTTTCGCTTCATTGGAATAAACGAATTTTATTTCCTTATTATTATTTCCCTTTTGCCAAATCTTCATTTGAATGCCGTTGGCAAGAATATTTTGGTCATCAATACGAATGTATGCTTTCATACTACCATTATGATCGGGTGCACGATGGGGAATAATATGACTTTGTGGAATACTTATTTCCAGTACTTTTTTCCCGTCCAGATTCCATTCCTTGGATGAAAAATTAATCTCAGGCTCACAATATCGGGTTGCTGCATTTTCGAGCATGTAGTACTCTTCTTCCGACCTAATGCCTGAAATTTTTCCGTTGTCATTAACTCCAATCAATAGCTTGCCACCTAGGGTATTTGCAAATGCTACCAATGTTCGGGCAATTTTGGCAGCATCACTTACCTCGAATTTGAAGTCAAGATGCTGGCTTTCGCCCTGATCAATAAGTAATTGTATTTTATGCTTTTTTTTGATGATATTGTTTATTTGAAATCAAATTGTAGCGTGACTTCCATCGGTTTATTCCAAATAATATAGGATCTACCTATAACCATAATCATGGCTATAGGATCATAATAAATTATGATTTATTTAAATTCGATATTTTCTTTTGACATTGTTTTTTCACAATAATGGCATGCAAGTTTCATTTCTCCATTGTAATCTGTAATTACACGGAAGTTTGTTTTAACATCCTGTATATTTGTAACGCACTTTGGGTTAAAGCATTTTACAATTTTCTCAACATACTCAGGAAGATGAACTTGTTCCTTTTTTGTTACTTCATAATCAATAATTTCAATGAGTGTTGCTGATGGTGCTACTAAGGCAATTTTGTTTATTTCTTCGTCTGCAAAATATTTTTCACTGATTTTTATGATACCTTTTTTGCCAAATTTTTGACTCTCTAATCCTGTCCCAAAATAGATTTGGTTGCTGTAAGTATCAAGGTTTAACATGCGGAGAACCTGAAATGATTTTTCAGAAGGTATATGATCGATTACTGTTCCATTACGTATGGCAGACACTTTTAACTCTTTTCTTTTATTATTTTCCATGATAATAGTTGTTTATCAGTTGTAATATTATGTGAATTCCTTTTGTTGTAAATCTACTTTAGTCCAAGTATGGCTGCTATTAAAGCCTGACGAACATAAACACCATTTTTAGCTTGTTGGAAATAGTAGGCTTTAGGATTATCGTCAACATCTTCGTTTATTTCATTAACCCTTGGTAGTGGATGCAGTACTCTCATGTTATCTTTCGAGCCACATAGCATACTATCTTCAAGGATGTAGGAATTTTTAACTTTTTCGTACTCAAGTGGATCAGGAAATCTTTCACCTTGAATACGGGTCATGTATAATATGTCGGCAATTGGTATAATATCCATAATATCGGTATACTGATGATATTCTAGTCCTGCTTTTTTAATCCAGGTTTTAACCGAACTAGGCATCTTTAACGATTCAGGAGAAACGAAATGGAATGTGGCGCCAAATAATGAAAGAGCCTGAACTAATGAATGTACAGTACGACCATATTTCAAATCTCCAATCATTGCAATGTGGATATTATCTAAACTACCTTGTGTTTTTCTAATCGAATAAAGGTCGAGTAGGCATTGTGTTGGGTGTTGATTTGCACCATCACCGGCATTAATAATTGGAACCGGAGAAACTTCACTGGCATATCTGGCACTACCATCCATTGGATTACGCATTATAATCAAATCGGAATAATTGCTAACAGTTAGTATCGTATCCTTTAATGATTCTCCTTTTTTTACACTTGATGTATCGGCGCTTGCAAAACCAATAATGCTGCCACCAAGATATTGTACTGCACTTTCAAAGCTTAGACGTGTTCGTGTGGAAGGTTCAAAAAATAAAGATGCTACAACATAGTTATCTAAGATTCTTTGACGTTGGTCTTTTTCAAAATCTTCTGCTAAGTCAAGGATGTGGATTATTTCTTCCTTAGTGTAATCGGTTATAGAAACCAGACTTCTACCTACTAATTTATTCATATTTGTTGAGGTTTATTGATTGATATTGCAAAAAAAAAGACGGTCGAAAAAAAATCGGCCGTCTATACTATATTTAGTAGCTACATTATCAAGTGTAGCTGTATTTGCATTGTGTTTTCTGACCGAAAAAAGTTTTTTCATCTCAGGATGCAAATATAATGCAATTGGAAACTATAGAATTTTGAGTTTGTAATAAATTGAATTTAGTTACTAACAATTTTTTAATAAATACTTATTCAATTTGTTTTCTAAATTTGCACCTCAATAAGTTTGTATGCAAAACAACATCCGGATAAAAAACAAAAGGGTTTCATGGGAGTTTTTCTTAATTGAGAAAATTGTTGCCGGTATAGTGCTTACAGGTACTGAAATTAAATCAATTAGATCAGGTAAGGCTAGCCTTGCAGATTCATATTGTTATTTTGAGAATGGTGAACTTTTTGTTAGAGGGATGCATATTTCGGAATATAGTTTTGGATCATATAATAATCATATTGCAAAACGCGATCGTAAATTATTAATTACTGCACGCGAGCTTAAAAAATTGAATATTAAGGTAAAGGAAAAGAGTATGACAATTGTCCCGGTTACTCTTTTTATTAATGAAAAGGGATTTGCAAAATTAGAAATTGCAGTTGCACGTGGTAAACACTTCTACGACAAAAGAAATACCCTTAAGGATAAAGATCACAAAAGGGAGATTGACCGGCATTTGAAGAAATAGAGTTTGATTGTGAAGGATGGAAGGTTGGAGTGTTGGAAGAATGGTAAGTTGGAGGCATGGAAGATTGGAAGGATGGAAGTAGGTGTCAGGAATAAACTTATTGTCCAATTTCAAATGACCAATTACCTAATTACCAATGACTAATTAATACGGTGTCTTATTCCCACTTTTGTTCCAAGCTTCAAAAACTTTTACAGCATCATCTCTCATAATCTGGAGCGAAGGAATGGATCTTTGATCTTTTGGCAGAGATATTTCTTTATAAATGAAGGAGTCATCAAAATCAGCTTTGGCAGCATCATCTTTTGTGGCGGCATAAAATAGCTTATCAATTCTGGCCCAATAGATTGCGCCCAAACACATTGGACAAGGTTCGCAGCTTGTATATATTTCGCATCCTTGCAATGAGTATGATCCTGTGTTTTTTGCTGCTTCACGAATTGCCACAACTTCAGCATGTGCGGTTGGATCATTTGTGTCGGTTACTAAATTTGAACCCTTTCCAATTATTTCTCCATTTTTTACAACTACAGCACCAAATGGGCCTCCCTTATTTTCCAAAACGTTTGAAAATGCTAGGTCAATGGCTTGCTTCATGTGAATCTTTTTCTCTTCCATCAATTATTTTATTAATAATACTCACAAATCAGAAACTTGTAAAGAAAAGCCAACATAGCATATGTCAAATAACTTTATTTGTCCCAACTGCCAATTATACCTTCTTTTTGCAGAGATATTGACAACAAATGTAAAAATTCTTTTCGATTAATGCTAGTTGCACCCAAAGTCTTTAGGTGATTTGTTTCCTGTTGTACATCAATAACATCAAATTCAAGTTCTGATAATCGGTCAACTAGATACCATAGAGCTACTTTGGAAGCATCTGTTACTGTGTGAAACATCGATTCTCCAAAAAAGGTTTTGCCAAGCGACAATCCGTATAATCCACCTACTAAGTTACCTTGTTGATAAACTTCAACAGAGTGGGCAATTCCCATATAATGCAACTCAGTATAGGCTTGCTTCATATCATCGATAATCCATGTTTCACCTTCTTGCTCCTCGCGTGGAACCTTACCACATAGTTCAATTACTTTCTCAAACATCCTGTCGAATGAAACTTTAAAAATCCCACTTTCAATTACTTTTTTTAGGCTTTTATGTCGACGAAAGTCATCGGGAAAGAGTACCATTCTTGGATCCGGTGACCACCAAAGTATTGGTTGATCATCGCTATACCATGGGAAAATACCATTGCTATATGCTTCAATTAATCGTAATGGATTTAAATCGCCTCCAACTGCCAATAGCCCATCTGGTTCAGCCATAGCTGGATTAGGGAATATATAGCTATCTGATAATTGATAAATCGGCATATATTAGTTGGTTATCAAAATTACCTATTTGCTAATTCTTTTAAACTTAAATCAATTTTGCTCACGATTAATCTAATTTCAGTTTCAGTTATTGTTAATGGAGGTGCAATTCTAAAACTTGTATCGTTAAATAAAAATTGATCCACAATTAATCCATTACGAAGAAAAATCGAAATAAGATCACTAATTTTATATGGAGCAATTATCTCAACTCCAATCATTAAGCCGATTTGTCTGATCTCTTTAATCAAAGGTTGATTGCATAATAAATCAACAAATAGTTTACCTAAACCATTAGACTTTGTATGTAGTTCATTATCAGTAATAACTTCAAATCCAGCTAAAGCAGCAGCACAGCTAACAGGGTGACCTCCAAAGGTGGTTATGTGACCAAGGGTAGGGTTGTGGGTTAGTTTGTCCATATTCTCAGATGAAGAAATAAATGCCCCAATTGGCATACCTGATCCCATAGCTTTTGCCAGGCAAAGTATATCGGGTATTACATCAAAATTTTCAAAAGCAAAAAGTTTTCCCGATCTACCAAAACCTAATTGTACTTCATCAAAAATTAACATGGTTTCGGTTTTATCACATCTTTTCCTTACCATTTGTAGCCATTCCAAATCTGGAAGAATTATCCCAGCCTCGGTTTGTATGGGTTCCATAATAATGCATGCTGTACTTGATGTTATACAGTCGATAACTTTATTGTCGTTAAAATCGAAGAAAGAAATATCGGGTAGCAGTGGTCGGTAAGAATTTTTCATTTCTTCATTACCCAGTACACTTAATGCCCCATGTGTACTCCCGTGGTAAGCATTATTGAAAGAAATTATACCACTCCTTCCAGTTATTCGTTTTGCCAGTTTTAAAGCGCCCTCAACAGCTTCGCTGCCTGAATTTACGAAATACACAGAATTCAATTTTTCAGGCAAATTAATAACCAGTTTGTACGTTAGCTGAACCTGTGGCGATTGAATATATTTCCCGTAAACCATCAAATGCATATACTTGCCAAGTTGATCTTTAATGGCTTTTACAACTTTAGGGTGTAAATGGCCTACATTACTAACTGAAACTCCCGACACAAGATCAATATATTCCTTACCTGAATCACTATATATAAAAATACCTTTAGCCTTTACAATTTCGATTGGTAAGGATGATTTGGATGGTGTTGCAAGATGATTCTGAAATATTTGTCTATTTGTTAGTTGCATTTTTGAAGCCTATTAAGTGTGGCCAAAAATACATAATATTAAGTATTAAGGTATTTCAATCTCAATATATTTAGAAATCATTCCGATCATATCCCCTGTTTTATAAGGTTTTCCCAGTACATCATTCATGCCGGCTTCAAAACAATTCCTTTTGTCGTTGCTCATTGTAAAAGTCGTAACTGCTATAATAGGTATAGGCGCTGTAACTCCGGAGTTTTTTTCATGCTCTCTTATTTTTAGTGTACTTTCAATACCGTTTAATATTGGCATTTGAATATCCATAAGAATAAGATTGTAATCTCCGGCTAAAAAATAGTCGAATGCGGTTTTTCCATTTTCTGCAACATCATAATCAATATTGTAACTTTTTAATACAGCGCAAGCTAATTTCCTATTTAGTAAATTGTCGTCAACAACAAGTACTTTAGTTTTTTTTATGCTTGCTTTTTTTTTCATTTGCGTAGGGTTTATATACTCTAATTCAATACTTATGCCAAAAATCGAATGTGTATAGTAAACAATAAATTAGGTTATCACATTGTATCAACTATACTGTAGTATTTTCCAATTTTGGGAATATTCATTTCATTTATAGAGACTTACCAGAAGAAATAATATTTAATTGATTTAATTTGCGAATATTAGAATGACTTAATTAAGAAGTGCCAAAAATATGTAATTTTACAAAAAAGAGTATCATCTAAATCAACATATATTGTATGAATTTAAATCTCGCTGTATTAATAGATGGAGATAATATCCCATCAGCTTACGTTAAGGAAATGATGGAGGAAATCGCCAAATATGGAAATCCCACAATAAAAAGGATTTATGGCGACTGGACAAAACCGAATTTGTCGAAATGGAAAAATTTGCTTCTTGAAAATGCAATTACGCCAATTCAGCAATATGGATATACAACAGGAAAGAATGCAACTGACTCAGCCATGATAATAGATGCAATGGATATTCTGTATTCGGAAAAAGTTAATGGATTTTGTTTAGTTTCAAGTGATAGTGACTTTACACGATTAGCAACCAGACTAAGAGAAGCCGGAATGCAGGTTATTGGTATTGGTGAGAAAAAAACTCCAAATCCATTTATTGTGGCTTGTGATAAATTTATCTATATCGAGATATTGAAAAATCAGTCGAAAGATCAGGAATCTGAAAATGAAAAAGATGTTACAAAAGACATTGTCGACAGTATCACTGTCAAGGAGATAAAGTTTATTGCGTCAACAATAAGAGATCTTTCGGATGATGATGGTTGGGCTTTTTTAGGTGATGTTGGAAGTTTATTGCAAAAGAAACAACCCAATTTTGATCCTCGAAACTACGGCTTCCAAAAGCTAACCCCATTAATTAAATCCACTGGCAAATTTGAGATAGAGCAACGAGAGAGTCCAAAAAGTCGCTATAAATTGATATTTGTGAAAAATAAGGAAAAGAGAAAACCAAAAGTTCGTAAGTAGTTTTTTATGTTTTATTAAAACCACATCTTTATAATTATTGTCATTTATTTTTAAATCAAGAATTTCTTCCACAAAGTTTACATTAGTATGGCCAAATCTCTATTTACTTGGTATTTCCCAGTTTTGTTGAAATTCAAATTCAAACGGAATAAGATATAATTGAATAATATCATACATAAAGTTGTATTGATGATCCCAGGCTCTAATTACTTCTATAGAGTCATTACTTGTAGAATAATACAACTTCTCAATCTTATCTGTATATCGATACTCCCAAATCATATATGATTTACCATAAATTACCGTATCTTGAACAATTTCCACAGTTAAGGTGTCAATTGTGTTTTTGACATTATCAACAACCTTATAAGACCAATAGTTTCCTATGGAATTTGGAAAATAGTTTAGTTGCCTATCCTTCTCAATATTTGGAGAGAATTGACCAAATGAGCAGTGACTTAGGATTATTAGTCCAATTAAAATTTTTAATCTTTTAGTGTTTTTCTTTATCAATTGATTTTTCTTTTATGCCACCTAACGTATGGCGCTATGCTGTCGTACCGCATTAATATTACTAATATTTCTGCTTACAAATATATTAAATTATTGAACGTAATGTTCATATTTACAGTAAATTGCGGTATGCAGTATGAGCGCTTGTTGGCAGCTTGGCATTTTTTTCTGGGACGGGGCGGGCAAGCTTATTGACAAGTTTAGGATTTGGCGGTGGGCTTTTGAGCGACTTGGCAATGTGCTTGACAGCGAAGCATGGGCTTTTTCTTGTCCAAATGTCCGGTTAAATTTTACAGTTTTATTCTAAACTATTTCAGTCCAAGATATAATTAATTCAAGTCTGATACTAAACCTGCTTACCTGATCAGCATAACCGTTCCTTCCACAACATTGCTTTCCATTGGCAGTTGTCCAAATTCCTCATAAACTATCCTATAAACATATGTGCCCATCATGACGGGGCTGCCTTGGTATGTACCATCCCAGCCTCGGTTAATGTCAGATGTTTCATATATCATCTGTCCCCATCGGTTGAAAATGCTCATGTAGTACCGGTTTACATAATCGTAACGGGGTATTGGGCCAAATGTGTCATTTAATCCATCGCCATTGGGTGTAAAAGCATTGGGCATGTAAAACGGTGTTCCTCCCCACAGGATTTGTACGCCATCTGTTGATTTGCAACCTTCATAGGATGTTACCAATACAGTGTATTTTCCAATGCTGTCTACAACTATTGATTCTGTGGTTTCTCCTGTGTTCCATATATAGTAGTCAGCACCCCATCCTGCTTCGAGTAAGTAGCCGGGTACTACCCAAAGGGTGTCGTATTCTGAAAAAAGTAATTTCTGGTGATGGTGCTATGTTGATTTCTATGGTATCTGTTTTTTGGCAGTACATTGAATCTTCAACCAATAGCGTGTATGTACCGGACTGATCAACATTTACAGCATTTAACTGTAGTTTGTTGTTTTGTGATGTATACCCATTGGGTCCAGACCAGTCAAAACTAACATCACCGTTATTTTCTGTGATGGTTGGAGTAACATCTATTGTATCACCTTCACACAAGTCTTCATTGGCTTGCATTTGTATTTTTGGGAGAGTGTAAATACGAACTGTATCAACACGGCATACAGCATTAATAGTATCCATGCTCTGGTCGAAAAAGACACTTTCACCAGGGCCTGCTTCCCAATACACGGGTGAAACTCCATCCACAAGGCCCTCAAACACAAGTTCAGTCATTAGGGAATTATCAGGCAAGCTTAACGGGGATGTTCCCTGCTGGAAAAATCGGTCAAAGTGACCACCTGAAACCGGAGTAAAGTGACCACCCCCGCCGGAGCAAAGTGACCACCCTCTGCCGGTTTAAGGTGACCACCCCAGGCCGGAGCAAAGTGACCACCCTAATTTAGAAAGAACTTTATCATATTGTTGAAGCCGTAAATTCGTGCATTTTTTTTTAAATGTATGAAATATGGCCAACCAACTATTAGATATGAGTAAAGTAAGAAAAGTACTACAATTACAAGACAAAGGCAAAAGTAAGCTATTCATTAGCAGGTATTTGTCCTTATCAAGGAATACAGTTAAGAAGTATATTGCCTTGTTTCAGTTGTTAGACCTAAATATGGTTGATATAAGCAGTAGAAGCGATGCTGATCTGGAAGAGATATTTAGTAATAGCAGCACCAATATACTGACCCCCAAACTAAAATCTTTATATGGCTTTTTTCCATACATGGAGAGAGAATTAAAGAAGACTGGAGTAACCAAACATTCGATGTGGGAAGAATACTTCGCAAAATTCCCTGATGGACTTAAAAGTTCACAGTTTAAGGAACACTATAACAGATGGAGTAAGAAAGTTAACCCTGTAATGCATATGACCCATAAATCGGGTGATAAGATGTATATAGATTATGCAGGGAAAAAATTACAAGTAGTTGATAAAGAGAGTGGAGAAGTAACTGAGGTAGAGTTCTATGTAGCAATACTTGGAGCGAGTCAATACACCTATGCAGAGGCTTCACCAAGCCAGAAGAAAGAAGATTTTATATTATCTACAGAAAATGCTTTACATTATTTTAATGGTGTACCTGCA
>FLOH01001388.1_pt1 | contig 38142 bp, 37 predicted proteins | sample 756751 | NCBI WGS metagenome assembly FLOH01 (sample SAMEA4026879, study PRJEB14308) | marine metagenome | biome: coastal water; material: water | depth 74 m
GATGTTGATTGTTGATAAAGAGTTGTGTATCGGCTGCGGCCTTTGTGAGGCCAACTGTGCCTTTGCTGCCATTGAAGTGGTGGATGGTTGTGCCGTGGTCGGTGATACCTGTACCCTGTGCGGGGCCTGTGTCGAAGTCTGTGAGGTTGAGGCCCTGCGCATTGAGGGTGCTGAGAAGACCCAGGTGGTTGATTTGCAGGACTGGTCCGGGGTTTGGGTCTATGCTGAGTATCGGCATGGTGAACTGGCCCAGGTTGCCCTGGAGCTGCTGGGAGCTGGTCGCAGGTTGGCCGACGTCCGTGGCGTGGCCTTGACTGCAGTCCTGATTGGATCTGAGACCGCTGAGGCCGCAAAGACCTTGATTGGCCACGGTGCCGACCGGGTCCTCCGTGTTGATCGGCCCGAACTCCTCCATTTCAGTGACGAGGCCTATGGCGCAGTGCTCACCCAGCTGATTCAGGCGGAGCAACCAGAGATTGTCCTGGCTGGTGCCACGGCCATGGGCCGTTCTTTTATCCCGGCTGTGGCCAATGTTCTGGGGGCAGGGCTTACGGCTGACTGCACCGAGCTTGGTATCAGGGAAGAGGATGGCGCTCTGCTCCAGACTCGCCCGGCCTTTGGTGGTAATATCATGGCCACCATAGTCTGTCCTCATTCCAGACCGCAGATGTCCACGGTTCGCCCCAATGTTATGCGGGCGCTGGAGTTTGATGCGTTACGCAGTGGCGAACTTGTCGATTGTGAGGTCCAGCCTGATCTGCTCAAGAGTCGGGTGCGGGTCCTGGAGTCGGTTGTGGCCGACCAGGATGATGTGAATATTCAGGAGGCCGATATCCTGGTCTCCGGCGGCCGGGGTCTGGACAGTGAGAAGGGCTTTGTCCTGATGCGTGAACTGGCCGGAGCACTCAACGGTTCAGTGGCTGCAACCCGGGCCGCGGTCGATGCTGGCTGGATTAAATACCCCCATCAGGTGGGGCAGACAGGAAAGACTGTGGCCCCTAAGCTTTACATCGCCTGCGGCGTTTCCGGCGCCATTCAGCATGTGGCCGGTATGCAGTCGGCTGAGACCATTGTTGCCATTAACCGGGATAAGGATGCGCCGATCTTTGATGTCGCCGACTTTGCCCTGGTCGGCGATTTGTATGAGATTGTGCCCAAATTGATTCGGGCCATCGAGGAGCAGAGAAAATCATGAGCCTACAGGGAAAGACAGTCCTGGTCACCGGCGGCAGTCGGGGCATTGGTCGCGCAGTCTGTGTGCGCCTGGCCGAGATGGGTGGCTATGTGTATTGTAATTATGTCAGCAATCCGGCAGCAGCCCAGGAGACCCTGGAGCTGATCCGCGCGGCTGGCGGTGAGGGTGAGGCCATTGCCTTTGATGTGGCCGATGTTGAGCAGGTTCAGGCCGCGATCAAGCAGATCGGAGCGGATCGTGGCTCCCTGGATGTCCTGGTAAATAACGCCGGGATCACCCGTGACGGCCTGGTGGCCCGGATGAAGGAGTCGGACTGGGACGCCGTCCTCGACACGAATCTCAAGGGTGCCTTTTTCTGTGCCAAGGCGGCCAGCCGGTTGATGATGAAGCAGCGTTGGGGCCGGATCATCAATATCACCTCGGTTATTGGTTTTTCAGGTAATGCTGGTCAGGTCAATTATGCAGCGGCCAAGGCCGGTATGGTTGGGGTGACCAAGTCCATGGCCCGGGAGTTTGCCTCGCGCAATATCACGGTCAATGGCGTGGCCCCTGGGTATATCGTTACCGATATGACCAGCGAGTTGAGTGAAGATATCCAGGAAAAGATCAAGGGTGAGATTCCTCTGGCCCGCTTGGGCAGTCCTGAGGATGTGGCAGGGGCCGTGGCCTATCTCGCCTCCGATGATGCTGGATATGTCACCGGCCAGGTGCTCCATGTCAATGGCGGCATGTACATGTGATTGTGGCCTGTGCAACGATGACCATTACCAGGAGTATCCTTGTCTGTGGATTAAGATAAGAGTTGAAAGTTGTGCCGCGAGGCGGTATCAAGAAAGGAAGTGTAGACGTTGGCCGATCCGGTTATCGGAGGTCGATTTAGATATCATAGGATAATTTGTCCAGTTTTTTCAGGGAGAATGAAAATGGCTATAGACCAGCAGATGGTTGATATTATTGTTGAGCAGTTGAGTGTTGAAAAAGACAAAGTTGTACCTAACGCATCTTTTGTCGATGATCTGGGTGCCGATTCCCTGGATCTGGTTGAATTGATCATGGCCATGGAAGAGGAATTTGATGTAGAAATTCCTGATGATGAGGCCGAGAAAATCAGCACCGTCCAGAACGCCATTGACTTTGTGAATAATCTCAAATAGTCAGGTCTGGGGCGTCTCTCGGGTACTGTCCGTCATCTGGCGGTTGGTACTCGAAGACAGGGCCTCGCGAGAGAGGAGATACGATGTCGAAACGCAGGGTAGTTGTGACTGGGGTTGGGCTGGTAACACCTCTGGGCACCGGAACGGAAAAGACCTGGAAAAATATCTGCGCCGGAGTGAGTGGTGTGGGACCCATTACCCGCTTTGACGCCAGTGACTATGCGTCGCAAATCGCGGCCGAGGTCAAGGATTTTGATCCAGAGGTCTTTTTTGAGAAGAAGCAGGTCAAGCATATGGACCTCTTTGTCCAGTATGGAACGGCCGCAGCCCAGATGGCAGTCGAAGACAGTGGTCTGGTGATTGATGCGGGCAACTGTACTCGGGTTGGTGTGATCACTGGCTGCGGTATGGGCGGTCTTCCCGTGATCGAGAAGAACCACAGTACCTGCCTGGAGCGGGGGCCAAAGCGGATTTCACCCTTCTTCATCCCCATGGCCATCCCCAATATGGCCTCGGGCCATATCTCCATGCAAACTGGGGCCAAGGGGCCAAACCTGGCCCTGTCCACGGCCTGTGCTGCGGGTACCCATGCCGTTGGTGAGGCCTTCCGGACCATTGCCTATGGGACCTGTGATGCAGTGATCACTGGTGGTACTGAATCCGTTATCTGTCCCCTGGGCGTTGGTGGCTTTGCCGCCATGAAGGCCCTGTCTACCCGGAATGAGGCCCCAGAACAGGCATCTCGCCCCTTTGACAAGGACCGGGATGGTTTTGTTATTTCAGAAGGTTCGGGGATGATGGTTCTGGAGGAGTTGGAGCACGCCATTGCCCGCGGGGCTCGGATCTATGCCGAGGTTATTGGCTATGGCGCATCCAGTGACGCCTATCACATTGCCGCCCCTCCTGAGAATGGTGAGGGTGGGGCCCGCTGCATGCAGATGGCCCTCGATGATGCCGGCCTCCTGCCTGCGGACATCGATTACATCAATGCCCATGGGACTTCGACTCCGCTCAACGATCGTTGTGAGACCCAGGCCATTAAGACTGTTTTTGGCGAGCATGCGTCCAAACTGGCCATTAGTTCGACAAAATCCATGACCGGCCATATGCTGGGCGCAGCTGGTGGCCTTGAGGCCGCCTTCCTGGCCCTGACCCTTCATGACCAGATTGCCCCTCCAACCATGAACCTGACCGAGCCCAGCCCTGAGTGCGACCTTGATTATGTTCCCAACCAGGCCAGGCCCATGGAGATACGGGCGGCGCTTTCTAACTCGTTTGGGTTTGGCGGCACCAACGGAGTCCTGGTCATGCGACGTTATCAGGGTTGAACAGGAGGCTGCTCTCAGCTCCATGCCAGTAAGGAGAAGGATATGAAGATTGCGATTGGTGCTGACCATGGTGGCTATCAGCTCAAACAGACGATCGTTGCGCAACTGATCGAGCTTGGTCATGAAGTGGAAGATGTGGGGTGTTTCGGGCCCGAGTCGGTAAATTATCCCGACTATGCCAGTCAGGTCTGTGAACGGGTGGAAAGAGATCAGGCCCTGCGTGGGATTTTGATCTGTGGCACAGGCCTGGGTATGTCCATGGCCGCCAACCGCTATCCCCATGTACGTGCTGCCCTCTGCCATGAGTCGTTCAGTGCCCGGTTGAGCCGGGAACACAACAACGCCAATGTCCTGTGTCTGGGCGAACGGGTGACTGGATCGGCATTAGCCGCTGATATCGTGGCTGCCTGGTTGGAGGCCGAATTTGCCGGTGGCCGGCATCAGGAACGGATTGAGCAGTTCAGTCAGTGTTAAATATGAGTTGAGACCAAAGAGCCCAAAACCGGCATTGCTTGAGCAGTATGCCGGTTTTTTATTTGCCTCGTTGCTGGTGTATTAGGCAGGGGTAGATGGAAATACCATAGATAAAAAAGGGTGTATGCATGTCGTCGTTAAAAGAGTCTGATCCGGATATCTATCGGAGCATTGGCCTGGAGTATGACCGTCAGAATAACCAGCTGGAGTTGATCGCCTCGGAGAACATTACCTCGCAGGCGGTGCTTGAGGCTCAAGGGTCGATTTTCACCAATAAATATGCCGAAGGATACCCGAAGAAGCGTTATTATGGTGGTTGTGATTATGCCGACGAGGTAGAGTCGCTGGCCATTGACCGGGCCAAGGAGATATTCGGTGCCGATTACGCCAATGTTCAGCCCCATTCTGGTTCTCAGGCCAATATGGCGGTCTATTTCGCCACCCTCAAGCCTGGCGACAAGGTCCTGGGCATGGATCTGGCCCACGGTGGTCATTTGACCCACGGCAGTGCGGTGAATTTTTCTGGCCAGCTCTTCAACTTCATCTCCTATGGTGTTGAGCGCCACAGCGAACAGATCAACATGGATGAGGTGGAGCGGATCGCCTTTGAAAACCGCCCCAAGATGATTGTGGCCGGGGCCAGTGCCTATCCGCGGGTCATCGACTTTGCCCATTTCCGACGAATTGCCGATCAGATCGGTGCCCTGTTCATGGTTGATATGGCCCATATCGCCGGTCTGGTGGCGGCGGGTGTCCATCCCTCCCCAGTCCCCTATGCCGATTTTGTTACCACCACCACTCACAAGACCATGCGCGGTCCCCGCGGCGGCCTGATTCTGGCCCGGGAGAAGTTTGGGAAGGTCCTGAATAGCCAGATTTTTCCCGGCATCCAGGGTGGACCTCTGGTGCATGTGATTGCGGCTAAGGCAGTTGCCTTTAAAGAGGCCATGACCGAGGGTTTTAAGAGTGATCAACGCCAGGTGGTGGCCAACGCTCAGCAGCTGGCCAAGGTCCTGATAAGCAAAGGTTTTCGCCTGGTCTCTGGTGGGACTGACAATCACCTGCTCCTGATCGATCTCAGCAACAAGGAGATCACCGGCAAGGAGGCCGAAAATCTCCTTGAGCATGCTGGGCTGACTGTGAATAAAAATGCCATTCCCTTTGATACCCAGTCCCGCTTTGTGACCGGTGGTATCAGGGTTGGGACCCCCGCCGTGACCACTCGCGGGCTGAAGGAACCTGAGATGGATCTGATTGCCGACTGGATCGACCGGGTGATCAGCAGTCGGGATGAGGCAGTTCTTGCCAAGGTCCGTGAAGAGGTTCGCACTCTGTGTGATCGTTTTCCCATTTCCAATATCGTTGGTCCCAAGAGATAGGCGGGAGCTGTTATGAGATGCCCATACTGTGGTCATGTGGACAGCAAGGTTATAGACTCCCGCGTGAACAAGGAGAATACCATTACCAGGCGCCGGCGCGCCTGCCTGGAATGTGGTCAGCGCTTTACCACGTATGAGCGTCTGGAAATGATGGTTCCGGTTCTGGTCAAGAAGGATGGTCGGCGTGAGGAGTGGGATCGGCACAAGCTGGTGGTTGGCCTGGAAAAGGCCTGTGAAAAACGGCCAGTAAGCCGGGATGATATCGATGCCTTTGTGGATGAGATCGAGAAACGGCTGCAGGACCTGGGATCTAAAGAGGTCAGTGCCAAGGTAGTTGGTGAGTGGGTCATGGAGGCCCTGCCAGACCTCGATGAGGTGGCCTATGTCCGTTTTGCCTCGGTCTATCGACAGTTTAAGGACGTCAGCGACTTTGTTGATGAACTCAAAACCCTGCTCGATGCACGGGATCAACATGAATCATGACTGATTCGCTGGACCTGCAGTTTATGCGTCTGGCCCTGCGCGAGGCCCGTAAGGGCCAGGGGCGGACTTCACCCAATCCCTGTGTCGGGGCGGTTATTGTTCGCGAAGGCAAGGTAATTGCCAGGGGGTACCATCGCAAGGCCGGAACGCCTCATGCCGAGATTCATGCCCTGCGCCGGGCCGGTGATCAGGCTGCCGGGGCTACTATTTACGTGACCCTGGAACCCTGCAACCATACGGGCCGTACTCCCCCGTGCAGTCGGGCCGTGGTTCGGGCTGGGATCCGTCGGATGGTGGTGGGTATGGAAGACCCTAATCCGCTGGTGGCTGGCAGTGGCAACGCCTACATACGCAGTCAGGGGATTGAGGTGGTCACCGGTATCCTGGAACACGAGTGTCGGGCCTTGAATCGGCCATTCATCAAGCATATCACCACCTCGTTGCCCTGGGTGGTTCTCAAGGCCGGGATCAGTCTGGACGGCCGCATCACCTACCAGCCCGGGCAGAGCGGGGCCATGACTGGCCCGGATTCCTGGCGCTGGGTCCACCGCCTGCGTGATCGTTCTGACGCCATCCTCATTGGATCTTCGACGCTGCTGATCGATAATCCTTCGCTTACCACCCGTCTGCCCCAAGGCCGTGGACGTGATCCCCTGCGAGTCATCCTTGATAGTCGTTTGTCACTGGCCGAGAGCGCCAAGGTCCTCCACCTTGAATCCAAGGCCGAGACCTGGCTGTTCTGTGGTCCAGAGGCCGATCCGGCCAAGGTCGCCCGATTGAGAGCCCTGGACGGTGTCGTGGTTCAGCAGATTGGGGTTGATCCTGACGGTCGCCTCCAGTTGTTGTCAGTCCTGGAGACCCTGGGTAAGGCAGGAGTGAACTCGCTCCTGGTTGAGGGTGGAGCCACCATCCATGGGGCCTTTCTCAGGGCCCGCCTGGCCGATCAACTGACCTTTTTCCTGGCTCCGGTCCTGGCTGGCGATCAGGGTTTGCCTGTCTTGCAGGGGTTGAGCGCACAGGGACGTCCAGCTGCTGTTTCTCTGGCCGATGTCCGTTATCGCCGTCTGGGTGAGGATATGATGATCGAGGGAGAGATAGTCTATCCCTAGCCCCGTGACTACTATAGCCCCCTTGACATGAAAGGCTGTTATTTCGCAATTATTCGGCGAGATTTCAGGGCAGGCAATACCCTCGGGCTGTAACTGTTTAACCGTGGTTCGGTTACGTTATTTTGTTGCCTTCAGGAGGTAACTATCCAGTTTAATGCCGACAAAGAGCGTTTAACCCGGAACCGTAGCTGTTCAGCAGTGGTACAGCTGCGAGAAAGAGGTCTGCGAAGTGTACTGATCAGTACATGAGCAGGCCGATGACGAAGCAGATGTGGTGCTGCTGGACAGTTACTTCAGGAGTTGAGTCAGCGCGGCCAGTTGTGCTGTGCAGGAGGCCAGGTCGGCAAAGGGGATGCTGAGTGTGACCTCGTCTTTTTCAAAGGCCGGACTGTGCTCAATGCGCCAATGGGATGGAAGTTTGAGGCCGCTCAGCTCTTTTTTGAAGGCCATCTCTGCAGCAGTGCTTCTGGGCCTGCAACGTTTCTGCAGGAGTTCCAGGAGGCGACCTGCCGTCTGGGGCGGGTTCATCTCCATACTCTCAAGTATCATTCTTCCCTCTTCATCCGCAAACAGCTCTCTGATCTGACAATCTGTGCGGCCAGCCAGGTCTTGGCACAGGCTCAGAAGGCGCTTTTGTTTGCCACGTCCCATACCAAGTTTTGCGAACAGTTCGGTCATAAATCTCTGGTCATCCGGGTCAAGGCGCAGCAGGTCGAGTGCCACGGTCTCGTCAATCTGACCTGCGTGGATATGGCCCTGGATGAGAGGGTTAAGATCCAAGAGGCGGAGCAGGTTCTCCAGCTGGCCAACATGTGCCTTGCACCCTAAACGGGGGAGAAATGTCTTTATGACACCAGCCTGGTCAAGGTGTCGCCCGCAGCAACTCAGAAACCAGGCCTGTTCCATTGGCGAGAGGGGACCTGCCGTCTCTTGATCGGCCAGGATGACGTGGAGGAGTGTGAGGGCTGGTGTATCGCTGGGGAGGACTCGACAGAGACAACTGGTCTGGCCAAGGGTCTGTTTCAAGTAACTCAGGCGTCTGCGGCCGCAGAGCAGGTCGTAGCCGTCTTGGTTATCCCGGACAACAGGGGGGTGGAGCATGCCTGACTGCAGCAGGGAGTGAGTAAGGGGGCTATTGGCCGGTTCAGTGAGAAAGGGGTGGAGGTTCCACTCGCCCGAGTCGTGAATCTGGTGCAGGTCTATGCTGGCCCAGCAGGATTGTTGGAGCATGGCGTAAGATAAGATGTCTGGAGGCTAAAAAACAAAAACCCCTGTGGATTCTCCGGGGGATGAGGCCGGGGAGGTCCGCAGGGGTGCTGGGTGAAAGGCAGGTGATCCGGAAGGGCTTTCAGCCTTTGTTGATCTTCTCGCGAAGGATGCCGGACGGTTTAAAGGTGACCACCCGGCGAGCGGATAGGGTCAATTCTTCACCGGTCTGGGGGTTGCGGCCGCGACGTGACTTTTTGTCCTTGACACTGAATTTACCGAACCCGCTGAGGAGCAGGTCATCACCGCCGATCAGAGAATCCTTGGAGAGTTGGAGAAAGGCCTCCATGGAATCAGTGGCCAGGGTCTTGGTCAGTGAGGGATGGTTTTTGTAGATTTCCTGAACCAGATCCGCTTTGGTGAGGGTCATTGTGTGCTCCTTTTCCTGTAAAATCTAAATGATATACTCGTTCAATGTTATACGTTCAAAAAAGAAAGTCAAGGGTGTGATCGCTTTTTTTTCTTTTTTTCCAGAGAATAAGGGGGGATAACCCTGTTATGCAAAAAAATGAGGTCCGAGAGCAGATCAGATGTGGCTGGCCATGGAGAAAATTGGCAAGTACATGGCTATGACTATACCACCTATCATGCCGCCAAGAAAGACCATGAGCAGGGGCTCGATCATTGCGGTCAGGTTGTTCACGGCTTGATCAACCTCCTCGTCGTAGAAGTCGGCTATCTTGGCCAGCATATCGTCGAGTGCCCCAACCGATTCGCCGACATGGGTCATCTGTACAACCATGTTGGGGAAGACTCCGCTTTCTTCCAGAGGTTCAGAAATGGGTCGACCTTCGCTGATACTGTTTGAGACCCGAAAGATGGCCCGTTCGATCACCTTGTTGCCCGCAGTCTTGGCAACCACATTCAGGGCCTCAAGGATAGGTACACCGCTCTGGAGCATGGTGCTCAGGGTACGGGTGAATTTGGCTACGGCCACCTTGCGGGCGAGTGGGCCGATGATCGGGGCCCGCAGGATCATGGCATCGATCTGGAGCTCGCCTCTTTGCGTGGCGTAGATCTTCTTGGTGAGAAAGACCACGATGCCAAGAGCGATCAGGAGGTAGTGGATTTTTGTTTTTACGAAATAGCTGGCATTGACCACGATCTGGGTGGGCAGGGGCAGGGCCGAACCCATGCCTGCGAACATCTGTTCAAAGACCGGGATGACGAAGACCAGGATGATGGTCAGGATCAGTATGGCAATGATCAGGCAAACGGTTGGGTAGGTCATGGCCCCGTGTACTTTTTTCTTCAGCGCCATGGATTTTTCTTTGAAGGTGGCCAGGCGGCCGAGGATGATGTCGAGGATACCGCCGGTCTCACCTGCCTCGATCATGTTGGTGAACAGGGCGTCAAAGGCCTTGGGGTGCTTGCGCATGGCATCGGCAAAGGTGGTGCCGCTCTCTATGTCCAGGCGAATGGCCGTGAGGATCCGGCGGAACGGGGCCTTGTCTTGTTGTTTGGCGAGGATGTCGATACTCTGAACCAGGGGCAGGCCGGCATCGATCATAGTCGACAGTTGGCGAGTGAAGACGACCAGATCCTTGCCGGTGATGCGTGGTTGAAACAGGGCAACATTTTCAAAGAGTGCTTTGGGTTTTTCCTTGATGACAAGATTCTGAATGCGCAGGCGCTTGACCTGGTTTAGGGCCCCCGACTGGTCGGCGGCCTCTATGGTCCCGTTACGTTTTTCGCCGTGCGAGTTGAGGCCTTTCCAGAGATAGGTGGGCATAGTCAGTGTTCCGGGGCAGAGTGACTGGATCGGCTGGGGCCGACCAGGTGAGTATGTTTTATATCTTAGCGTATGCGGGCCAAGAAGACAAGTATTTGGAAACATGTTGCTAATAGCCTTGTCTCTTCTTGAGATCTTGACTTTAAGTCCGGTTTTTGGCGAGCCCTCTTTTTTGTGCTTGAGAAAAATGGATATGGCTGGTAAATTATGAAATTCAGTCAACTGGTGTTTGAGAGAATATTGTATAATCGTTTCATCCCTGAATCGAACGGGGGTGACTTTTTGTTATGGATTTGAGGAGGGTGTGATGCAGGAGCAAGCTGCTGTAGAGTATGGCGCAAGAAATTTCAAGCCGGTAGTAGAGAAGTGTGAAGGCTGTGATCGTATCGTGGAAGAGGCTGGGACTCGTTTTTGCAAGACCTATATGATGCCTGAGTCCAAGTGGCGTCTGGGAATCTGCAACTTTGCTACCCATGCCAAACCTGAGATCACGGTTGTGACGATCAAGGTTAACCCCTTGAAGGCTGCCAAGCGCGCCTCTGCCAAGAAGAAGTAAGTCAGTTCTTCTTCGGTGTACGCATAAAGCCCCACGATCTCCGGATCGTGGGGCTTTTGTCATTTATTGAGCTGTTGCTGTGCTGTCCCGTTGATTTTGGTCGGGACTGAGACTCCGTTCAGGAGCGACCTATCCCCACATAGCTGAATCCCTTGTCGCGCAGATTTTGAGGACGGTAGACATTGCGCAGGTCGATGAAGACCTTGTTGCGCATGATCTTGGCCAGTCGGTCCAGATCCATTGCCCGGTACTGATTCCACTCGGTCATCAGGACCACCGCATCCGCCCCTTCGCAGGCCTCGTAACTGTTCTCCACATAGACAATACCCTGATTAGGCAGGAGTTTTTTGGCCTCTTCCATTCCCTGTGGGTCATGGGCCCGGATGCTTGCCCCCTTCTCCAGGAGGGCAGGCAGGATGGTGATTGCCGGGGCATCACGCATGTCATCGGTCTCGGGTTTGAAGGTCAGGCCAAGGACTGCGATGGTCTTACCAGCCTCAGAGCCACCCATGGCATCCCTGATCTTTTTGACCATCTTGGCCTTCTGGGCGCTGTTGACTTCGACTGCGGCCTCGACGATACGTAGATTATGCCCAGCCTCCTGGGCAATGCGCATCAGGGCAACAGTGTCCTTGGGGAAGCAGGATCCGCCATAACCAGGACCAGGGTGGAGGAATTTCTTGCCGATCCGGTTATCCATGCCGATTCCGGTGGCCAGGGTTACGGCGTTGGCACCCAGGGTGTCGCAGAGTAGGGCCATTTCGTTGATGAAGCTGATCTTGACCGCCAGGAAGGCATTGGCCGCATACTTGATCAGTTCGGCCGTCTCGATGTCAGTGACCACAGCTGGGGTCTCTCTCCGGTAGAGAGGATCGTAGACCTCCTTTAGCGCTTCCTGAGCCCGATCGGAATCGACACCAAGGACGATCCGATCAGGTCGCATGAAGTCGCTGATAGCAGCACCCTCGCGCAGGAATTCAGGGTTTGAGGCCATGTCAAAATCGGCCTCAGGGTTGGTCTCAGCAATGATCCGCTTGACCTGACGGGCCGTGCCCACGGGGACGGTACTCTTGTCGACGATGACGGTATAGCCCTTGAGGTAGGGGGCAAGCTCACGGGCTGCTGCATAGATATAGGTCAGATCGGCATAGCCATCACCACGGCGGCTTGAGGGTGTGCCCACGGCCATGAACACGGCGTCGGCCCCGGCCACAGCCTCGGCCAGTTCCGTGGTGAAGTGCAGTCGTTGTTCTTTTACATTCTTGGCCACCATGGCCTCAAGCCCAGGCTCATAGATGGGGACCTTGCCAGCCAGGAGCTGCTTGATCTTATTGCTGTCCTTGTCGATGCAGATGACATGGTGGCCGAATTCGGCAAAGCAGGTACCAGTGACCAGGCCAACGTAGCCAGTGCCGATTATGGTGATGTTCATGGTCGCTCTTCCTTGTTAGATTTCAGATTAAGGTTTGCTGATAGTTGGTGGCCGGCTGCCAAAGATCGAGGTGCCGATACGAATCAGTGTGGCCCCCTCTTGGATGGCTACGGGATAGTCGTCAGACATACCCATGGACAGTTCTGGCGGACGGCCCTGGGGGAGCAGATTCCGTGCCTGGAGTTCCAGGGCCAGTTTGCGTAGCTTACTGAAGTGGGGACGGGACTGCTCAGGATCAGCAGCAAATGGGGGGATGCACATCAGTCCCCTGATTCTGAGATGGGTCAGGGGCAGGAGCTCTTCCAGCAGGGTTGCGCATTCTTCGGGCAGGACCCCTGATTTCTGGGGCTCTCGTCCAATGTTGACCTGGATCAGTCCGTCCATGCCTCGGTTCAGAGCGGCAAGGTGTCTCTCCAGGGCCAGGGCCAGTTTGGCCCGGTCTATGGTCTCAATCATCTGAAAGATCTCGGCCGCGACCTTGGCCTTATTGCTCTGCAGATGGCCAATAAAGTGAAAGCGCGGTCCAGGCCCCAGCTCACTGATCTTGCCCTGGGCTTCCTGGAGATAATTCTCGCCAAAGAGCAATTGACCCGCTGCCATGGCCTCTTTAATCCGTTCACTTGGAAAGCGTTTTGAGACCGCCACCAGCTGGATCCCCAGGGGATTGCGGCCGCAGGCAAGGGCAGTGGTCTTGATGGTCTCTCTGATCTGGGCGAGATTGTCTCTGGTCATCGCATTGGTCATCAGCCCGCAGCTCCAGCAGGGGGGAAGTTTAATAAGCGCTGGCAGTTCCTGGTGGTGTGGAGCGCCACTTCATCAATACTGATCCCGCGCAGTTCTGCGATCTTTGCGGCGGTATAGAGGGCGTAGAGCGGTTCGTTGCGCTTGCCGCGCCAGGGCATGGGGGCCAGGAATGGACCGTCTGTCTCCACCAGCATGGCCTCCAGGGGAATTTGGGCCGCCACTGCCTGCAGCTCAGGTGCCTTGTTGAAGGTCACGACCCCAGGGATGGAGATCAGCAGGCCAAGATCCATGACCTCTTGGGCAAGCCTGAGATCACCGGAAAAGCAATGCATGATGCCACCCTGTTTCAGCGGCCCGGATTCTCTGAGGAGGCTCAGGGTGTCTGCATGGGCCTCACGATCATGGATGACGACAGGTAGTTCCAGTTCGCTGGCCATCTCCAGCTGGGCCCGGAACCAGCGACGTTGTATCTCTGGTTCGGCGTATTGTTTGACATAATCAAGGCCGATCTCACCGTAGGCCACCACCACATCGCGGTTGGCCAGGGCCAGCTCTTTCAGGCGGGTCAGGGTCTGCTCATTGAGTGTGGCTGCATCATGGGGATGGACGCCAATGGTCGCCCGGACCATGGGGTAGATCCGGGCCAGTTCAATGGCCCGGATCGAGCTGGGCTCATCTATACCAATGGTGATAACACCCGTCACGCCTTGGGCACTGGCCCGTGCCAGAACGGCATCCAGGTTGTCACCATCGACGCCATCGCTACCATCACTACCATAGGCATCCATGTCCAAATGACAGTGGCTGTCGATCAGGGAGCAGTTGGGGCCCAGCTGTGGCGGGAGGAGTCTTTTCTTGCTCACCGCTTCCTCTTCAATGTCTGCATGGCAATGTCTTCATGTCCTCTTTTCTATCAGATCAGCCGGGCAAGGGCAATGGACGAATACAAAAAATGTCACAGCTAGGGTTTCGAATGTAAGGGGCAAGTGGACGATTTCGTAAATCATTAATAGATGATCGTCTCCTGGGAAGTTGTCTTTATTTGTAACTATCCAGCTTAATGCCTGAAACGGGCGTTTAATCCGGAACCGTAACTGTCCAGCAGTGGCGCAGATGCGCGAAAGAGGTCTGCGAAGTGTACTGATCAGTACATGAGCGGGCCGATGACAAAGGAGATGTGGTGCTGCTGGACAGTTACCTTTATTTCAACGTCCCAGGGCAATCAGGCTGAGGATCGTGTAGGCAATCAGCCAGATCAAGATAAAGATCAGCAGGGGGCGAAAAAAACGGTTGGCAGGGCGCAACAGAGCCAGGGCAGCCAGGAGCAGGAACGGGATGATCACCCCGGCTACCAGAGTGGGCAGGAAGCGGAGCAGCTCCTGGAGTCCCAGGAAAAACCAGGGTCCGGCAGTGTAAAAAACACCGAGCTCATCAGGCTCGAACGGGGCAGCGATCAGCACGGAGAACAGGAGGATGAGTCCGGTGAGCAGAAGGTGGCGGTTAAACGAGGTGCGGTAGACCCGCAGATGCTCCCAGGCCAGGATACCCCAAAAGACACCGAGGCTGATGATATGGTTGACGTAGACCCGCTTCATGTGGTTGTCGCTGATGGAGAGCAGCAGGTCGTTCAGGGGATCGCCAAGGATGGGGATGGCCAGGAGGATGTTTTCGCCAATGATCCCGGCTGAGGAACCGGTACTGTCACCGCGCAGGATGTAGCCGGTAAAGAGGATCAGCAGGCCCAGCGGCAGGGTCGCTGTCAGCTTGATCCACTGGGTTCTGGTGTAGCCCTCGGTCTTGTTGAACACGGCCACGAGGTGGGCGAGAGAGAACAGGAAGAAGAACTGGCTCGAGTAAAAGTGCAGGGAGCGAAAATAACTGCCGTAGGGCACCAGGATATCCAGAGATGAGGAAGAATAGAGCGGGGTAGCCGGATCATACTGCAGGGCGACCACCATCCCGGAGAGGACGGAGATAAACAGGGCAATCAGGCTCCACTCGCCCCAGCGGACGCTGGTGCATGTTTTAACAAGGGAGCTGATCATTGCAGGGGCATCATTAGGATGAAAGGGTCACAAGATACTTGTCACCGTCGCCCAGTTTTTCGACACCATACAGGGGCAGTTCCCTCTTGGCCGGGCCGTTGAGGACGGCACCACTCGGGGTGAAACGACTCTGGTGGCAGGGACATTCGAGGATGTTTTCTGTCTCTCGGTAGTTGAGTTTGCAGCCGAGATGAGTGCAGGTGCGTGAGACGGCCCAGGGCTTTATACCGTCTTCAAACAAGATGAAGTCTGGCCCGGTAAAAAAAGCACCTGGGATTAGCGTGGCAGTAACCTCAACGACCCGTGGCTTTTTGGGAACCCGGAAGCCGAGAAAACGGAGCAGGGGCAGAAACAGGGTCAGAAGACCAGCCAGGATGAGGAATCGCCGCTTTTGTGATGAGGCCGGGCGATGGCGTGGGTCGGTGTCGCGGCGATTCATAGGGGCTGCTTAGCGCGGGCAAAGACCTGTTTCAGACGCTGATTGACATGCTCGGGCACCATTTCACTCACATTGCCGCCATGGCGGGCTGCGTCCTTGATGATGGATGAGCTGATATAGATCCAGCGGAAGGCCGGCATTAGGAACAGGGTGTCCACTTCTCGTTTGAGCTTCCGGTTCATCAGGGCCAGCTGAAATTCATAGTCAAAGTCGGAGACTGCCCGCAGGCCACGGATGATGGCCTTGGATTTACGCTGGTGGGCAAAATCAACGATTAGACCTGAAACAGGGGCCACTTCAATCCGTGAATAGCCCTCGGGAAAACATTTATTGGCCATGTCGATCCGCTCTTCCAGAGAGAACAGGGGGGTCTTGGAAGGATTGATTGCGATGGCGATGACTACTTTATCAAAGAGATCCAAGGCCCGGTCGATAATGTCCAGATGGCCCATGGTAATGGGGTCAAATGTGCCGGGATAGATGGCAATGGTCTTTTTTTTTGTGCTCATGTGCTTGCTCCTTGATCGTGGGGCCTGTAGAACCAGAAGCCGCTGTCACCGTAGTGTCGTTGATCGCTCAGCTGCAGGCCTGCAATCTGCTCGGGCAGGGTGACATCGGTGGTATCCTCGGCCACGATCAAAGTCTGCTCATGGATCAGAGGGGTGGTGGCCAGTTCGCTGAGGATCTTTTCTGCCAGCCCTTTCCCATAGGGGGGATCGAGGAAGATCAGGTCAAATGGTTCACTCAGGCGGCCGGACTTGTACAGGGGGGTGAGTCCACGGCGCAGATCATGGCGGATTATATCGACCATCCCTGCGCTGGCAGTCTTGCCGTTCAGGCAGAGTGTCGCATTCTTTTGGATTAGTTGCAGGGCAGTTTGTCCCAGTTCGATGAACACCACCTGAGCCGCCCCACGGCTCAGGGCCTCAACGCCCAGGGCACCAGTCCCGGCAAACAGATCCAGGACCCGGGCATCTTCTACCTGGGGGCCAAGGATGCTGAATAGGGCCTCACGGGCCCGGTCGGCTGTGGGCCTGATCTCCTTATCTTTGGGTGCAGGGGAGAAGAGTCTCCGCCCCCGGGCCCAGCCGCTGATGATCCGCAAGGACTCAGTCTCCTACAGGTATTTTGCGACGTAGTGTTCGGCGATCTGTACGGCATTGAGAGCCGCTCCCTTGAGGATGTTGTCAGAGACCACCCACAGGTTGATACCGTTGGCAATGGACTCATCCTCACGGATCCGGCCCACCAGGGTCTCAAATGATCCCGCGCAATCAATGGCCATGGGATACACGTTATTGGCCGGATCATCCACCAGCTTGACCCCTGGGGCCGTGGCCATCAGTTCCTTGACCTCGGCTGCGGTGATCTTCTGTTCGGTCTCGATATTGACGGCCTCAGAGTGGCCATAGATAACCGGAACCCGGACCGTGGTCGCGGTGACTCCGATGGAATTGTCTTCAAAGATCTTCCGGGTCTCGTTGACCATCTTCATCTCTTCCTTGGTGTAGCCGTTGTCAAGGAAGCTGTCGATGTGGGGCAGACAGTTGAAGGCGATCTGGTGTGGATAGACCTCGTGGTTCAGGGGCTCACCCTTGGCATAGGCCAGAACCTGGGCCTTGAGCTCTTCAATGGCCGGAGCACCGGTGCCTGAGACCGCCTGATAGGTGGAGACCACGATCCGTTTGATCTTCACCTTGTCATGGATGGGCTTCAGGGCCACCAGCATCTGGATGGTGGAGCAGTTGGGGTTGGCGATAATGCCGCGATTCTTGTACTGGGCTATGGCGTGGGGGTTTACTTCGGGTACCACCAGTGGGACCTCGGGGTCCATGCGGTAGGCGCTGGAGTTGTCGATGACCACAGCTCCGGCGGCGGCGGCGGCGGGGGCGAAATCAAGGGAGCGTGTGGCCCCAGCTGAGAACAGGGCGATGTCGATGCCAGTAAAGGCGTCCTTGCTCAAGAGCTGAACCGCGATCTCTTTGCCCTGGAAGGTCAGTTTTTTGCCCACGGAGCGTTCTGAGGCCAACAGGCGCAGTTCATTGATGGGGAAATTCTTCCGGGCCAGGACATCAAGCATGGCCCCGCCCACAGCACCGGTGGCCCCGGCAATGGCAACATTGTATTTTTTCATTTGTGAATCCTTTTAAGATATAAGAAGAAGGTGGATAAGTCGGGGCGGCGGTCAGGGCCCAGTGGCGGCCCAGTTCTGCCTCCCTTTGAGTGTAGTCAGCTCAAAAGGATAAAAAATAACAGATTTTCTGGCTCGTGGCAACAGGTGGGAGTGGCTGCTGGGGGATTTTGGTTTTTTAGCAAAAAAGTTTACAAATGAAGATTCGTTGCGCCGTGATCATTGTTTGACCTTACAGAAACGACAGGTCTCACTCTTTGTGGGAATCATTTTATTGCAGGCAGTGCATCGGCGAATCTTGGGCATAAGATTAAACACCGCAATGAGCATGACCAAGAGGCCGCTGACTATGGGGAGAGGTGCTGTAGACAATTCACTGTCATATTTGAGCACTCCTGTAACTAAGGAAATAAGGCCCACAAGAAAGGCAATGACTCGAAACATGTTGTTGCTCCCAATTTTAATTTTGATGAATTCGTAATACGTTACCAAAAAGGCAGCATGCTGTCACCCCATGCAAGGCGAGGGGCAGCACACTGATCCTTGTGAATATGTGCTGTATCTCCATGATCTTTCAAGGCCTTGGTCCTGGCCAGCAACGCGATTAATCCGGTTTACGGAGCAGAATAACATCGTTGCCAATGACTTCCAGTTCTCCGTCCCACAGGTCGGCAAGCCATTGAAAAGTAGCCAGGCTGAAAAAACAGACATGGGTCTGATCCTGGATGTAATGCCAGCGGCTAAAGGCTTCCCTGTCCATAACCCCCTCCCTGCCCATAATCCGTTTGGTCATGACCCCAAGATAAGCGCAGGGTTTGAGCAGTGTCCACAGCATCTGTAATTCACTGGCAGGATTATGGAGATGCTCTACCACTTCGGTGGCGGTGATAAAGTCATATTGTCGGACAAGGGGGGCTCGGTCATTGGCGTAAAAATGATCATACACCGCCATGGAAAATCCCGCCTCTGCAAACATCAGCGAAAGGGTCGGGCCGGGTCCGCAACCAAAGTCGAGTCCCTGACTGGCCGGTGCCAGCCGTTCACACAGGGGAGTGAACAATCTGTTCAGAAAAGCTCGATAGCCAAGGTAATCAGGACTGTTGCGGTGCAGGTCATACTCGGCCTTTTCTTGTTCTGCAGAGAGATGGTACTCAGGGGGCACAAAGACCAGTGAGCACAGGGGGCATTGCAGATAGAGGCGTCTTTTGTCCTGGTGATAAAACTCCGGTGCCACGGCGGTACACAAGGGACAGCGGGGTAGGGGGGACATAGTGATCCTTCTTTGTCTAACATGCCCTTCTATCCCATGGGGGGAAGAGAAGGAATGGCTTTCAGTTGACCATCATCTTGGCATAGGTCATTGGCCAGAATGCCCCTGATATTAAGGTGATGAGCGCCGAGCCAAGAAGTATGATGGGTAATTTCATATAGATACTGACGGCCAAGAAAAGAAGACTCGCCCAGCCTAAAGGTGTCATAAAGGAAAAAAACCAACCAACTGGAACAAGATATATCATGCCAAGAAAATCATCAAGGGGCTGCCAACTTGCATTTAATTCTGGTTTGTAGAGAAAATCCCAGATCAGTATAGAGACTAAGGCTGATATGAGCATCAAAATAATACTTCCAAACAACCACATAAGAAATATTTTCTTTCGTTCCAACGTGTTAATCATAAGTGTCGTCCTCTTTTCCGCTGGCTTAAAAAGGGTTTGAGTAAGCTGCTGCAGTTCTGGTGGTTAGGTAGAAGAGTGTTGTCTGTGCCCAGTATGAGCAGCCTAAGGTTACTTTAAGAAGATTATCAGAATTAATTGCCGGTGACCAATTAATTTGGCTCAATGAGGGTTGAAATCGGGTAATTATGTCTGTGGGGGCAAGTCTGGTCGTTTAGTCGGATTTTAGAAAGGAGACAAAGGTGATATTGGATGTGATTGAGAATGCGCAGCGTTATTTCACTCTGAATAAAGGCCTGCAAAGGGCATTTGAGTTTCTTGTGCGTCCGGATCTGAGGGAGTTATTGGTGGGCAGGTTTGAGATAGCCGGCGATCGTGTCTATGCCATGATATCAAAGGGGCCGGGGCGTAGGAGAGAGGGGGCGTTGCTTGAAAGCCATGAGAAATATATCGATATTCAATTGGTGCTGGCAGGGACTGATCGTATGGGCTGGAAGCCCAAATCATCCTGTGGGCAGACAACTGGGGAATATGACCAGGAGGGGGATTTTCAGTTTTTTGCCGACGAGCCGAATTCCTGGGTGTCAGTCGGACCTGGCACCTTTGTGATCTTCTTCCCGGAAGATGCGCACATGCCCCTGATCTCCGATGGCGAAATCCATAAAATCGTTGTCAAGATTGCCGTGTAACTCGGTGGTGGCTGGAGGGTGTCACGATACGGGAGGTGGCACATTGTCCTCTGCCTGTTCCTTTTTCAATGCGTCGGTCTTTTTCGGCCGTTTGATTCGCTGGCCCAGGGCCATGACTGGTCCGGAGAGCATGTAGATCAGGAAGAGGAGAAAGAGCATGACCTCAGGCTCGGCTGCAATCATGATGAAGAGGATGATGGTGAATACGAGCATTCGGAAGGGCCGGGCCTTTTCCGTCTTGGGCTTCTTGAAACTGAGGTAGCGATGGGTGGAGACCATCAAATAGGAGAGGAGATAGACCAGGAGGAGCAGGGAGATGTGACGTACCTCACCGGTGATTCCGAGAAAACGGCAGAACAAGACCGAGGTGGCGATCATGAACGCGGCGGCCGGGCAGGGCAGTCCGACAAAGTCATGGGAGGTTGACGCGGTCTGGGTGTTGAAGCGGGCCAGGCGCAGGGTGGTCATGGCCACAAAGAGAAAGGCGGCCAGCCAGCCATAACGGCCGTAGGGATGCAGGGCCCAGAGATAGACCAGGACCGCCGGTGCCACCCCAAAGGAGACCAGGTCACAGAGGGAGTCCAGTTCCATGCCGAAGCGACTGGTGGAGTTGGTCATCCGGGCTATGCGGCCGTCAAGCCCGTCAAAGACCCAGGCCACCATGATGGCGATGGCTGCGGTAACAAAGTCGGAGTTGATGGCTGAGACGATCGAATAAAAGCCGCAGAACAGGCTGGCCAGGGTCACCATGCAGGGGATGGGGTAGAATTTGGTGTTCATTTCCTGGGGTTCGATGGACATCTGCTGATGGCTCCTTGGTCTGCTGGGCTGTGTTGAGGAATGGCGGAGTTGGACTGATTATACGGGGACGATATTGGTCAGCCCGTATCTCTTAGCCAAAGGCGAACTGTATATGATATCCGATTAACGGAGAAAAGGCAAAAAAGAAGCGAGGGGGCGGATCAGGCGAGACGACCCAGGACGGTCTCGCCAGCCTTGACCTTGTCGCCGATCTTGACGTCAAGGTGGGTGTCCAGGGGCAGGTAGAGATCCACCCGGCTACCAAAGCGGATCAGGCCGAAGCGCTGACCAGGGCAGAGGCTGTCACCGATTTCCAGCCAGCAAATGATGCGGCGGGCAATGAGGCCAGCCATCTGGACTACGGCGATCCGCGGTCCACGCTCGGTGGTTAGGAGGGTGGCGCAGGTCTCGTTGTGCAGGGATGCCTTGTTGCTGTCGGCGCTGTAGAACTTGCCTGGTCTATGGATGATTTGTTCCACCTTACCCTTGCAGGGGCTGCGGTTGACATGGACATCAAAGATATTCATAAAGATCGAGACCTTGCGGACCCGCCCCTTGAGGTAATCCTGATCGTCCACCTCTTCGATGAGGATGACCTTACCGTCGGCCGGACGGATCAGAGCATGTTCCGTGGAGGGGATGAGTCGTTCCGGATCGCGGAAAAACCAGGTGACAAAACCGGTGATTGCCAGGGCAGCAATAGCGGGTACACTCCATTCCAGAAAGGCCAGGGTCAGGGTGACAAAAACTGAAAAGGCGATGAAGGGATAGCCCTCTTTGGCCATGGGGATTTGCGGTGCAATCATGCAGGTCGCCTGGGGGTGGATGTTCTGGGTCTATGCTCAGCGTGTGGCCCGGGGGCCAGAACGAAAGCTGAAAAATGCGCACAGGGCCAGACTTGCTGGCAAGCGTGGCCCTGTGTATGGAAATGTAAGGTGCAAAAAAATGGTTTCAGAGCCACTGTCATTGCCGCAAGTGAGCGCATTGACAAAATGGAGCTTGCCGGGCTGGATCAGCTTTTGCTGGCCCGAGCCATGGCAACCGTACCGGTCCGCACGATCTCTTTGATGCCAATGGGCTTGAGGATGTCGATGATCGCCTTGATCTTGGTGGTGGATCCAGTGACTTCAACGGTGTAGGACTTGGGGCTGACATCAACCACCTTGCCACGGAAGATGTCGATAACCCGCAAGACCTCGGCCCGGGTATTGGATTCGGCCTTGACCCTGATCAGGACCATCTCGCGCTCAACAAATTCACCTTCACTGACATCGGTGACCTTGATGACATCAATCAGTTTGTGTAGCTGCTTGGTGATCTGCTCAACAATGGCGTCGTCACCGTTGGTGACCAGGGTCAGGGAAGAGACGCTGGCGTCCAGGGTCTCGGCCACGCTCAGGCTCTCGATATTGAAGCCGCGGCCGCTGAACAGGCCGGTCACCCGGGAGAGGACTCCGGGCTTGTTTTGAAGGAGAACGGAAAGGGTATGTTTCATCGGTTTATCCTGTGCAATTATATTCCTGGAGGAGGGGGCAGCCCTCCGTTCGGGTTGAATCATTGAGTCCTGTGGCTTCCAGGCTCTCGCTGTTAGACCAGCAGCATCTCGGTGGTGGCCTTACCGGCCGGAACCATGGGGTAGACGCCTTCTTCGCGGGCAATGGTGAAGTCCATGATGACCGTGTTGTCGGTGGCCAGGGCCTTTTTGATCACCCCTTCCACTTCGCTGCGCTTGGTGGCCCGCAGACCAACCGCGCCGTATGCCTCGGCCAGTTTGACAAAGTCAGGGGTTGTTTCCATGATCGTGCCTGAGTAGCGCTTGTCATAGAACAGTTCCTGCCACTGGCGAACCATGCCCAGGTAGTTGTTGTTGAGGATGGCGATCTTGACCGGGCAGCCGTACTGCTTGGCAGTGGCCAGCTCCTGGATGTTCATCTGGATGGAGCCGTCACCGGCAATATCAATGACCATCTCGTCGGGGAAGGCCATCTTGGCGCCGATGGCAGCGGGCAAACCAAAGCCCATGGTCCCGAGTCCACCAGAGGTCACCCAACGACGCGGGCGGTTGAACTTGTAGAACTGAGCAGTCCACATCTGGTGCTGGCCGACCTCGGTGGTGATGATTGCATCACCATTGGTGAGCTTGCTCAGCATCTCGATGACATACTGGGGCTTGATGATTTCACCCTCATCCAGGTAGGCCATGGGGTGTTTAGCGGTCCATTCATCGATGGTTGCCTGCCAGGGCGCATGCTTGGCCTTGATCTCTTCTTCGTTGACATCCTTGGCCTGGTTGAGCCAGCTATTCATGGCGACCAGGGCGTGCTTGCAGTCGGCAACGATGGGGATATCGACCTTGACGTTTTTGCTGATGGAGGTCGGGTCGATATCGATATGAATAATTTTCGCATTGGGGGCAAAGGCATCGACCCGACCGGTGACCCGGTCATCGAAACGGGCGCCGACCGCGATCAGGACATCACTCTTGGCCACGGCCATGTTGGCGGTATAGCTGCCGTGCATACCGAGCATGCCCATGGACAGGGGATCGGTACCCGGGAAACCACCGAGCCCCATGAGGGTCATGGTGACCGGGATGTTCAGCCGTTTAGCCAGCTGGGTCAACTCCTCGCTGGCGTTGGAGAGGATAACACCTCCGCCCACATAGAGGACCGGCCGTTTGCCCTTGAGGATGGCCTTGCAGGCCTTTTCGATCTGGCCCATGTGTGGCTCGTAGGTGGGCTGATAGGTCTGCATCCGGACTGGTTTTTTCTCCGGAAAGTTGATCATGGTGGCGACCACGTCCTTGGGCAGATCCACCAGGACTGGGCCGGGCCGACCGGTACGGGCAACATGGAAGGCCTCGCGCAGGGTCGGAACCAGATCCTTGGCATCTTTGACCAGGTAGTTATGTTTGGTACAGGGCCGGGTGATACCGACGATGTCAACTTCCTGAAAGGCATCGTTACCGATCAGGGCGGTGGGCACCTGGCCGGTGAGAATAACGATGGGAATGGAGTCCAGGTAGGCGGTGGCGATACCGGTAACACCGTTGGTGGCACCGGGGCCAGAGGTCAGCAGGGCTACGCCTACTTCACCGGTGACGCGGGCATAACCATCGGCGGCGTGGACCGCACCCTGTTCATGCCGAACCAGGACATTCTTGATGTTTGAATCCAGCAACTCGTCGTACAGATCAATGACAGCGCCACCGGGAAAACCGAAGATGGTGCTGACCCCTTCTTCCTGGAGACATTTAATAATGGCCTGTGAGCCGTTTATTTTTCCCATGAACCTTGTTCCTCATAGCAGATGGAGGTTTTTAAAAAACCTGAAAGATTTGGACTGTTACACATTTATGATAATGAGTTGAAAAATATATCTTTCAGCGGCGCGGATGTCAAGAATGAAGGGGGGGGATGGACGGTTTTTGTGAATGGTGCCTGTCCATCCTCGCCATTCCCAGGGAGTCACATTGGTGGTTGGGTCAGAAGATGTCGCTTTCAAAAAAGTGAGTTGGTGTGTTTGCTGGCTCAATTAATTGTTTAATCTCAAATGATTATCTTTGTGGTACTTTGATGAATTAGGGGCGCTGGTTCTGTTGGATCTGTTTTGTTGAATCGTGGTGCTATTTTTATTTTGACTGGATGTGCTGATTTATAATAAAGTGGTCGCTTGACAATTTTCACGGGAGAGGTTTATCTGGAAAAGATCATATGCTGTTAACGCACTGCGCAATAGCCAGGCAATCAGTCCAAAAATATATTAGAGATTCTGATGATGCTCGTTCAAGTCGTGCCATATGTCTCCGTAAATCTACTCTGTTGCCTGGCAAGCAGTGCCGCGGCAGGAGTGGATTGTCTGTAGAGTTATCGACAGAAAATCAGCACAGCTCATTGAAGCCGCGGTTCATCAGACCGCGGCTTTTTTATTTTGAGGATACCTCTATCACTATCCTTGATATGACCAGGAGTAACGCCCATGCGACCGGAAACCGTTAAGAAATATCGTCCCTATCCCCAGGTGGATTTACCCAATCGGACCTGGCCCTCAAAGATGATCACCCAGGCCCCGGCCTGGTGCAGTGTTGATCTTCGTGATGGCAATCAGGCCCTGGTTCAGCCCATGGATGTGCAGCAGAAGCTGGAACTGTATCAGCTGCTGGTGGATATCGGCTTCAAGGATATTGAGGTCGGTTTTCCCTCTGCCTCGCAAGTGGAGTACGATTTTGCCAGATTGCTCATTGACGACAATCTGATTCCCGCTGGTGTCAGTATTCAGGTCCTGACCCCGGCCCGTGAACACCTGATTCAAAAGACCTTTGAGGCCCTGCGTGGGGCAGGCCAGGCCGTGGTTCATCTCTACAACTCCACCTCTACCCTGCAGCGGGAGGCGGTGTTCAAGATGAGTCGCAGCGAGATTATTGAGCTTGCCGTGGCTGGAGCCAAGGCCATTGTCGCTGCGGCAGCCAAGCAGCCCGAGACCACCTTTCGTTACGAATACTCGCCCGAGAGCTTCACCGGCACCGAACTGGACTTTGCCATTGAGATCTGCGAGGCGGTCATGGATGTCTGGCAGCCTACCCCGGACAACCCGGTGATCATCAATCTGCCAGCCACTGTGGAGATGTCCACCCCGAATATCTACGCCGACCAGATCGAGTGGTTTTGTGCCCATCTCAAGAACCGCGATTGTGCCCTGATCAGCCTGCATGCCCACAATGATCGGGGCTGTGCCGTGGCCGCCACTGAGCTGGCACTCATGGCCGGTGGTGATCGGGTTGAGGGGACCCTGTTTGGCAATGGCGAGCGCACCGGTAATGTTGACCTGGTGACCCTGGCCCTGAATTTATTCACCCAAGGGGTCGACCCGCAGCTCGATCTCCATGAGATCAACCGCTTGATCGATGTCTCTGAGCGGGTCACCCAGATCCCGGTACACGTTCGTCATCCTTACGCCGGTGAACTGGTCTATACCGCCTTTTCCGGCTCGCATCAGGATGCCATTAACAAGGGCATGGATGCCTGTGCCCAGTCCAGTGACGGGGTGTGGGCGGTGCCCTATCTGCCCATTGATCCGGCCGATGTGGGTCGAACCTATGAGTCGATCATCCGCATCAACAGCCAGTCGGGCAAGGGCGGGGTGGCCTATGTCATGGACAAGGAGTTTGGCTTTAAGATGCCCAAGGCCATGCACCCGGAGTTCGGCAAGGTGATCCAGCAGATGACCGAGCAGGGCGGGCGCGAGCTGCAGCTGGCCGAGATTCGCGAGGCCTTTGACCGAGAATATCTGAGTCGGGCTGAACCCCTGACCATGGACTCTTTCCATGTGGTCAAGCGGCACAGCGGTCGTGATGGTGGGGCTTCATCCGCCGAGGTCGAGGCCGACCTCGTGGTATCCGGAACCCCCTGTCATGTTGCAGCCCAGGGCAATGGCCCGCTGGATGCCTTTTGTACGGCGATCAGGGCAGCCGGGCTGGCCGATTTTGTCCTCTGCAACTATCACGAGCACGCCCTGACCCAGGGGTCCAGTGCCAATGCCGTGACCTATATCGAGGTGGAGCGCCCCGATGGGAAGCGCTTTTGGGGTGCGGGCGTGGATACCGATATCATCATCGCCTCCATCAAGGCCCTGATCAGCGCCCTGAACCGGGCAGCCTAACTATTCAGCTGCACTCCATCTTCGCCCATTTCGACCTGCTCGCATAGCACAAGTATGCTTCGCAGGCCGAAATGAACGAATATGAAGCACATCTGAACAGTTACAGTACGGAGAAAAGGGTAATTTTCAGCCTATACTGAATAGTTACCGAATCTGAACCACTGTTAAACAGTTAGCGCCCGATATTATTGCATTTATTTTCATTTTTTACTGAATGGTTACTGCTAATTATTTGTTTTTCTGAATTTGTACGAGTTTGGCGGAAGGAGTTATGACTGGACTTTCTTTGTTGGCTTTGGCAGGAGCAATGCTTCTGCTTGCGATAACACCTGGACCAGGAGTTTTTGCAACCGTTGCCCGGGCGCTCGCCTCGGGTTTTTCCCATGCAGCGGTGGTGGTGCTCGGAATCGTTGCCGGAGATCTCATCTTTCTCCTGCTGGCGATCTATGGGCTTGCTGCGGTTGCCGAATATCTGAGCGGATTCTTTTTGCTCATCAAATATCTTGGTGCCGGATATTTGATCTGGCTGGGTATTGGTTTGTGGAAATCTCGAGCAGAGGGGATCAAGATCGTTGGTGTCGTGGAGCATTCATGGCAGGCCAATTTCTCCAGCGGGCTGTTTATCACCCTTGGAAACCCCAAAGTAATTTTGTTTTATCTGGGCTTCCTTCCCACCTTTATTGATCTCTCAATATTGACCGGCAATGATGTGCTGGCCATTGCAGCCGTGGTTTCCGTCGTCCTTGGTACAACCATGCTCGTTTATGCCTATGCAGCTGCTCGAGCCAAGAGGCTTTTTCAGAGCCCACGAGCCGAGCGAATCATGAATAAGACTGCTGGCAGCGTGATGATTGCCACAGGCACGGTGCTGGCCGTAAAGGCGTAATCGCTTCAGAAGACCTCAGCGGCTGAGCAAATAAAACCCGACCCCTGAGGCGGCCAGCCAGATATTGGTGATGTTGGAAACCGTGATGTTGAGGATTGCGGCCACGGGTCGGTTGCGACTCAGCAGACCCATGCAGGATTTGAATTCGGGCCAGCTGGTCAGGGTGGCCAGCACCAGAAAGCCGATGATTCCCTTGGGGGTGTTGGACTGGTCGGCGGCAAAGGATACCACCGGGTCAAGGAAGTATCCCGCCCCCATCAGGATGATCAGGGCTGGTGGGAACCAGAGCCCGGGTGAAAAAACGTGCTCCTCTTTGTCTTCGTCGCAGACCACCTCGTGTGGCCGGAGGGCAAAGAGTATCCCTGTGGCCAGGATTGCAATCCCCAGCCACATGATATAACGGGTCTCGTCGATGAAGAAAAAGCCCACGGCCAGCACAGCGGTGACCACGATGGTGATCGAGGTATAAATGGGTCTGCTCCTGGCGGTCATGGCCAGGCGGCCGCAGATGATGGCGGCAATCAGGAGCATGATCGGATTCATGATGTTGGAACCCAGTGGGGTTGAGGCGGCAAAAAGGATGTCGCCCACCCAGAGGCCGACCAGCAGGCACAGGGCCTCGGGACCATTGGTGATAAAGCCGATCAGGGTTCCCAGGCCCCTTTTGTTTTTCAGGGATTCAATGATGATCTCGATGCTGAGGCTGATCAGCATCATCTCGATAATAATTCCACCGGCACCGATAAAGGCCAACTGGGCATTGCCGCTGTTGATCAGGGCACTGGTGCAGAAAAAGGCGATAACCAGCAGCCAGACGATCAGGTCGAGGTGGTCGATGGAGTTAAGCAGAAACCGTTTCACTCTCTATGCCTTTAACCCTGCCTTGAGCAGGAAGTTGTGGATGGTTTGTTTGTTCAGCAGGATACCGCTGAGAATCTGGCCGTTGCATTTGAGGGCCGGGATCATTCGGATTCCGTCGCGCCAGGCAACAAGAGGGGCGGTCGTGATTTCCCGCTCGTTGATGGTCAGCTGGGGAAAGGTGGTGGTCAGCTCATCCAGAGCCTTTTTTGCCATATAGCAGCGGGGTCAGAGGGCGGAGCGGTAAAAGGTAATCTGCATGGGGACCTGGTTGGATGTTCTGTGGGTGATTGGTGATCTGTGGTCGAATTTCTCACTTTGGCCAGAGTTCTCAGGGTGCAGGAGAACTTTTAATGATACACCAGGGCATCCTTGTTCGGCAATCAGTTTCGCAGATCTCTGTGTGTTCGTTTTACTATCAATTAAATTGATGGCAAACGTGAATAAAAAACACAATACAATTTTACTGAAAATGGGTATCTAATAGGTTGTATTAATAGATTTTGTCCTTCTCTTACCTGTCATGTCTTCTGGAGTATTGCCCGTGTCGAAACTTGCCATTATCACGGACCAACGGTATCTCGACCATGACACTGGTGGGGGCGATCATCCTGAGGTCCCCGCCCGTCTCCAGGTGATTGGTGACCGTCTCCGGCAGAGTGAGTGCTACCCCGACCTCAACTTCCATCCTCCAGAACCCGCCTCCAGGACCCACCTGCTCGCTGCCCATGATGAGGCCTGGCTCTTCCGTTTTGAAGAGGGGGCCCTTGCCGGGCGTACCTACATTGATCACAGCGATAATCAGATCGGTTATGACTCCTATGATGTGGCCGTGCTGGCCGCAGGGGCCGGGCTGACTGCCATTGATCTCCTGGAACGTGGGGTGGAAACCCAGGCCTTTTGCCTGGTGCGACCGCCTGGTCATCATGCCGAAAAGAAGATGCCCTTCGGCTTTTGTTTCTTTAACAACTGTGTCGTTGCCGCCCGCTACTGGCAGCAAAAGTACGGGGTGCAGCGGATCGTGGTCTTCGATTTTGACGCCCATCACGGCAATGGAATCCAGTCGGCCTTTGAGCGTGAGGCTGGCTCCTATTACATCAGCATTCATGAGCATCCCAGTTTCAGTTATCCCGGCACCGGCTACTCAGACGAGGTTGGCCTGGAGGCTGGCCGAGGTACCATTCTCAATCTGACCCTGCCGCCAGGGGGAAACGACGTGGATGTCTTGAATTTACTTGAGACCCGGATCTCAGAAGCCCTGGAGCTCTGGCAACCTGAGGCCCTGATTGTGGCCGCCGGTTTTGATGCCCATGTCCATGATGCCATGTCAGGGCTATCCTACTCCACGGACCTCTATCGTCGGCTTGGCCTGCAGATTCGCAACTGGAGTGAACGCTACTGCCTTGGTCGTTTGCTGTCCATCTTAGAGGGTGGCTATGAACTGGAATCCCTGGCCGCGTCTGTGGAGGCCTATGTCCATGGGCTCACAGGGGATAGGAGATAATGGATTACTGCAATGAACGTTGTGAAATTCAGAGTTAAAATTTGAGCTTGTGTTTTTCAATTCTGTGTCCTGCCAAAAGGAGCGCATCCCATGTATATCAAGCGTCATATGACCGTTGATCCGGTGACCATCTCCCAGGAGATGCTGTTACCCGAGGCCAGAAACTTGCTCAATGAGTGCCATTTTCAGCATCTGCCAGTGGTGGATGGGGAGGGACGACTGGTGGGGATGATCACCGATCGCGATCTTCGCTCGGCCTGGCCCTCATCGGTCCTGAGTAAGGCCGAACACCAGCTGGTCTATGACCGGGTCAAACAGACCTCGGTGGTTGAGATTATGAGCACTGCTATCGTGACTCTTAGCCTGGACTCAACCCTGGACGATGCCCTGCTGCTCTTTGATCGGGACCGGGTTGGGGCCATGCCGGTGGTTGAAGATGGGCGGGTTGTGGGGATTTTTTCCAATCGCGATCTGCTGACGGCCTATAAGGGACTTTTCGGAGTCGGAGAAAAAGGCTCAATTCTGGTGGTCTTGGAAGATGATGGGCAGCCTGATCTGCTGTCCAGGGTCGTTACCCTCCTGGAGGTGCAGGGCATTGACCTGACCCGCTTGCTCAAGGTCATTGATCCTGTTCACGGGGCGAGCGTTTTTCTGCGGATCAATACCTATAGACTGGCCAAGGTCAGCGCCTTACTGGAGGCGGACGGTTTTCGTATCCGCCGACCAGGTTCTTGATCTGTAATTGTATGAAAACGAAACTGAAACAGGTGATAAGATATGAGTATTGAGACTCTGTTCCGCCCAAAAAGTGTCGCAGTCATTGGTGCCTCGCGCACTCCGGGCAAGGTCGGACACGATATCCTGGCCAATCTCATCCGTGACGGCTACAGCGGGGACATTATTCCCATCAATCCAGGGGCTGAGACCCTCTTTGATCTACCCTGTTATCCGACGATGGTCGCTGCCGGCAGGAAGATTGATCTGGCGGTGGTGGTCGTTCCCCAGGCCCTGGTGCGTAGCGCGGTAGTGGATTCAATCACTGCTGGGGTCAAGGCGATTATTGTGATCACCGCTGGCTTTCGTGAGACCGGGCCCGAGGGGTTGGCCCTGGAACAGGAGCTGGTGGAGCTCTGCCGCAGACGAAACGTGCGTATGCTTGGCCCCAACTGCCTGGGGCTGATCAATACCGAGAACAACCTCAACGCCTCCTTTGCCGGGCGCATACCAGAACCGGGTGGCATCTCGATCTTCTCCCAGTCTGGAGCCCTGTGCACGGCCATGCTCGACCTGGCCGCTGGTCGCCATCTGGGCCTGGCCAAGTTGATCAGTATCGGCAATAAGGGTGATCTGTCAGAGGCCGAGCTCCTCTCCGCCCTGGCCCATGACCAGCAGACCAAGGTGATTGTCGGCTATCTCGAGGATATCTCCAGCGGCGATGCCTTTGTCAAGGCCGCAGAAGAGGCGGCCTCACTCAAGCCGGTGATCATCCTCAAATCCGGGACCACGGCGGCCGGACTCAAGGCCGCGGCCTCGCATACCGGGGTCCTGGCCGGGGTCGATACTGCCTATGGTGCAGCCTTCAAACGTTCCGGGGTCATTCGGGCCGATACCTTTGATGCCCTGTTTGATTATGCCACGGCCCTGGCCATGCAGCCCCTGCCCGCAGGCGATCGGGTCCTGATTATCACCAATGCCGGTGGCCCTGGGACCATGGCCGCCGATGCCGTTGAAAAGGCCGGTATGCAGGTGGCCGAGCTTGATCGAAATACATCCACAGCCCTGCGCGCCCAGTTGCCCCAGGCGGCCAGTATCGGTAATCCCGTGGATGTCCTGGGTGATGCCGGGCCGGAGCGCTATGTGGCGGCCATTGAGGCGGCCCAGGCAGATCCGGCCGTGGATGCGATCCTGGTCATCCTCACTCCCCAGGCCATGACTCGTCCGGCTGATACGGCCCGCGCCATTGCCAAGGCACTCGATGGATCCAAGCCGGTGGTGGTCTCGTTCATGGGTGGTCAGGGGGTGATGCCTGGTCGTCATGAGTTGGCCGCGGCCTCGCTGCCTGATTATGAGTCTCCGGAACGGGCGGTGCAGGCCCTCAAGGCCATGTATGAGTACGCGTCCTGGAAAAGTCGGCCTCCGCGTCTGGTCACCCGTTTTCGGGTGAACCGCCGGCGGGTGGAGCGGATCATCACCCGTCGTCAGCGCACTGGGCGTCTGCAGCTGGGCGAGGTCAAGGGCAAGGATATCCTCGGTGCCTATGGCTTTCATATCCCTCAGGGGGCGCTGGCCGGCAGTGCCGAGGAGGCAGTGGAGATCGCCGAGCGCATTGGCTATCCCGTGGCCATGAAGATAGTCTCGCCCAATATCGTCCACAAGAGTGATCTGGGCGGTGTCCAGCTCAACGTGGGCAGCAGTGATGAGGCCGAGGACGCCTACAACCTGATGACCATGAAGATTGGCAAGCGCGCGCCCGATGCCCTGATCGAGGGGGTCTATGTGGAGCAGATGGTGGCCCGCGGCCTGGAGGTGATCATCGGTATGACCCGTGATCCCCAGTTCGGGCCCATGCTGATGTTTGGTCTGGGCGGTATCTTTGTGGAGGTGATGAAGGATGTGACCTTTCACTTGGCACCCATCACTGCAGACGAGGCGGTGCAGATGCTCAAGTCCACCCGTTCCTATGCCATGCTTGAGGGGAAACGGGGGCAAAAGGGAGTCGATATTGCCGCCATTGCCTCGGGCCTGCAGCGGATCAGTCAGTTGACCACGGATTTTCCCCAGATCATCGAGCTGGATATTAACCCCTTCATTGTCGGGGAATATGGAACAGAACCGGTGGTGGCCGATGCCCGGATGACCCTGGCACCGCTGGTCGCAGAGAAAAAGGGGGAGGCGTGATGGAATATAATATGGATTGGCAGCAGACCTACGCAGACATGATCCAAACGCCGGAGAATGCCCTGAAACAGGTACGCCCTGGTCATAGGGTCTTCCTCGGCACCGGCTGTGGCGAGCCCACCCTCCTGGTCGAGGCCATGGTTGCCAAGGCCGGGACCCTGGCCGATGTGGAGATCGTGGAGTTGCTGACCAAGGGGAATGCCCCCTATGCCGACCGCAAGTATGCTGATTGTTTCAAGGTGAATTCATTCTTCATCGGTCACAATGTCCGGGAGCTGATCCGTGAGGGGCGCGGCGATTATACGCCGATCCTGCTCTCTGATATCCCCCGCCTCTTTGATTCCGGCCAGTTGCCCCTGGATGTGGCCCTGATCCAGGTCTCGCCGCCTGATCGACGGGGCAAGATGAGTCTTGGGATCTCAGTGGATATCGTCAAGAGTGCGGCCAAGAATGCCTCCATGGTCATCGCCCTGGTCAACCCGCAGATGCCTTGGACTCGCGGCGACAGCCTGATCGATGTCTATGACCTGGACATCCTGGTTCCAGCCGATGTGCCGCTGGTGGAGCGCCCTATGCGACCGGTCAGCGATACTGCAGCCGCCATTGCCGAGTTGGTGGCGGCCCTGGTCCCGGATGGGGCCACGGTTCAGTTTGGCATGGGCCGAATCCCGGGCAAGGGGTCATTGCCCCAGGCCGTGATCCCGGCCCTCAAGGGCAAGAAGGATTTGGGGATTCACACCGAGGTGATCACCGATGAGATCCTTGAATTGATCGAATCCGGGGCGGTCACCGGCCGTCGTAAATCTCTGGATCGGGGGAAGATTGTTGCCAGTTTCTGTATGGGTACGCCCAAGCTTTACAACTTTGTTAATGACAATCCCCTCTTCTCCTTCAGGCCCACGGAATACGTCAATAATTCCAATGTCATCAGTCGTCAGAACCGGATGGTGGCCATCAATATGGCCCTCGAGATCGATCTCACCGGACAGGTCTGTTCTGATTACGAGGAGGGGGCCTTCTTTTCCGGGATTGGCGGTCAGGTGGACTTTAATCGCGGGGCCACTCTGTCAGTGGAGGGCCGCTCCATTATCGTCCTGCCCTCCATTGCCGATGACGGGCGTTCGCGCATTGTCACCCGGCTGGGCAGCGGTTCCGGGGTGGTGATCAGCCGCGGGACGGTCCAGTATGTGGTGACCGAGCGCGGGGTTGCCTATCTGCACGGGAAGTCGGTCCAGGATCGAACCCTGGCCCTGATCTCCATTGCCCATCCGGATCACCGGGAACGACTGCTCAAGGAGGCCGTCGAGGCCCGCTATGTCAGCCCCGAGTTTGCCGATATAGAAGGTCGCTTCGTGGTTGCGTCCCAGGAGATGATGAAGTCCACCTACCTCATGGATGATGGCACGCAGCTGCAGTTCCGTTCCATTCATCCCACAGATGAGCCAAAGATGCGCGACCTCCTCTATAATCTCTCCCAGGAGACTGTCTATTATCGCTTCATGAGCCATAAGCCGAGTTTTGGCCGTAAGCAGATGCAGAGTCTGGTCTATCTCGACCATCGCAAGGACATTGCCATAGTTGGGACCGTACCCGAGGCCCATGGCGATGAGATTGTCGCCGTTGGTCGTTATTATCTCGATGAGCGGACCAACATGGCCGAGGTTGCCTTTGTTATCCATGACAAGTGGCAAAATAAGGGCCTGGGCAGTTTTCTCTTTCGGCATTTGATCACCATTGCCAAGACCAGTGGTATCTCCGGGTTCACGGCCGAGGTCCTGCGCGATAATACACGGATGCAGGCGATCTTCAACCATTCTGGATTTCAGGTGCAGAGCCGTTTGGAGGAGGGGGTTTATAGCTTCCGCATTGATTTTTAAGGGTTGCTTTGTTGGGGATTTTTGAGGGTATTGTATTGCCTTTAAGAGGGTGTGAGGGTTTGGGAGTGTGTGCGGTGAGGGGTGTTTTGGCTTGTTCTGGGTAAGGTCTTGGCCGGATCTGACCCTGCAGACGTCCTCGCTCCCTGCGGTCCCTGCGAATTGTCTGCCGGGCCAGACCCGGCCAAGCCCCCGCAAGATGGTTAATGGTGGAAAGCGAGTGAATAAAAATCGTAACTGCTGGTCAGTAACAGGATGTTGGGTTCTCGTATAAACGTTGTAAAATCAGCATGGTGGCAAAACACCACCCTCGTCATTCCGCCGTCATTCCGCCGTCATTCCGGCATGTTTTTAGCCGGAATCCAGAAACAAGCCACATCTCCTGGATTCCGGATCAAACCCCTGAAAGACATCGGAGTCTGTTGTTGCTGTGAAAATAAATGCCTAAGACCCCGGTTGCGTTGCTGGACAGTTATTGTAACCATCCAGCAAGATTTCAAAATATGCCACAATCTCAGCCCGTAACTGTTTAACAGTGGTTCAGATTTGTTCATCTTTGATTTCGAAGCATACTTTTGTATGTGAGAAGTCAAAGATGAGCGAAGATGGGCTGCTGCTGAACAGTTACTTGACTTTTAGGGCTGGGATACGTTAAAAGGGCAGGAGTTCAGGTGCTCGCAAGAGCAGTAAAGGGGAACCTCGTGTAATTCGGGGACGGGCCCGCCGCTGTAACCGGGGACGAATTTCGCATTTCTGGCGATCTGGAAAAATCAGTAATTTTCACAGATCGTAGAAGCCACTGTCTGCAGAGATGGGAAGGCGCGGAAGGAGAATGATCCGGGAGTCAGAAAACCTGCCTGAACAGAATAGGCTTGGCCCCCGAGGATAAGTGGGCTCAAGGTGCATGATCTCGCGTGGATGAACAGGGAACGCCCCAGATCGATCAATTAATCGGTCCGGGGATTTTTTTTGCCCGGGCCCCAGAGACATCCTAGGAGAATTACGATGCAAAAGAAAACCTACCTGGCCCTGCTCGCCCTGAGCCTGGCCCTGCCCGTTACCCCCCTGACCGCCGCCGAAACCCCGGTGGACTCCCCCCTGCTCATGGATGAAGTGGTTGTGACTGCCACACGCACTGAGGAAAAACGTTCTGAGGTTCCCAATGCCGTGGTGCTAGTGGATCGTTATGAGATTGAAGAGTCCCCGGCTGATGGGCTAGGTGAGCTGTTGGCCGGTGAACTGGGCATTGATTGGCGGACGCAGGGGAATTATGGAGGTGCGGCCCAGACCCTTCAAATACGGGGCATGAGTGCCGTTGATACCCAAGTTCTGGTCAATGGTCTTAGCTATAATTCACCATCGCTTGGCTTGGCAGATGTGGGGACTATTCCCATGAATATGATTGACCGAATCGAAGTGGTTAAGGGGTCAGGGTCTCTGCTCTATGGTTCCGGGGCCATGGCCGGGACAGTCAGCATTCTTTCCAAGCGACCGGAACGAGAGGGGGCGGTTCTGCAACTCAGCGCTGGTTATGGAACTGAGGAGACTTCGCACCTGGCCGTGGAGCAGGGTCAGTTCGTGACCGATACCTTTGGCTATTATCTGACTGCCAACAGTCGGGAAACCGATGGTTTCCGTGACAATGGTGATCTTGAGCACCGTGATGTCTCCTTGAACCTGGTGCTCGAGCAGAGTGAACGTTTTGATGTCAGCTTCTACGCTGATGTTATTGATCGAGAATTCGGTGTACCCGGTATCCGACCACCAGCCGGGACGGATATGTTTCTGGTGGGTGGAATCCCCTTTTATAACGGCGAGTCGGCCAGCTTGGTGGACCGCGGTAGCAGTGAGGACAGCCATATCGTCCTGGCCGTGAAGTCACGTCTGACCGAGTGGATTGGGCTGAATCTACAGGCCGATTACACCAATATGGAGAGCTATAACTATCAGCGGAGCAATGCTGGTGCTTGGGGAACCTTGGCCGGTGAGGGGTTGGAGAGTTGGATCGACAACCGGATCTTGGGGCTGGAGGGTAACATCGAACTGCACGGCAGTGAAAATATGACTCTGCTCCTGGGGGCCGATTACTTGAATCACGACTGGGATACCCGTAGTCAGGATCTTGATACCAACGGTCTGGCCTCGGGCGATCCGGTACTTAACAGCGCTCGAATCTTCACCAAGGGTATTTATGGTGAAGTCCAATATAGGCTGCTTGAGCCGTTGAAGCTGACGGGTGGGGTGCGACAGGAAGATCATTCCACCTTTGGTCAGGTCAATTTGCCCCGTTTTGGCCTCGTCTATAGCCCCATGCCGGGTACGGCAATCAAAGCAGGGCATGGCAAACATTTCAAGGCCCCGACTCCCAACGACTTGTTTTGGCCGGACAGTGATTTCGTGAGCGGTAATCCTGATCTCAAACCCCAGACTGGCTGGCATAGTGATCTGACCTTAGAGCAGCAGCTCCTGGCTGAGCGTCTTTTTATCACTGGTGGCTTGTTTGACTGGGACGTGGAAGACAAGATAGACTGGGCCCCGAATTCGGCCGTGATCGGTCCGTTTGGTCCCAAATGGACTCCTACTAATCTGAATAAGAGTACAGGTCATGGCCTTGAGCTCGGCCTGCGTTATCAACCCACGTATGCATTGTCTCTGGGTGCCTCCTATACCTATACCGAGGCCGAGGATGAGACCACCTTGGTCACCCGCCCGGCTGCCTATGTCCCGGAACATCAGGCAAGGGTTAGCGCGACCTGGCGCCATGACACTGGCCTTACCACCACAGCAGTGCTTCGTTACGTGGATGAACGGATCTTTTACAACAGCACTAGCGCCACCGAGCCCAGTGAAGTCCTGGCCAGTTATACGACCGTTGATCTCAAGGCTGTGTATCCGTTCAACGAGACCTGGAGCTTGGATCTGAGTGTCGACAATCTCCTTGATGATGGCTATGATACCAATGTAGGGTCGTACACTGACGGGAGCGGGGCGTTCGAATACGGTATGTATCCCGGATCTGGCCGTTCCGTATTCCTTAATCTGACCTATGTCTATTAATTACCTGACCGGGCCAGGGTCAGCAGGGAGAACATGATGTTTGAAATCATCAACAACGGGGGGCCGGTCATGATTCCGCTCCTCCTCTGTTCCCTCCTGACTCTGACCGTGATCATTGAGCGGTGCATCTTCTGGGCTGGGATTGAGTTGCGCCGTAATCGGCAGCTGCTCGATGAGGTCCTGGAGTTGTGCCGGGTTGGTGACTGGGCGGCGGTTCGTGAGCGGACTGCGGGCAGTCGTGATCATGTGATCCGGGTCCTGATCAGTGGTATCCTCCACCGCGAGTTCTCCATGGTGCGTGCCATGGAGGCCGCGGCGGTGGAGGAGTTGGAACGGATGCGCCGCTACATGGGCGTGCTTGATACCATGATCACCGTGGCCCCGCTCCTGGGGATTTTTGGCACGGTGCTCGGGATCATCGCTTCTTTTGAGGTCCTGGGCACGGCCGGGCTTGAAGAGCCGCACCTGGTCACCGCTGGTGTGGCTCAGGCCCTGATCACCACGGCCACTGGCCTGGGGATCGCCATCCTCTCGGTCTTTCCCTATAATTATTTTAATTCCCGGATTGAGCAAGCGGCCCAGATCATGGAGAAATACGCCACCAGCCTCGAGATCGTCTACGAAAAGCTGGAGGCCAAGGGGGACAGGCCGTGAAACTGGCGCGCCTCAGCCGTCCTCGGGCCCGGATCGAGATGATGCCCCTGATCGATGTGGTCTTCCTCCTGTTGGTGGTCTTTATCTACACCATGCTCTCCATGGCCGTGCATCGGGGGTTGC
>FLOH01001389.1_pt1 | contig 38128 bp, 41 predicted proteins | sample 756751 | NCBI WGS metagenome assembly FLOH01 (sample SAMEA4026879, study PRJEB14308) | marine metagenome | biome: coastal water; material: water | depth 74 m
GGTGTTGCATCTCCGGCTGGTATCTGGCAGCTGGAAGCTGGAAACTCAGAGCCTGGTACTGACCAGAGATCACAGCTCCCCACTGTCGGTAGGGGTCAGGTGGCTGTACTCGTCGGGGAGCCGGGACTCGGTATGACACGGCTGGGGCTGGTCATGCTCTCCGGATACACCGGGGGGACGGTCGCCTATCTCGACGTGCGTGGATGGTTGAGTCCGGTCGCGGCATGGGAAGTCGGGATCGAACCCGATCGGTTGGTGATCGCCCGCTGTCATGAGGTCGTTCGGTGGGGGCGAGCCGCCGCTGCGCTCCTCGACGGTGCGACGGCCGTGCTGGCCGAAGTTCCCGCCGGGGTAAAGGATGCGTCGATTCGAAAGCTCGCTGCACTTGCCAGGAATCGGGGGACCACTCTGCTGCTTCGCCCCATCGGCCGTGCGGTGCCGATTGGTGTCGCTCATCTTGTGCTCGAAGCTCGCGAGACCGACTGGAGTGGCGCGGTGAATGGGCACGGTCGAATCGAGCAGAGGAAGACCCGGATCATCGCTTCTGGAAAGGCCATGAAAGGGATGACCCGGACGATCGAGATGGAGGACGATGGCTCGAACACTCTGCGTGTGGTATCCGGAGTGGCCGCTACGGAGACCAGGAGCGCCGCAGGATGAGCCCGCCCAGGCGGTAGGCGCCGACGGTCGAGTCGAGGCGATGAACCCTGTGGCGTACGCTGCCGGGATTCGCCGCGGGATGCGAAGGGGTGAGGCGGAGGGGATCTGTCCTCTGGTCATGACGGTTGAACGAGACTATTCGGCGGAGATGGTCGCGTTCGAACGGGTCGTCGCGGAGATCGAGGCTCTTGTTCCAAAGGTCGAAGTCGTCGAACCAGGGTTGGTTTTCGTCCCGGTGGCCGGAGCCGTCGGTTACTACGGCGGTGAGGGTCCGCTTGTCGAGCGGGTCGTGAAGGAGATCGATCGGGTGGCCGGTGACGGGTATCGGATCGGGCTCGCCGACGGCCCGTTCGCTGCGAAACATGCCGCTGCCGGAGCCTCCGGTGATGTTCCGATATACATCGTCAAGGACGATGCGTCGTTTCTCGCATCGCTCGATATCTCGACGATCGGCCGTGAGGAGGTGGTAGCGACGTTCCGCTGGCTCGGGATCACGACGCTCGGTGAGCTCGCTCGCCTCCCCGTCAGCGCCATCGCTTCCCGTTTCGGGGCCGTGGGTCTTGATGCACATCGTCTGGCTTCTGGTCGGGATCGCCTCCCTACTCCTCGAGATCTCCCCGTCGATCTGACGGTTGTGGAGCGGTTCTCGCCTCCACTCGAAGACCTCGAGCAGGCAGCGTTCGTTGCGCGTGCGATGGCGAGTCGGCTGGTCGATGCTCTCGCGTCTGTCGGAGCGGCGCCGTTCCGGATCGTGGTCGAAGCAGAGGCCGCGGACGGCACGATCCGGTCGCGAACGTGGAGAAGCGCAGATCCGCTCGACGACCGGGCGATCGCCGAGCGGGTGAGATGGCAGCTCCGTGCCTGGATCGACGGTGTCGGAGCCGGTATCCGGGGTGGGCTTGCGGCACTGAGGATCGAACCAGCCGATCTTTCGGGGGTGGGAAGGCAGCTCTCTCTCGGAGAGGACGCAAGAGCGGCGTCCGAGGCTCATCGGGCGCTCGCTGAGACTCAGGCGATCGTAGGTCTGGACGGGCTACTCCAGGCTCATCCGCAAGGAGGGCGTGAACCTGGCGAGCGGGTCGCGTGGCACCGGTGGGGTGAGACACCGGTCCGGCTCCGGGATCCCGAGGCGCCGTGGCCCGGGCGGGTACCCGGACCCTCTCCTGCACTCGTACCGCCGGATCCGCAACCGTTCCACATCGAGTGGGACGGAGGAATGCCGGTGCGGGTTCGGCTCGGGAGCCGGTGGGTGACGGTTCGGTCCTGGGCCGGCCCGTGGCGTCGGGTCGGACGCTGGTGGAAGGGGGAGGACCCGGGAGACCAGTATCAGATCGTCACATCAGCCGGAGCGTTCCTCTGTGAGATCAGGGCAGGGCAGACGTGGCTGGTTGGGATTTATGACTGACCAGCGGGTAGATCAGTAGATCAGTAGATCAGTAGATCAGTAGATCAGTAGATCAGTACTGCTCTACTCGCTACTGCTCGACTCATCCGCTGAGCGGAGCTCTTCGTAGACGGCGCCCATGTCTGTCCGCATCTGGTTCGTCACTCTTCGAATGTCGCCTGGCTCGATGTTGGCGCTTGGCACGGGGGGGAGGATCCTGACTCGGATGCGACCGGGATAGATCAGCGGCGATCCGGGCGGGTTGATATCGAACGATCCGGAGATGACCACCGGCAGCAGGTCTGCTTCGTTGTCGCGAGCAATTCTCACGGCGCCGGTGCGGAAGTCGGCCATCTCCCCGGTTCGGCTCCTGGTTCCCTCGGCGAAGACCATCAGTGAGTACCCGAGCCGGTACGACTCGCGTGCCGCCGTGTTGATGGCCTCTCGAGTGGACCGGTTGCCGCCACGGTCGACCTTCACGATGCCGGCAGCGTCCATGCCGGGACCCATCAACGGGATCTTGTAGAGCTCCTTCTTGGCAAGGAACCGGATTCGCGTAGGAATCGCGAGAAAGAGCACGGGGATGTCGAAATTGGACGTGTGGTTCGACACGATGACGTACCGGTGGCCAGGATCAACGTGTTCGCGACCTTCCACCTCGATTTCGACGGGCGGGATCCGAAGGAACCGCCGTGACCATGTCTGTATCGTCTGTTCGATCTTCGGGGACTCCCGATTCCGCTTCCCGATCCAAGCCACGTATCCGGCCTTGACGATCGTGTACACAAAGAACAACGGGACGAGCACGAACGTGCGGATTGCGGCGCGGAGTATTCGGACCATGGCCGGGTAGCGTAGCGCTTGCGGAGGAGCGCTCACGATGAAGACTCGTAGGTTGACGAACGATCAGGCACGCCGCATCGCGCTCGGCGCTCAGGGTTTCGCCACACCTCGCCCCACCGGGCGTATCGACGTTCGTCACTTCCGTGGGGTGTTGGAGCGAATCGGATTGCTGCAACTGGATTCCGTGAATGTCCTGGAGCGATCGCACTATCTCCCCATGTTCACCCGACTCGGCCCATATGACCGCACCGCCTTCGATCGATGGACCGCTTCATCCGGTGAGCTGTTCGAGTACTGGGGCCACGAGGCGTCCCTGATTCCGGTCGACCGGTACCCGACGTTCCGATTCCGGATGGGCGAGATGAAGCCGTGGGGGAGTGTTCGGAGACTGCTCGACGAGCGCCCGGGCTACATCGAGGACGTGCTGGGACAGGTCGCGGAGCGGGGACCACTAACGGTGGCAGATCTCGAAGACGCCGGCGAACGCGGTGGGCCGTGGTGGGGATACGCGCCGGGAAAGCACGCCCTCGAGTGGCTTTTCGCCTCCGGTCGAGTGACCGCCTACCGATCTTCATCGTTCGGCCGTCAGTACGACCTTCCGGATCGTGTGGTTCCGGCGTCGATCCTCGAGGAATCGCCGCCCGACCGGACCGAGGCGTATCGCACGCTGCTGGTCGACGCCGCGCGGCACCATGGCATCGGCACAGTGGCCGACCTCGCCGACTACCACCGACTTCACAAGCCCACTGCTCGCCCCGTCCTCGAGGACCTCGCTGTCGAAGGCGCTGTGGTCCCGGTGGCCGTGGAGGGGTGGCAGCATCCTGCCTATCTCCATCCCGAGGCAGGGACTCCTCGCCGGCCAACAGGCACCGCTCTCCTGAGCCCGTTCGATTCACTGATTTGGAATCGCGATCGAGTCGAGAGAGTGTTCGGATTCCAGTACCGGATAGAGATCTACGTGCCAAAGGAGCAACGGCAGTACGGGTACTACGTGCTGCCGTTCCTTCTTGACGGCGATCTCGTGGCGAGAGTCGACCTGAAATCCGACCGGAAGGCACAGCGGCTCCTGGTCCAGGCAGCCCATCTCGAACCCGGCAATGACGCTTCACGGGTTGTTCCGCCGTTGGCGGCCGAACTCCAGGCGATGGCATCGTGGCTGGGGCTGGACAAGATCGTTGTCGCCGACCGCGGCGATCTGGCTCGATCGCTCCGCAGCCACGTCTGACGGCGTCCTCTCTCGGAGGTATGGAACGGGACCGGTGGGCGACTCCACTGCGTCCAATGCGGTCGACATGATCTTCCTTGTCTTCGTTGTGTCGAGGGAATCGTTGGTGAAGCGAACAGTGAACGGGTTGGAGAACGGCGCGATGCAACTAGAGATAGACGGCGACGAAATCACCGGTCAGGCCGGAGAGGCGGTAGTGAGCTCCGGTGCGCCAATTGACGAACAGCAACTCACTCGATTCGGTGTCTTGCATCGCAAGATGGGTGCCGTCGGCGACGAACCCGATCGGGTGAGCTACCGAATCGATCCGCACGGTCCGGAGCGTGTCGACGGAGCGGTCGCGGATCGTTACCGACGTGCCACCGGTATTCGTGAATGTCGTGACTGCGATCTGGAGGCCGTCGGGCGAGATCGTCACGTTCAGGCTGCGCGCATCGGCGCCGGGGAAGAGGAAGATCGGCTCGAACATCCGGTCGAAGATCCCGACTTCAGATTCCGGAACCACGGCTACCGGGGCAAGCGCAGATGCTGCCTCGAATTCGTCGAAACCCCGTCCCGTTGCATCGACGAGGATGGCATCCCCACCCGCCGAATACGCGACTCCCGGCATGAAGCGTTCGGCCTGACCTTGCGGATCAAGAATGACAACTGCCGGCGATTCGGGATCGTCGATCGACACGGCGTATCCCCAGTCGCCCCACGTCAGGAGGTGTGCAAGCTGGGGGAGGGTTGCGACCAAGGTAGATTCGAGTCCGCCGAGAATTCCCGGGGTGACGTGCACTCGGTAGACGCCGGTCGCTCCGGACGCCGCGACGGGTGCGGTGTAGGCGAGTTTGGCGGTCTCGGTCGGATGAAATCGCGCCGAAGAAACCATCGCCTCGACCTGAGCGGCAGCGTCACCGGGCGCGGGTCCCGCGAACAGGGTCGACTGTGCATCGATGAAGGCAACTGACGCCCCGGTCGCGTCGAACCATGCCAAGCGAGGCTCGTTCTGCAACCGATACGACCGAGCGAATCGCTCGGATGGGAGCCACAGCACCGTTCTGGGGTCACCAGATCGGGAGATTGCCGAGAGTCGGTCCGTCTCGATCGGAACCATCTCCGAGAAGCGCACCGGGAGCGTGGTGGTGGTGACCTCAATATTCGAGGCATCGGCGGCAATCATGCTCTGATCTGAATCCGTGCCGGCGAGCTCATCGCCTCCGCCCGCCCCAAATACGACGAACAGCAACGTCAGGACCACCGCTCCTGCTCCGATCGCGAACGAGATGCCCGGTGGCCGCCGAACCGGCGTGCCGGATCCACCATTGTTGTCCGGCGTCAATGGACGGACGCGCGATGGCTGGTCCCGTCGTGGCACATCCTCAGGCTAGTGCTCTCGCTCGTGCGAATCACGAGGTCGGGGGTCGCTATCGTTGCAGACATACCATCGACAAGGAGCAGTCAGCATGATCGACTTCCAGGACCGGGTCGCGGTCGTCACCGGGGCCGGTGGTGGCCTCGGGCGTGTCTACGCACTCCTACTGGCATCGAGAGGCGCATCCGTCGTCGTGAATGATCTCGGGGGATCGGTGCACGGCGATGGATTCAGCACCAACCCAGCAGACGCCGTCGTCGAGGAGATCGCGAGCAACGGTGGCACCGCCGTGGCCGACTACAACTCCGTAGCGGAGCCGGACGGCGGCACGGCGGTCATCGAACACGCCGTCGAGGCCTTCGGGCGGATCGACGTCCTGATCTCGAACGCCGGGATTCTGCGTGATCGAACCCTCCTCAACATGGACGTCGACGATCTCCGGTTGGTGCTCTCCGTCCACCTGGAGGGAGCGTTCTACGTCACCAAGCCTGCCTTCCGGGTGATGAAAGAACAGCAGTACGGCCGTATCGTCCTCACATCCTCGGGTTCTGGGGTCTTCGGAAACTTCGGTCAGACCAACTATGCCGCTGCGAAGGCTGGCCTTGTCGGCTTCATGAACGCGTTGAAACTGGAGGGAGCCAAGTACAACGTCCTCGTCAACGCGGTCGCCCCGATTGCCCAGACGAGGATGACGGAGGAGATTCTGGGAGAGATGGCAGACAAATTCGATCCCGAGTCGGTTGCCCCGGCGGTTGCGTATCTTGCCTCGGAGCGGAATCGGCGGACCGGTGAACTCTGGTCGGTCGGGGGTGGGTCGGTCAGTCGTGTGTTCACAGGACTCTGCGAGGGCTACTTCAAGCACCCGGATCACGAGGGTCCCCTCACGATCGAAGACGTTGCCGAGCACGCCGACGAGGTGCGCATCGAAGATGACTACATCGTGCCCTTCTCGTCTCGTGACGAGTTCGCGAAACTCGGCCCGATGCTCTTCTCATGAACGATTGGAAGAACAGCACTGCGCTTGTCGTCGTTGACGTCCAGAAGGGATTCGACGACCCCCAATGGGGAGAGCGGAACAGTCCCGATTGCGAGAGAAATGTCGGGCGGTTGATCGCCGCCTGGCGTGATCATGGATGGCCTGTGGTCTTCGTACGTCACAATTCGGTGAGCATCGACTCACCTCTCGCTCCCGGCACGCCGGGCAACGAGTTCAAGGATGTCATCACCGGGGAACCCGACCTTCTGGTGACCAAGTCCGTGCACTCGGCGTTCCATGGATCTCCCGATCTGGGAGCCTGGCTAACGGAGCACGGCATCGCGGGGATCGCCGTCTGCGGTATCCAGACGAACATGTGCTGTGAGACGACGGCGCGAATCGGGAGTGACCTCGGATTCGAGTTGATGTTTGTGCTCGATGCCACTCATACGTTCGACATCATGGGTCCGAACCGTCACGTCTACCGCGCACGTGAGATCGCCCGATACACGGCGTTGACCCTCGCTGCGGGCTTTGGACAGGTCGTATCGACGAGCGAACTCGTCGACTGACGAGGGCCTACCCCTCGAACCAACTGATCCGGGTTGTGTCGAGGTCGAAACGGGCAAGCGTTCCCGCCTCGATGCCGACCGGCGACCATGTGATGAGTGACAATCCTGCGTCGAGGGCGAGTTCGATTCGGTAGAGGCCGCCGCGGAAGTAGGACCCGGTCACGGTCGCCGTCTGCGAACCGGTGGGGGAGAGCGTGATCGCCTCGGGTGGGATGACACCCGTCGTTGTTGCGACGGACGGAGAAGGAGCGGCCAGTTCGGCGAGCGTGGACGCTGCACAGAGATTCTCGAGTCCGATGAATCGAGCGATCCACCCGTCCGGCGGATGGTGCCAGAGGCCCTCCGGCGCGTCATCGGCGACAATGCGTCCGTCACGGATGATGGCTACACGGTCGGCAATCGTGAAGGCCTCCTCGCGGTCGTGAGTCACGTAGAGGACGGTCGCCTCGACGTGGTTGAAGATCGATCGCATCTCGACAAGGAGGTGTTCGCGAAGTGACCGGTCGAGCGCCCCGAGCGGTTCATCCAGGAGCACGAGACGCGGGCGCGGTGCGAGTGTTCGAGCCAGGGCGATCCGTTGCCGCTCACCCCCCGAGAGCGTGCCGACACTGCGGTCTCCATACCCCGGGAGGCCGACGAGTTCGAGGACTTCGTCCACTCGATTGCGGACGATCGCTGAATCCAATCCCTGCATTCGGAGGCCGAATGCCACGTTCCCGGCGACGTTCCGATGGGGGAACAGCGCGTAGTCCTGGAACATCAGGCCGAACCCTCGCTTGTGGGCGGGAACACCCAACACGGAGCGGTCGTTCCACGCGATCTCGCCGATGTCCGGATTCTCGAGACCGGCGATCGACCGAAGCATGGTGGACTTCCCCGACCCGGATGGGCCCATCAAGACATGGATCGACTGATCCTCAACGGTGAGGTCTGCACCGTCGAGTGCCGGTGTTCCGTCGAATCGGATCGTCAATCGGGAGACCTCGAGCATCACACACCACCCGAACGGGATCCGCGCATCGACTCGATTCCCATCGCGGCGATCCCGGTGATCGCCATCAGCAGGACCGCCATCGCCATCGCCTCGCCGAAGGTTCCCGGTCGGCCGAGCAGACGGAAGATCGCGACGGGGATCGTGGCGGTTGCCGGGCGTGCGATGAAGGATGTCGCGCCGAACTCGCCGATGGATATCGCGAAGGCGAACAACGCTCCCACGGCCAGTGCGCGTGAGACGAGTGGAAGATCGACCTCGCGCCACACCTGTCGTGGTGATGCACCCAGCACGGCGGCTGCCTCCCGAAGGCGGCGCTGCACCGACTCCATCACCGGGACCGTGCTCCTGATGACGAACGGAATCGCTACGAGCGCATGAGCGACGGGGATCAGTATGGGCGAGGCCCGCAGGTCGATCGGCTGGTCGAGAGTTACAAGGAATCCGAAACCGATGGTGACCGCCGATGTCCCGAGAGGAAGCATGAGCACCGTGTCGAAGATCCGGCCGCCGCGCCCCCGGCTGGACACGATAACCACGCCGGCCATGAGTCCAATGCCGGCGGCGATGACGACCGCAGGGAAGGCGAATCGGAGGGTGTTTCCGATCGCATCGAGTGGTGAAACGAATATGGCAGAGGCCCGGGGCGGATCGAAGAGATTCGCGTAGTGCGTCAACGCCAGGCCGGCCGGAGTGCTCAGGGATCGGGCGACCAGTACGGCGATGGGCGTGACGACGATGAGCCCGAGCATGCCGAGGGTCACGGCGATGAACAGGCGCTCGCCGGCGGTTTGTGGGCGTCGGGCGACCTCGGCGGGCGGACGGAGCGGGAGTTCGCCGGCAGTCCGTCTGCTGGCCTTCCCGTAGATCAGGAGGATCACCGCAACGCCGACGAGTTGGAGCACGGCGAGGGCCGACGCGAGGTCGAGGCGTAGAAATGCGGTTGCCTGTCGCCAAATCTCGACTTCGAGTGTCGTGTGGTTGAGATCTCCGAGGACGAGGATCACGCCGAACGACGTGAATGAGAACAGGAACACCAGGGCGGCGCTCGACAGGATCGCGGGTCGGAGTAACGGGAGAGTGATTTCGCGGAAGACCCGCCACCGGCCGGCGCCCAGCGAGCGGGCTGCGTCCTCGATGTGAGGATCGATTTGTTCCCAGAGAACGCCAACGCCGCGGATCACGATGGCGAGGTTGTAGAAGACGTGAGCGATGAGAATTGCCCAGATCGTGCCCCGTAGGTCGACGCCGAATGGACTCCCCGGGCCGAGGACGGCAAGGAAGGCGACGCCGACGACGAGCGTCGGAAGGACGAAGGGGATCAGGGTCAACGAACGGAACAACGACCGGCCGGGGAACCGGTATCGGGCGAAGACGTACGCCGCGGGAAGGCCGAGGAGGACGGTGAGCACCGTCGACAGGAGCGCCTGCCAGAGCGTGAACCACGCGATCGATCGGATGGTCGGATCGGTCACGATCTCAGCGAATGCGGAGGTAGCGAACTGACCATTTGGAACAAGGCCGGTATACAGGATCGTGAGCAACGGGTACACGAAGAAGTACGCAAGGAACGCCGCTGGAACCACAGCGAGCATCAGGACCCACGACCTCATTCTCATCGCACCACGCTCGCCCACTCGGCGAGCCACTGTTCCCGGTTCTCGTCGATTCGTGCGGGGTCCATCAGGATCGACCCCGTCGGAATGACGGCGTGATCGACGAAGACGCCGGGGAGAGGTGTGTCGCTATTCGCGGGGAACACGAACATGCTCAGCGGCACATCCTCTTGGAAGGTGTGCTCGAGGAGGAAGTCGACGAGGCGCCCGGCAGTGGCTTCCGCCTTCGTGCCGTTGAGGATCCCGGCATATTCGACCTGACGGAAGCAGCCGTCCTCGACGATGGTGGTCGGTGCGGCGTCGAGATCCCCGAAATAGACCTCGGCCACCGGCGAGGTGGCGTAGGAGACGACGATTGGGCGATCCCCGCTCCCTGAACCTCCTGAGAATTCCCCGTAGTAGGCCTGGTCCCATCCTGGGACGATCCGGACGTCGTTCGTGACAAGATCTCGCCAGTAGGCCTGCCAGGGGTAGGTGCCGTCCTCGCCGAACGTGGCGATCGTGGCGAGGAGGAATGCCAGACCCGGTGACGATGTCGATGGATCCTCGACAACGAGTGTGCCCCGGTATGCGCCATCGGCCAGATCGACGAGCCGATCCGGGGATTCAAGCCCAAGGCTCTCGAGTCTGTCTGGATCGAGATTGAGACAGACATCGCCGAAGTCGATGGGCGTGACGAAGTCGCCTTGTACCCGCAGCGACTGGGGCACGGTGTCGATCGCCGCGGCTCGATGGGGGAGGAACAGGTCCTCGTCGATCGCTCGTGAGAGGAAGGTGTTGTCGATCCCGTAGAGGACGTCGGCAACGGGGTTGTCCTTCGTGAGAATGGCCTGACTCACCATCGTTCCGGCGTCGGCAGATTGGAGCACACTCACGGTGATGCCCGTCTCTTCTGCGAACGCCTCGAGAACCCCATCGGAGACGACGAAGGATCCGTGCGTCATCAACACGATCTCGTCGGTCTCCGCGTCGTCGGCGCTGCACCCTGTCGCCGCCAGAGCGATCGCTGCGATGAGGAGTCCGGCCAAGGGTCGGTTCACGACGGAATCCTCTCGTGAACGACCAGCAGTGTCCCCGTTCCGACCGAGACAGATGACGGCGTCGTTTCGATCACATTGCTGACGCCCCGGGTCGAACCCGCAGGTAGTACGTCATCGACGAGCCTCCATCTCAGACCGTCGGTGTTGATCCCTGTTACGTCCATCGAGGCGGGAATCAGGGAGATCCCGTCGCCAACCCGACCGTCGACGCTGGCCGGATGACCGGGCACGCAACCGTAGACCTCTGTCAATCCGTCGGTCCAGACGATCTCGTCGACCTGCGCCGCGGTGGCCGCGAACAGCCCCATGGCGCCGAGGAGATGGTCGAGGCGGCCGGTGTGGGCCCCGACGATCAACAGCTTCCTGGCTCCAAGGCTGAGGGCCGCGTCGATCGCGAGTTCGAGATCCGTGCGATCCTTATCTGCTGGATGACGCTCCGTCTGGGATCCTCGGCTGACGGCAGCGGCGAGGGTTCCCGGGTTGACGGAATCCATATCGCCGACGACGAGATCAACCGCGATGCCGAGCGCCGCGGCGTGATGGAGGCCACTGTCGGCAGCGATGACGTAGGCGTCGTCGGGGAGAACGATCTCTCGATCGGCTTCGAGCGGTTCTCCTCCCGAGAGGATGATCGCCTGGTGTGTGGGCGGTTCCACGCGCTCCCTCCGCTGGCATGATCCAGATCAGGTTCCGCGGGTCAGCGACATTCGCAGCAGTGCTGCACCGGCCGCCCTCTCAGTTCGGCGTACCCGAACTCCCCGGAGTGGTCAGTCCCATGATAGCCGGTGTCTGAGGGTGGTTGAAGAAAGAGTTGACAATGTGACAGCATTGTGACATCATAGCGATGTCAGTATGACGACTGGGAGATATCGAGAGGAGTGCCGATGTTGTGGTACAACAGTCCAGAGGCCGTCAAGGTCATGAGAGAGACTTCATTCGGACGGGACGATGAAGTGATTCGCCGATCGCGGCTGCGCCTCATCGGGCGCATCGACGGACACTGAGGGAGAGAAGGCGAACGTGGACGCAAGCATCGTGACAACCGAGATTGAACGGGCCTTGAACGTTCAGCTGCGATTCGCCGGCGAGGACTCGGCGGTCGCAGATGCAGCAGAGGCGATCTTGAGCGGCCTGGAACCGGCCATCGAGCGTGCCGTCATGCGACTGGCCGAGCAGGCAGCCGGTGAAGCCGAAGCACAACTTCCCGGAAGGAGCGTCGGCGTCGAGTTACGCGAGGGTGTACCCGTGCTCGTGGTCCGGGAGGCGGAAGCCCCGGTAGCGATCGACCCCGACGACCTCGAAGCGAGGATTACGCTCCGCCTCTCCGAGAGACTCAAAGCTGTGCTCGAGGACGCAGCCGACGAATCGGGAGACTCGATGAACGCGTTCGTGATCAAGACGCTGGCCAGCAAGGCGAGGGAGAGCGGCGTAGGACGGCGTTACACCGGGACGATCGAAACATGAGCGGCGTCATGAGGGAGTTCGCCGTCGGGGACCGCCCGGAGATCGTTGTCGCAGTGTTCTCGACCGACGTCGGTGTCGTCGAGGGCGGCGACGGGTCGATCGGGGTTGAGATCGACGGACCAAAACAAGAACTTGAACTCTTCGAGATTGTCCATACCGGGGACATCGTGACGATTCGGTCGCGCAAGGGGGTGCGTCGGCGGGTCGGGCGAGGAATCTCCATCCGACTGACCGTTCCGGCATCGACGTCGGTTACCGCACGGACGGCTTCCGGGGATCTCAGGTTCTCCGTCCCGATCTCGGATGCGGAGATCGACGTGGCATCCGGTGACATCCACCTGGCATCGCTGAGTGGGCGTGGCAGGATCAGGACCGCGAGCGGGGATATCACGATCGGCGACATCGCGGGCGGGATCCGAATCTCGACCGCGTCGGGCGACGTGCGGATCGATGAACTCGGCGGCGACGCCTCGATCAACACCACATCGGGTGATGTCAAACTGGGGACGACCCATGGCTCGGTCGTAGTCAGGACGGCGAGCGGGGACGTCACGGTCCGACGATTCTCGGGCGTGATGTTCGAAGGGGCAGCGATGTCGGGCGACTTCGATATCGGCCTCATGCCGGGGATGTCGATCGAAGCGGACATCCAGACACGGTCGGGGCGGTTCAGGAATCTCTCCTCCTCGTCGTCCGGGAAGGACGAGCCGTCGATCAGCGCAGCGATGCGGCTCAAGACGATGTCCGGTGACGTAACGCTCCGCTGAAGCAGCAGGGCTTGAGGTTCCTCGAGAACCACCTCGACGTTGGTCGGGTCGTTGGGTGGCATGTCCGCTGGCTGCCCATCGATCGGTCTTGGTATCGGTCCCCTCGCCGTGGCCGACGCACCCGCACGATGGGTGTGTCGCCCACGTCTCGTGGGAGTATGAATCTTGGATCCTCCGGACGGAGTCGGACGAGGTAGTGGGCGGCGGCAATCGCGAACCGCTCGGTACTGGATACTTCGCAGTCGGGGAACTCCGACTTAAGCTCAGGGCCGCCGGTGCCGAATTTGAGGGTACGCCAAGCAATGGAGGACCTATGGGATCCCGCAGCGTTCAAGAGTTGCCAGTTCCTATTCTGACGGACGACGAGCTGATCGGAGAGTACGGCCGGACGTTTGTGACGGCAGGTGCTCAGCGACCGCACAACGGATTCGCTCCACGCTCGGACGATGTCACGATCCGGCGCAACTCGGCGGCCATGGGGGAGCTCCTGCGCCGGGGCTATACCTCCGACGTCCCGGTGTGGTTGAAGACCGCCGCGTCCTAGAGCATCGCCCGTTCATTCGCGCCGAGATCATCCTCCGCGTTGCCAGAAATCTCGGCTGCGAGACCTGCAGCCTTGTGTCCGGCCTCTTTCTTGCCGCTGGGTACCGTCGCCGCTTCCGTAGTCCGCGGGGTGCCAGTGAACGCGCACCAGCACCTCGTCATCTTTGATCACCGGCTTGTCTATCTCGTAGCGTTCTAGGACGTCGGGAGAGCCTTACTCGTGGTGGACAATCTCTTCCATCGTCTTGTCCTCTGGTTGCCGGCGCGACCGGCTCACGGGGGGGAAGTCCAGTGGCTGGCGTGGAACGGCGTGACCAATGCGCCTTCTTACTGCGTCCGCGTCATCGATGCACGTGGCGCGACCTCATCCCTCGAACGACACCCGACGGGGCACTAGGATTGAAATCCATGGCGTTCGACCTCGAAACCTACTTCGGCCATGCCGCAGCCTGGCCACACGGCGAGGATCCGGAGCATCCGCTGATCATCGCGATCGCCGGCGGCTCAGGCTCCGGGAAGTCGACGATTGCCCAGAGTGTCGTGGACATTGTTGGCGCAGAGGTTGTTGCCCGACTCCCGCACGACGCCTACTACCGACGCCAGGCGCACCTGACCTACGAAGAGCGAACGAAGATCAACTACGACCATCCGGACTCTCTTGAGACCGAATTGTTGGTGGAACATATCCATGCTCTTCGCTCAGGTCGGGCCATCGAGCGTCCGGTGTACGACTTCTCCACTCACACGCGAGCAGCGGAGACGGTACACGTCGAGCCTGAACCGGTGGTGCTCGTGGAAGGGATTCTCGTGCTCGCCGAGCCGGAGATCCGTGAGCAGATGGATCTTCGTATCTACATTGACACCGACGCAGACGTCCGGTTGATGCGTCGCCTCCAGCGTGACATCGGTGAGCGGCGACGAACGGTCGATTCGGTGCTTCAGCAGTATGAGGCGACCGTGCGACCGATGCACCTGCAGTTCGTTGAACCGTCGAAACGCTACGCCGACATCATCGTCCCTGAGGGCTACAACCCGGTTGTGATCGGCACCGTCACGGCGATGATTCGCGACTTCCTGGCAGAGCGGAGCTCGACCGTCTGAGGGCCTCTTCGACGAGGGGAATCGCTGCATCCGCGTACATCGCGTGTCCCACGGCCGACGCGTGGAAGAGATCCCCGGCCCAGACGGCGGGATCGGACTCGAATGGCTCGAATTCGGCACCCCACGCTCTAGATTTCGGGACGTCATGGCGACGGGCAACGCGACCGATGGCATGGTCGACGGCGCGAGCGCGAACCCGGGCAATACCCCTGGCCATTGCCGGGAGTCGAGGGATCGTCCCAAGGTCGCCGACGCCGCACACGGCGACGGCTGGGAACGCTGCGACGAGGGACCCGAGCATCTCGTCGTAGGAGGTCTCAAATCGATTGATCGGCGTTGCTCGTAGAGCGTCGTTGCCCCCGACGCAAACGATCGCAACGTCACCGCCGGCGACGATTGCCCGATGCATCTGCTCGTTGCGCACGTCTGCGACCTTCGATCCCCCGACGGCGAATGAGATAAGTTCGACGCGGTACCGGTCCGAGAAGAACAGGGCTGTTCGTCGCGCCCAACAAGCGTCGAGGGGTTCCACCCCGGGGGCGGTGACGGTGCTGTCACCGAGGACGATCATGCGAAGCGGCGGCAGATCGGTGTCGCCGAAGATCCCCGATGGGTCTTGATCGGTGAAGCTCTCGAGATCCGGGCGTTGAATCGATTGGGCCATCTGCGCGGTGAGCACGCCGCCGACCGCCAGCGGTCGCTTCACCACGCTCCAGAGTCTCCCTGCCATGTCCACCAGGGTACCGCCGGTCGTCACGCTTTCGAACGGTGGGCCCGCCACAGGGCACCTCTACACATCTGCAAGCCCGGGGTTCCCAGGCACCTACACGTTGAAGCGGAAGAAGATCACGTCACCCTCCCGGACAACGTAGTCGCGACCCTCGAGGCGCCACTTCCCGACCTCTTTTGCTCCAAACTCCCCGCCGAACTCGACGAAATCGCTGCACGACACCACCTCGGCGCGGATGAAACCCTTCTCGAAGTCGGTATGGATCTCACTTGCCGCTTTCGGAGCGGTTGCCCCTTGTTTCACCGTCCATGCTCTCGCTTCCTTCGGTCCTGCGGTGAAGAACGTTCGGAGACCGAGCAGGTGATATGCCGCCCGGATCACCTTGTTGAGTCCGGGTTCCTCGAGGCCGTACTCGGCGAGCATCTCGCTGCGATCCTCATCCTCGAGGAGCGCGAGTTCTGCCTCGAGATTGCCGGAGATCACGACGACGTCGGCCCCTTCATGGGCGGCGTACTCGCGAACTGCATCGACGTAGGGGTTACCTTCGAGACCGTCCTCGGAGACGTTCGCGATGTACATCGCCGGTTTCGCCGTCAGGAGGAACAGGTCACGGACAATTGGGCGCTCGCTATCAGAGAGGCTCATCGATCGAACCGGTCGGCCCTCCGAGAGGTGGGCCTGAATCCGCTCATAGATCGCCATCTTGGCCGCGGCGTCCTTCTCGCCGGCCTTGGCCTTGCGCCCAGCCTTCTCGATCGCACGGTCGATTCCGTCGAGGTCGGCGAGTGCGAGTTCCGTGTCGATCGTCTCGAGATCCGATACCGGGTCGATCTTGCCTGTGACGTGCACCACGTTGGGGTCGTCAAAGCAGCGCACGACCTGCGCGATCGCATCGGTCTCGCGAATGTGGTGGAGGAACTTGTTGCCCAGACCCTCGCCCTGGGAAGCACCTTCGACGAGTCCGGCGATGTCGACGAATTCCATGACCGTCGGGACGATCTCTTCCGGGTGAACGATGCCTGCGATCCTTGCTAGTCGTACGTCGGGGACCAACGCAACGCCCACGTTCGGTTCAATAGTGCAGAACGGGTAGTTCTCCGCCTGAATCTCACCGCGCGTGAGCGCGTTGAACAGCGTCGACTTGCCGACGTTCGGGAGACCGACAATGCCGCAGCGAATACCCACGAGGACCCTTCCAAAGGAGGAACCATGAGGTTAGGGCAGCGTGGCGTGCATCAGCCGTCGGTTCGTCGGTTGCGGTCGCCGTCACCCGATGGCCTAACGTCCTTGTCGTGAACACCGTTGCTCTCGTAGCGCTAATCGAGTCGAGTGATCTCGACGGTCTTGTTCGGTTCGTCGACGGCCTGGTCGCGAGACGTGACTGGGATGGCGTCGAGGAGACGCGGAGTCGATGTCGCGAGGCCGTCGAGAGAGGGAAACAGGTCTGGGGTCCCGCCGAGTACGCCGAGTACCGACTCGCCCTTGATGCTCCCGCCGACCGAGCGGCGGCCGTGCTAGGCGACGGCAAGGGTCGGTACGGACCGGGTCCGCTGTGGGAGGTGGCGGCGTCGCGTCACAGTTGGAGCGAGATGGAGCCCCTCGTTTCGCTCCCGACCCTCCGAGCGATGATCGGCCACGAGCGGGCCATTCGGGGCGACACGGTCGATCCAGACTCGATCGACTCGAGCATCGTCGAGATCCCTCCGGTGCTCCAACCGTGGGAACCGATCTATCCTGTGGCGGTCTACCGGGAAGACGGAGTCGACTTCCCCGAGGGCGACCGTGTGCCGCTCGAATGGGTTGATCTACCCGAAGCCGGGACGCCGCTCGACGACGATGGACCTGGAGAGGCGCTGCTCGCACTTGTCCGGCCATGGTGGGACGAGTCCAGCGGTCATGCCGACGCCGTCCAGGTCGAAGGGGACGCGCTCACTGCGATACGGACAATGGGGCCACACCGGGCGCGACTCGCGGACGTGACACTGGGCGAAGCCCTGTCGGCGATGGCATGGACCGGATCGAGTGGCGGGGCGTACGGCAGCCGGCGCGGCACGCCGATCGGACGGTCCTTGGCCTGGTGGGTCCTTGCGACCCTCCTCGGCTACGACGAGATGCCGGACGACCCCTCGGAGCTCGAGGAAGCGGCCGAACTGCGGTGGGTGCTGTGGGATCCGGGTGACGCCGTCGGGGGATGGGCATTGAATCTTGCCATCGAGGACCCACAGGACGGCGTGGCGTGGGCCATCAGCGCGATCGATATGGCGTGACCGTGGATTCGTCGTTCGCAATCGACGATAGGCGGCGTACCGTACGGCTATGACGGGGCATCGCACACGGGGGAGTGCCGGGAAGAGATCGCCGATCCTTGCCGCGGTCTTCTCCGCCCTTCTCCCCGGTGCCGGACAGTGGTACGCCGGCCGTCGACTCCGTGGCGCCGCCTTCGCCGCCCCCCTCGCCGCATGGCTCACACTGTTGGCTGTCGGAGCACTCACGGGAGCGATCGGTCCCCGCTCCATTCTGACATGGGCCGTCCAACCCCCTCTCCTTCGTGTTTCCCTCGTCGTCAATCTCGCGATTCTGGCCTGGCGAATCGCCGCGGTTGTCGATGCATATCTGGTCACCGGCGGTCGGAGAACTGGCCCACGGTTTTCCCCCGCAGTCATCGCAGCGTTGTTGCTGTTAGTCGCGGCCCCACAGGTCGTTGCCGGCGCCTACGTGGTTCGCGGTATCGCCTTGCTCGAAGAAGTCTTCGTCGCTGAGGAGGAGTCGGTTCCGTCCAGAGTCACCGTTCAAGCCCCGGATCGTGAGCCGCTGGTCCCCGATCCTGCGACGATCTGGGATGATCCCGTTGGGTTCGAGTTCGAGCGGTCAACGCGCAACCTGGTGTTCCGTGAGGGTGTCGGCGATCCCGATGCGATTGCTGCCTGGGCCGACATCATCGCACCACCGACCCTCGACGCTCCGTTCCTTCCCTTCGACGAGCGAATCGGCGCCGATCGTCTCACGATCCTGCTCGTCGGAGCCGACGAAGGACCCGGTCGAGAGGGCCTCCGTACCGACTCGATGATCGTGGCGACCGTCGACGTCGCGTCTGGTGAAGCCGCTCTCTTTGGTCTGCCACGAAACTTCAAGCGGGTGCCGCTGCCCCGGCGATTCCGGGACTCGTTCGTCGAACTCCAGAAGAGGGCCATCGAGAGAGAGGCCGTCGACGAGGACGAAGATGGTTTCCCGGACGACTGGGTCGACGAAGACGGTGACGGTATCTCGGACGAACCCGAGTTCGTCCCGTGCGGGTGCTTTCCCGAGATGTTGAATCGCGTCCACCAGTACACGCAGGATTGGACCCGCAGCTACCCCGATACTCCGGACCCCGGGCTGGCCGCGCTCAGCGACACCATCGAGTATCTCATCGACCTGCCGATCGACTACTACTTCATGGTCAACATGGCCGGATTCGTCGACATCATCGACACGATCGGCGGCGTCGACGTGATGGTGAAGGAGCCGTTCCACGTGGCCGTCTCCGCGCCTTCGGAGGATTCCCCGAAGGCCCGAGTCGATGTCGAGCCCGGCATGAATCGCCTGAACGGTCTCGAAGCACTCGCCTATTCGCGGTGGAGAATCGGCTCGTCGGACTACGCACGGATGCAGCGGCAGCGGTGTCTCATCCGAGCCGCAACCGACCAGGCCGACCCGCTCACCCTCATCCGCTCCTTCCACACCCTGGCCGATGTCGTGGAGCGATCGGTCATCACGGACATTCCCCTGATCCTGCTGCCCGACCTCGTCGACATCGTGGGACGGATCGACCTCGACCGAATCGCCACCGTCGGATTTGTCCCCCCGACGTACAACGACGGACGAGCACCGGGGGGGTATCCGATTCCGAACGTGAGTCGCATCAGGTGGAAGGTGGATCAGGTCCTCGAAGGAGGCGTCGCCGAACAGAGTTCGAGCGGCGAGAGCGAGTGCGGGGTGTAATCGGCCGACTGCGTATCTCGGTCGATTGAGCGAAGTCGAATCCGTCTCGCCGGTTCCGGCGACGGTCTAGCGGTGTGGGCGATCAGGGCAGGCTGGCACGAGCCGCTTCGGGGTCGTCCACGGTTACGGCGAAATGGAGTCCCTCGGCACTCGAGTGGAGGAGATAGATCGAGTCGATATTCACACCCGCGTCGGCCAGACGCTGAGCGACCTCGGCAAGCGCTCCCGGTTCGTCCGGGAGGAAGGTATCGAGTACCGGACGCTCTTCGAAGTGGAGTCCCGCTTCTCTCATGACCCTTCGGGTCGCATCCGAATTGTCGGTCATGACCCGGACGAGGCTCTCTCCATCCGACCCAATCGCCGCGAGGGATTCGATGTGGACGCCGGCGTCCGAGAGGCGACGCGCGAGGGTGGCCAACTGACCCGGCTGGTTCGCGAGGGTGACGGAGAACTCTTTCATGAATCCATTGTACGACATGGGACCTCCGCCCGCATAGCCCCAGCTATCACGGTGTCGGGTTCGCGAGGTGCCTGGACGATGCGGACGATCACGGGGAAGAGGAGTGTCGCGACCATGGCTAGGACAACGGTGACCACGATCACGGCGCGAACGAGGCGTCGGCGCCGGATCTGTTCGAGTTCGTCTGGTGTGAGTTGGTCATCCACCGCCTTGATTCTTGCGCGTCTTGCGCGACTCTGAGAACATCGAACATACGTTCGATTACGATGAGCTCGTGACACGATACGCGGAGCTCCACGCACACACGAACTACAGCTTCCTCGACGGGGCTTCCCACCCCGATGATCTCGTCTCCCGCGCCGCCGAACTCGGCTACACGGCCCTCGCCGTCACCGATCACGACGGCTTCCGAGGTGCGCCGAAGGTCCACGTCGCCGCACGCGAGATCGGTCTCCCGATCGTCTACGGAACCGAAGTGGGGATGCCGAGAGAGGAAGCCCCCCTGCTCGGTCGCTTTGCTCCCTCGCGTCCCCCCGCTTCGCAGGGGGACGGTGCTGGTTTCTTCGAAACAGACGTCGATCCTGTCCCACCGGCCGAAGGACGGGGGGACGCGGAGGAGCGCAGCGACGACGCAGGGGGGCGGCCCAGGAAGCGGATGCATGGGAGTAAGCCGATTGGACTTCCCCCATCGGATCATCTGGTCCTCCTTGTTCCCGATCCCGCGGGGTACGCGGCCTTGAGTAGGTTCGTGACCAGGGGCCAGTTCCGCGGAGAGAAGGATCGACCCGTCTACGACTACGACGACCTTGCCGTCGCATCGCGCGACGGAAGTCTCATCGCCCTGACCGGATGCCGCAGCGGGGCCGTTCCCGGCGCCGCACAAGCCGGCGATCTTGCGGGGGCGATGGCTGCCGCGGCGAGACTGCGCGAGGTCTTCCCCGGTCGTCTCTTCATCGAACTCACCCACCACGGCATGCCGGACGATGACGCCCGCAACGACCTCCTCTTTGAGGTTGCCCGCCGGCTTCAGATCCCCTACGTCGCGACGAACAACGCCCACTATGCCCATCGCAGTGACGCGGATCTCGCGGAAGTCCTCGCCGCCATCGCAGGAAGACGCGATCTCGAGACCGCCGACGGGTTCCGTCCGGCGACCGATCTCCGGCACCTCCGGTCCCCCGATGAGATGGCGGCCCTCTTCCATCGCTATCCCGGTGCGGTCGAGCGAGCCGCAGATCTTGCGGCGTCCCTGGCTTTCGATCTCGATCTCCTCGCGCCAGAGCTGCCCGACTTCCCGATGCCGGGTTCATTCACAACCGAAGACGAGTACTTGAGGCACCTCGTCGACGAGGGTGCTCGCTCCGTGTACCCGGGCAACGCGGGAGGGATGGACCCGGCCGCCCGCCGCAGGATGGATCACGAATTGTCGGTGATCTCCGAGCTCGGTTTTGCCGGGTTCTTCCTCGTTGCGTGGGACATCGTCACGTTCGCACGGTCACGGGACATCTACTGCCAGATCCGCGGCTCGGGAGCGGACTCGGCGGTCTGCCGGTGTCTTGGGCTGACCCGCGTTGACCCGATTCGCCTGAACCTCCCGTTCGAACGGTTCCTCTCCTCCGAGCGCGGTCGGCCACCGGACATCGACATCGACTTCGAAGCCGAGCGTCGCGAGGAGGTCATCCAGTACTGCTACCGACGGTACGGGCGGGAGCGGGCTGCGATGGTTGCCAACGTCATCACCTATCGTGCCCGATCGGTGCTCCAGGACGTCGGCAAGGCGTTCGCCCTGACCCAGGCTCAGGTCAACGGTCTCACCCGCTATCTCGATACCCGCGATCCCGGGGCGATCGGTGACGTCGTCGATCTCCCGGACGGGCTCACCAGTGATCTCATTGTCGACGTGTGCCGCCGCCTCGACGGGTTCCCGCGCCACCTCGGTATCCACTCGGGCGGCATGGTCGTCGCCCGGCGACCACTCTGGGAGACGGTGCCGATGGAGTGGGGGAGGATGGAGGATCGCTCCGTTCTTCAGTGGGACAAGGAGGACTGCGCAACGATGGGGATCGTCAAGTTCGATCTGCTTGCACTCGGTGCGTTGAACGGCATGCACCTGACCGTCGATCTCATCGCAGCAACACACGGCATCGACATCGACCTCGCCACCGTCCCACAGGAACCCGTTGTCTACGACCTGATGACCCGGGCGGACACCGTCGGGATCTTCCAGATCGAGTCCCGGGCACAGATGGCGACCCTCCCAAAGCTGAAGCCAAGGACCTTCTACGACCTGGCGATCGAGGTGGCGCTCATTCGGCCCGGACCGATCCAGGGGCAGTCCGTACATCCGTTCCTTCGACGCAGGAACGGGGAGGAGGCTGTCCGCTATCCGCACCCGTCGGCCGAACCGATTCTGAAGAAGACCCTCGGTGTCCCGATCTTCCAGGAGCAATTGATGGAGCTCGCGAGGGTCTGTGCCGGCTTCACCCCCGGCCAGTCCGACCGACTGCGTCAAGCGATGACACACAAGCGGGCATCGGAGGCGATGGATCGACTCCATGCTGAAGTCTTCTCCGGCATGGCCTCAAACGGCATCACCGGCGCTCCTGCGGATGAGATCTGGGAGAAACTCCAGGGGTTCGCGTCGTTCGGGTTCCCGGAGAGCCACTCCGTCTCGTTCGCCTACATCGTCTACGCGGCCGCATGGTTGAAGTACCACTGGCCGACCGAGTTCTTCGCCGGTCTGCTCAACGCCCAACCGATGGGTTTCTACACACCGAACTCCCTCGTACAAGATGCCCAGCACCACGGCGTCGTCGTCCTTGTCCCGGATGTGAACGCTTCGGTGTTGGATTGCACGATCGAACCGATTGAGACCGATCGCGACGACGTCGCCCGATATCTCGATGGTGCATGGCGGCGGGGGAGAGGGCCGGTAGATGATCCCGTCCGTCCCGCGGTCGCGCTGAGGATCGGTCTCCGGTACGTCAGGAACCTGGGCGAGGCCGAGATCGTACGAATCGAAGCCGCCCGTATCACAGGAGGTGCATTCACCACCCCGGAGGACCTCGCACAGCGAACCGGTCTTCCCCTTGATGCCTACGAGAGTCTCGCTGCATCCGGGGCGCTCGCGCCGGTCGGTCTCGGTCGACGGGAAGGGATATGGACGGCGGGGACGCTGGTCGAGCTTGGCCCGGATCGACTCCCGCTCCCACCCGGTGGCGAGATTCCGTCGCTCCCCGAGATGAACGGTGCCGAGCGCGTGCAGGCTGACCTCTGGTCGACCGGCATCTCAACGACGCATCCCGTCTCTCTCGTACGCGATATGTTGAACGGCCGGGGATGCCTCCCGATCGTCACGATCCTCGAGGACCACCGTCACGGCACCCGAGCTCGCGTCGGCGGAATCGTTACCCACCGTCAGCGGCCGTCGACGGCTCGCGGCGTTCGGTTCTTGAATCTCGAAGACGAGACGGGTCTGCTCAACGTGGTCGTTCTCCCACAGGTATGGGAGGCGCATTACGAGGTTGCACGAAAGGCCGTTGGAGTTGTGGCCGACGGAGTTGTCGAACACGTCGACGGGGTCACGAACTTCGTTGCCCACCGGTTCGCCCTTTGGCCGGTCGACGGTATCCGTTCGCGGGACTTTCGATAATCGGCTTTACTTCGCAGGGGTGGTGTCCGATGCAGAACATGTACCCAGATTTGGAGGATCGATGACCAAGACGTTCACCGGAGATGTGCTTCTTCCGGGTGACGCAGGTGGTGGGCTTGCTGCAACACTGTGCCTTGATCCGGAACGCGTGACGCTGACCTCCGGTGACAATCAGTTGGGTTCTTGGCATCGCAGCGACTACGTGATTACCCCAGAGCAGAATGGGTCGTTCAACCTGACGCTCGGCGGTGAGTCGGTCCTCTTCCGTCCTGATTCACCGTCGGAGTTTGCCGGCGCAGTTGCGGTCCCGTTTGCCGAGACGGTCTCGTCCCGCGCCCAACCGATCCGACCCCTGGTGAAGGATGATGACGAGTATCTCGACGAACTCGTCGCCGATGTCAAACCGATCCGGAACCCTCTCGACGATGGTGGCATCTCCAACGCGTTCGTTGTGGTGATGGTGGTTCTGGCCGCTGCAATCTCCGTCGCAGCTGTCGTCACCGCCGTCCTCGTGTGACCCCGACCACGGTTCGCAGGATCTCAATCGCCTGAGTCGTGTCGGCATCTGACACGTCGAAGTGGAACACCGCGCGAATTCGGGTTGGAGCGAGCGCAAGCGTGTCGACACCGGCGGTGCGGAGTCGCTCGGCGAACAGGGGAGCATCCGCTACGTCGAAGAAGACGATGTTCGTCTGGACCGACGCGAGGTCGACGGTGACACCAGTGAGCTCCGCGGCGGCCTCGGCAAATCGGCGGGCGTTCGTGTGGTCGTCGACGAGACGATCGCGGTTGTGGTCAAGGGCGTAGAGGGCACCGGCGGCGATGATCCCCGCCTGTCTAAACCCGCCGCCGTACATCTTCTTGAACCAGCGGCCACGATCGATGACATCGCGTGGCCCGGCGAGCGCCGACCCGATCGGTGCGCCGAGGCCCTTCGAGAAGCACACGTTCACCGTGTCTGCCGTAGCGGCGTACTGGTCGAGATCGACGCCGGTCGCGGCCGTCGCGTTCCACAGTCGCGCCCCGTCGAGGTGAACGCCGAGCCCGAGATCTCTGGCAGCATCACTCACCGAACGCATCGCCTCAAGAGGCCAGATGGTCCCTCCCGCTTCGTTGTGGGTGTTCTCCATCGTGACGAGCGTCGTCGGATCGAAGAGTCCCGGTGGAGAGTCTGGTGACCGTCCTGGAGCCGCCGCGATGACCTGATCTGGCGTGAAGACGCCGCGGTCGCTTTCGAGGGGAACGATCGTGACGCCCGCAAGGGCGGCCGGAGCGCCGCTCTCGTGCACCCGGATGTGCGATTCGCGTTCCATCACGACCCGGTCCCCGGAACGCGTGTGGACTCGGAGGGCGATCTGGTTCGCCATGGTGCCGGATGGGACGTAGACGGCATCCTCCTTGCCGAGGAGTTCAGCGACTCGCTCTTCAAGGAGGATGACGGTTGGGTCGTCGCCGAGCACGTCGTCACCGACGGGAGCCGAAGCCATGGCCGCTCTCATCGCCTCGTTCGGGCGGGTGACCGTGTCCGATCGGAGATCGATCACAGGAGATCCCATTCGCCGCCGTCGAACATGCGGGGATGGACGGCAAAAGCGAGTGATCCGCCCGCCCGCCCGATGTTCGTCCACGTCGCAGCGTTGAGATCGAACGCAAGGACGGTACCGGTCTTCACCGCGATTCGACCGCCGGTGATCCGCTCCGCCAGGAGAGACCACGTCGGTTCGTGACCGACGAGCATGAGACGTTCGGTGTCCATGCCACAACGGGCTGCCACCGCAAGCGCCGATTCGGGGCCGGCGCCGTAGAGCTCGTCGGCGATCTCGAGCCGACTGCCCCACCCTCCGGAGATCCGGGCCAGTGCCGCCGTGGCCTCGGCACGCACCGCGGGCGAAGAGACGACGAGGTCGGGAATCTCTCCCATCTTCCTGAGTACGAGCCCCATGGTTTCGGCGGATCGTTCCCCGCGGGAACTGAGGGGTCGATCGCGGTCACCGCGAGTGGTGGTATTCCAGTCGGACTTGCCGTGGCGGAAGAGCATGAGACGAAGCATGCGGCGAGGATAGTTCCCGGGTTCAGTTCGTGGCCGAAAGAGCGAGCAGCACCTGGGCGAGGTAATAGAGGGGGAGACCCCAGACGCGGTTCACGGTGCCGGGTACAACGAACTGGTTCCTGGCCACGAACAGGTCCGACACGAAGAAGAGCGTTGCTCCGAGCGGGATCAGCCACGTGGCGCCGTCGCCGAACGTTCCGAACGCGAGGACGACCATCACTGAAATGACCACAACGTAGGCAACGACCGGCGCCGCCATTTCGCCGACGTGTGGCGCGAGCCAGTGCCAGACGAAAACGGCGATGATCGCGACCACGACCGCGGAGATCGCGACCACAAGCGGGTTCAGACCAAGCGCGCCGAACGCGATCGAGTAGGCAACGTGTCCGAGCAGGAATGCGACGAGGCCGCCGAGAAATGCTTGCCGTGACGCGAACGTGAGGAGCAGATCCCCGATCCACGACAGCATCAATGCGACGAGCACAACCCCCCCATAGGACGTGGGGAGCGCACCGACCGACAGCGCGACCGCGATGAATCCGGTCGAGGCGAGCATCTTGAACCACCGGAGCGCCGGTGAGTTCGCGACCTCTGCCCACACGAGTGCAGCGGTGAACGCAGCGGTGAAGAGAACGGCGACTGTCGTCATCACCGAGGAGCCTATCGTCTGAACTGACAGCACCTACATCCAGACGAGGGGACCGTGCATGCAGATCAACGCGACCATGAATGCAGCGTTCAACGACCAGATCACGATGGAGCTCCAGGCGGCACACAACTACCTGGCGATGGGGGCATGGATCGAGTCCGCAGGTTTCTCGGGGATGGCGGCGTGGATGCGTGCACAGTCGGCCGAAGAGACCGCGCACGCCTTGAAGTTCTACCAATTCGTTCTCGATCGCGACGGACGCGTCGTGCTCGGCCCCCTCGTAGCACCAGCGGCCGAATTCGACAGTGTTGTTGCGGTGTTTGAGGGCGGGCTCGCCCAGGAGCGGGATGTCTCCGCGTCGATCAACAACCTCTACGCGCTTGCCATGGAGGAGAAAGACTTTGCGTCCCTCCCGCTCCTCGACTGGTTTGTCACCGAGCAGATCGAGGAAGAGGCGACCTTCTCGCAGATCCTCGACGACCTGGCACTGTCGGGTGGGAGTGCCCAGGCGATGCTGTTCCTCGACCGGGAACTCGGTACACGCGGCGCCGGCGCGGAGTAACAAGCAGGCAGTAGAGAGTGGAGAGTAGAGAGTAGAGAGTAGAGAGTAGAGAGTAGAGAGTAGAGAGTGGAGAGTGGAGAGTAGAGAGTGGAGAGTAGAGAGTAGAGAGACGCGAAGACCGTTCTCGGATCCCCTTCTCTCTACTTTCTGCTTGCTACCTGCTACTTCCTGCTTGCTTCTTGCTACTTCCTAATTCCTTCTCTCTTCTCTCTACTCTCTTCTCTCTACTCTCTACTTCCTACTTGAAGCCTGCAGCTCGCAGCTTCAAGCTTGCTCCTTGATATCGGGTCGGAGGTTCTCCCACGGCTGTGCACGCTCGAGCTGTCCCGCGAGGGAGAACAACGTCTCCTCGGCACCGAATCGACCGAGGAAGTGTGAGCCCACCGGGAGCCCGTCGCCCGTCCAATGGATTGGGACGGACATCGCCGGCAGCCCCGACAGGTTTCCGAGGGGCGTAAACGCGACGTAGCGGAAGATCATCTCGACAAACTCGTTCCATGGCAGGTTCTGGTCGATTCGGCCCAGCGGCACCGGCGGTGATCCGAGTACCGGCGTGAGGAACAGGTCGTAGTCGACCAGGAACGCTCCGGTCTGGTGCGCGATGGATTGCAGCGCGGCCTCCGCACCAAGGAGATCCACTTGTGATCTGGATCCCGAACGTTCGGCGAGTCCGAATGTGAACGGTTCGAATGCAGGTCTCCCAGACTCGCGCTGGTCGAAGCGACTGATCAGTCGCATGGTTCTACGATCACCGACATAACGGCGGATGTGTCCAACGGCCGGCTTGAGCTCTGATGCGCCTTCGAGCACGAGGCCGAATGCAGTCGCAGCGAGCGCCGCCCAGATCTCGAAGAATGCGTTGGCAAGCAAGGCACCGTCGACATCCGGCTCGGCCTCGACGATGTCGTGTCCGAGTCCCTCGAGGAGCCTCGCCGTTTCGAGAACGGCAGCTTCGCACTCTGGATGGACCCGGTCACCTCGGAAGTCTCTCGTGCTGAATGCGATCCTGAGGCGTCCGGGATCGCGGGCGGCCGCCTCGGCGAACGGCGCCGAAGGAGGCGGCGCCCAGTATCGATCACCCGGCACGGGGCCATGGACGGCATCCAGAAAGGCCGCGCTGTCCCGCACCGTGCGAGTTAGGGCGTGCTCCACCGACAGGTAGTCGATCGATGATCCGGGGCGCCGCGGGTTCCGTCCGCGCGACGGCTTGAGACCGAACAAGCCCGTGGCCGACGCAGGAATCCGGATCGAACCGCCCCCATCGCTGCCCTGGGCGAGCGGCACGATCCCGGCAGCAACGGCCGCAGCTGCTCCACCGCTCGAGCCTCCTGCTGATCGGCTGAGATCCCACGGGTTCCTCGTTGGACCGTGAAGCACCGGCTCCGTTGTCGGCAGCAGACCGAACTCCGGTGTGTTCGTTCGACCGAGATCGATGAACCCTGCTCCGTTGATGCGGTGCCGGAATTCGGAAGTCGTATCGCCGACATAGTCTCGGAAGAAGACCGATCCGAACGTGACCGGTATCCCCTCTTCGACCACGAGGTCCTTGATGAGGATGGGGACACCGGTGAACGGACCTGTCTGGTCGGCGGCTTCGGCTTCGAGTCGCGCAGCGTCGAGCCGATCCCAGATCACGGCGTTGACTACAGGGTTGATCTCACTGATGCGCGACGCGGCGGCTTCGACGAGTTCGAGGGGATGCACGGCGCCTTGTTTGACGAGTTGTGCGAGGCCGACAGCGTCGAAGGATGCGTACTCCTTGAATGGTTCCATGGGCGCAATCTATCGCATGCGCACCGAAGGACGAGCCGGAATCGCTGCAGCGCAGCGGCGTGTCTATCGTGTCGTGTTCCCTCTGCAAAGGCGAACATGGCAATCTCACGATCATCAATCTCAAGGCGCGCCCTCAACGTCAGCGAGTCGGCGACGCTGGCGATCGACGCAAAGGCCAAGGCGTTAGCCGCGGCCGGCGAGCCGGTCATCGGCTTCGGGGCGGGGGAGCCTGATTTCCCAACGCCTGCCTACATCGTCGACGCGGCACGGGAGGCAGTTGACGATCCCGCGACCCACCGATATAGCCCTGCCGCGGGGCTTCCCGCGCTGCGCGAAGCAGTAGCAGCGAAGACCTTCAGAGACTCGGACTACGCCGTCAAGTCATCACAGGTGATGATTACGAACGGCGGCAAGCAAGCCGTCTACCTCGCGTTTCAGACGCTGCTCGATCCCGGCGACGAGGTGCTGCTCCCGGCCCCGTACTGGGTGACCTTTCCCGAGGCGATCCATCTCGCCGCCGGTGTGCCGGTAGCGGTACCGACATCGGACGAGGCGGGCTTCCAGGTCACGGTCGAGCAACTCGAGGCAGCGACGTCTCGCCGCACCAAGGCTCTCATGTTCGTGTCGCCGTCAAATCCAACCGGTGCCGTCTACACCAGGGAACGGATCGCCGAGATCGGGCGATGGGCGGCCGATCGCGGGATTTGGATCGTTACCGACGAGATCTACGAGCATCTCATCTACGGCGATGCACGATTCCACTCGATGCCAGCCGTCGCACCGGAGATTGCCGATCGAACGATCGTCGTCAACGGCGTGGCGAAGACCTTCGCCATGACCGGATGGCGAGTCGGCTGGTTGATCGGGCCCCCGGATGTGACGGCGGCGGCGATCCGTCTCCAGAGTCACATCTCTTCGAACGTGGCGAACGTCTCGCAGCGCGCCGCACTCGCGGCCGTCACGGGTCCGATGGATGCTGCCGAGGAGATGCGTGTTGCGTTCGACCGAAGGCGACGGACGATGGTTCGACTCCTCAACGAAGTTCCCGGCGTCCAGTGCAGTGATCCGGGCGGCGCGTTCTACACGTTCCCGAATCTCACAGGTCTCCTCGGACGAGATCTTGGGGGCCGGACGGCAGAGACGACGATGGATCTTGCGGCACTTCTTCTGGACGAGATCAAGATCGCGGTGGTTCCCGGTGAAGCGTTCGGTGCCCCGGGGTATGCGCGACTTTCGTTCGCCCTCGGGGATGAGGATCTCGAGGAGGGGTTGACGCGACTGATCCGATTGGCTACCTGAGTCGGTCGATCTCTTCAACGACCTTCGCCCACGCCCTGGTTGCCGGATCGATGAGTTCGTCGTGTCCGACACCCTCGAGTTCGTGGTAGACCACGGTGTCGCCCTCATCGGCGGCCCGGCCGGCGAACGAGCGGCTGATCGCCGCGGGAACCTGGTCATCCTCGTCGCCGTGGACGACGAGCAGCGGCACACCGATCGGTAGGTTCCTGATGGGCGAAGCGGCGGCGTAACGCTCGGGTGACTGCTCGGGGGTTCGTCTCGTGAATGCGTTCACAGCATCGGAGCCGATGCCCGCGCGATGAGCAGCCTCGAGATCACCGATTGGCGCGAGCGCGACGACGGCGGAGATCGGATGCTCTTTGGCTCCTGCGGCGGCCTGCAGGGCGAGTTGACCGCCGGAACCGTGGACCACCGCAATGACGCGGTCGAGATCGAGTTGGTGGCCTTTGGCAAATTCGGCCAGCGATCCGACCGCAGCCGCCACATCCGCCGTTGTTGCCCTCCACCCTCCGCCGCCTCCTACTCTGGCGAATTCAACGTTCCACGTCGCCCACCCGCGTTCGGTCAGATCGACGGCTGCTGTGTCGAGCAGATCTCGAGCGGCGGTGTTCCGCCAGAAGCCGCCGTGAAGAAGCACGGCGACCGGGTGCGGTCCCGATCCCTCGGGAATCCTGAGGTCTCCCAGGTTGTCCGGGTCGGGCCCGTAAGCGATGGTCTCGACGGGCCAGGCGGAGCGTGCGGCGAGGTGGCGGATGGCATCCCGGTACCCGGTAACGCCGCGCCCGAAGATGGTGGCCACGCACACGTCGGAGACCACCGAGATCCGCCTCCACGACTCGCGATTCCGCACGTTCGAGATGTGAACTTCGACGGTGGGGATGCGGATTGCCTCGATCGCGTCACGGATCGCATATGAGTAGTGGGTGAAGGCACCGGGATTGATGACCACACCGTCGGCATCACGGGCTGCATGGAGGCGGTCGATCAGGTCACCTTCGTGGTTCGATTGGTAGGTGTCGACGACGGCCCGCACGTCGGCGGCCCAGGATCGGCACGCACCGTTGAGTTCCTCGAGACTTGTCGAGCCATAGATCTCGGGTGAGCGCGTCCCGATCAGATTTAGATTGGGTCCGTTGATGATGACGATCCGCATGCCCGGTAGTTTCGGCCGGGTGATCAGCTGATGCAAACTCAAGCGCCCGCCGGCCTACTTCGGCCCACCAGTCCGGCCAACAACACCGAAGCACGCATGGGCGCGGTGCACGCTGTCCGCTACGGCATCGCTCACGATGATGTGTTGATTATCGATGACGGAGCAGCCGGGCTCCGGCGCCGTCTCGCGAAGTTCGACGAGGCGTGGTGGCACGTCCTTGCATTGCGCACAAGCGCCGACGTGGGCCGGGTCAGTCGGAGGCTTCGGTCGGTTGGCTGTTCTCGAGGAGTGCCGCGAGTTGGGTAGCCTGATCGTCAACGCTGGATGAGAAGTCCGATCCGAAGAGGGCCCACGCGTCGCCTCCGGGATCGGAGAGGCGCATCGTAAGGCGAGTCCCGTTCTCGAGGCGGTCCAACTGATACGTCCAGGCCCAGTTCTCCACACCCGCGACGTCGTAGCGAAGGGTGATGTAGGTGAACGGCCTCCAGTCAGCGACGTGTTCAACGATGACCTCCGGGCCGTGCATGCAATGATTGACCGTGCCAATCCCTCTGCGTCCTTCGGTCATCGTCAACACTTCGTCAACGAGGTGCTGCCAGAGCGGTCTCTTGGTCGGGTCGGTCAGATGGTCCCACACCACTTGCGGTGATGCAGACGTCTCGAACGACGCCTCGTGGACGGAATCGGCACTCGTGACGTAGTCGCGATTCCGCTCCTGTTCGAACGTCCAGCGAACGGCAAGATCCTGGACGAAGACGTCGACTTCACCGATATCGTCGAACACCTCCTTGTGCGGCAGGAAACCAAGAACGGTTGGATCCATCGCCATGGATTCAAGGGTCGCCGCCGTATACACGGCGTACGCGGGCTTGTTGATCAACGCTCCTGCTGTGCCCTTCGACAGACGATGGAGGAGGATGACGTCGGGTCCGGTCAGCTCCTCGGAACGGGCTATCTGTCGGAGGACGTACTCTCCATCGTGGACGAAGAACTTCAGATCCAGGCTCGGGATCCGGACGCATGCGTTGCACTCACACGTGGTCGAGTGAGCCACGTCTCTGAGCCGTTTCTGGAATGCAAAGTATGCCGACTCGACGGTGTCCATCATCATCGACGGGTTGACCGAATCTGCGCTCGCGTAGGCGAATGCTGCGTCACCCTCGAGTTTGGAGAGCTGAAATGCGGGTTCGATGGCGCCCACAATCGTTTCGAGAAGATCGGCGACCACATCCTGTGCATGAGAGAGTTCGGTGTCTCCCATGTATCGTGTGTAGCCGGTGATGTCTGCAAGCAGCAGACAGCCCCGTTCCGGTGTTCCCAGATTCATGATCATGGGTTTCGACCCTACCAGAGCAATTCTGGCAATCTCGGGGCCATCGTGGCATCCACACTCGCATCCGTCACCCGGGACCCAGGACCGCATCTAGTGTTCGCTCCGCGGATCAGACGGTCACAGCCGTGACGTCACAAGCGGAGACGCTGTGTATGTGTTGGGCCCTGGTCACGGCAGGTGCAGCGGGGCCAGCGAGCGCGCCAGATCGAGCGTCTCGTCATCGAGCGCTGATTCCCTGACGGATACGGTCGTAGCGAGCGCTTCGATGAGTGCTTCGGCAACCGCGGAGGTGTCGATCGCCGGGAGGACATCGTCGAGAGCCCCGACCGTCGATGGTGACCAGTCGATGCCGAGGGCGTTGTAGACGGGCACGAGCACGTCGCGTATTCCGCCGGCGTCGCCGACAACGAGCACCCCGCCCACATGAGCCGCTCCTCTTCCCAGTCGTTGCCCAATCCCCGCGAGCTTGATCGTCCCGGCGTGGTTCACACTGAACTCACCGGGGCAATACTCGCCCGGAATCTCGCCAACCGACGTCTCGATTCCAAGGTCGGCCAGCGCTGCGGAAAGGACCGCGACGGTCTCCGTGAAGCGCTGGCGAATGCCGCGAATTGGATCCGGTTCGGGGACCGTCCAGGAGAAGGAGATGGTTCGTTCGTGGAACACGGCAGCGCGGCCTCCCGGCAAGCGGACGATAGGCGTGAATCCGAGCATCCGGGCAAGGGTTGCTGCGCGGTCGAACCCCGGTGCGATTCGGTCTTGCTTGCCGAACGCCACCACGCGACCGGGAGTGGAGATCCGGAACGTCTCGGGGAGGGCGCCATCGGCGACGCGTCGGAGCAGGGCGTGCGAGACTCCGGTATCGAGCCCTTCGGTATCGTCGTATCCCTGACGGACGATGGCGACGGTGCGTTCGGGCATCGAGCGAGCGTAGAGCGATGACCGACGGTATTCGCCGAACGGTGGCAGACTTGCGGGGTGTCGAAGGCCCGCCTGATGTTCATTGGCTTGGTGCTTGCCGTGATCGCTGTCGCATGCGGTGAATCCGGCCCGTTCGAACGCGTCGGCGAGGCGTCGAGCGGATGGGTCACCGCAGTGACCTTTCCCACGACTACGAACCCGCCGGTGGTCATCGAGATCGGCAATGAAGGGCTTGTCGGGGCGGGTGACGTGCTGTGGGTCAACGATGACGTCGGACCGACTTCTCCGAGCAGTGACCCTCGTTCCGCAATCGTCGCCGTCTGGGATCGACAGATCGGAAGTCGATTCATTCAAGCGAGCAGAGCCGAAATCGCCGCAGCCCTACCCACGATCCGGTTCCCAGGAACAGTGCCAGAGGATGTTCGCTGGATGACCAGTCAACTGGTCTTCGACCCGGCGTCCGGCCTCCTTGACGTCGACACCTCAGCAGCGTTCGGCTTCTGGACCGTGGAGCCGTACACGGTCGAGAACGGGCGACTCGCCGTGCTCCGGGTCGGTTCGGCTCCCGAGGGGATCGGTGCGGCGAAGAGCGACGTCGTCCCGATCATCGTGTCAGACGGACTGAGTCTCGGATGGACCGAGGCGGGCCTTCGTTACGAACTGTTCTGCCGGGCCACGATCTCCGAGCTGGTCTGCAATGCAATCGTCGACTCATTCGTTCCCCTCAGCGGACTCCTTTCGACGTGAGGTGGTTGTCGTGCCTTCTGATCGGTGCAGGAGTGTTCCTGACCGCGTGTACGAGCGCCGGCGTATCGATCGCCGATTATGCGACGGCGGTGGAGGAACGGGCGGCAACCTACGGGGCCGAGTCGGAGGCCCTGAGAGAGGAGCAACTGGCGACACTCGAGGACACCGTCACCCGACTCCAGCGCGAGTTGGACGGCGAAGCGCTCGTCAAAGCAGCGATCGGTGAGACGGCGCAGGAGTCTACGAAGCTGTTCGCGGGGATCTCCGATTCCCTCGATCGGTACGTCCGGGACCTCGGTGCGATGGCCACACCCGCCGCCGTCTCTGATGATCACCGTGAGTACGTTCACGCGTTGGAAACGTCGCGAAAGGGACTTGAGCCGGTCCTCGAAGAACTCCCAAGCGCAACGTCGTTCGAAGAGATCGACAGGGTGATTGCAGGATCAGGATTCGCCGACGCGCAGCAGCGCGTCGAGGCGGCATGTCACGGCCTCGAGCGTGCCATCGAATCGCAGGGTCCGGAGGTAGATCTCAGATGCGAGGCCACACGATGATGGGCGACTACGCCACCACGCGGGAGTCGGGCAAAGGCCGGCTTCCGGAACCTACGTCAGAAGCGAGACCACGCTGGTGCATGGCGCTTGTCGCACTCATCGGGGTGTTGGTGCTGACGTCTTGTGCGTTGTCCGGCGAGTCGGAACAGACCGCGTCGACGGTCGGTACCACGACGTCGATGGTCGCCGGCTGCGCGAATGTGATTGAGGCCGCAGTCGACTCCTCAGGAGATACCTACCGGGTATCGGCGACGATCCTCAGCTCCGACACCGGATGGGAGAAGTACGCCGACGCGTGGGAGGTGCGCACGCCCGACGGAACGATCCTTGGCACCCGTATTCTCGCTCATCCCCACGTCGATGAGCAACCCTTCATCCGGTCTCTTGATGACGTCGATATCCCCGAAGGGGTGACGGACGTGGAGATTGCCGCACGCGATCTGGTCGCGGGATTCTGCGGCGAGACCGTGAGTGTCACGGTTCCGGGACGCTAAGACACAAGCAGGGAACCACCTGCAAGAGCGGCGAAGCGTGCGCTACGGAGTTTCGATGCCCCGGTCTTCCTCGACGCCATATCGCGGTTCGGCGCTTGCATCGTCTCTCTGCGGGGCCGGAACGACGAGAACCGGCCGGCTGGATTCGAGCATGACCCGAGCGGAGACGCTCTCCCAGGCCTCGCGGTTGAAGATTGAGCGGGTCGCCCCCAACACGACGATGTCGGCATCAAGGGCATCGGCCGCATCCGAGATGGCCGCAGCGGTATCGTTGCCTTCGACGAAACGGACCTCTGACGGGATACGAGCCAACTCGAGGGCTGCTCGAATCGGCTCGACGATCTTGCGGCCCCGTTCCTCGAGGTAGGCGGCCGCGGCCTCCTCCTGCTCGTCGCCCGAAGCGGTCCCTCGACCCTCGGAGACTTGGAGATCCTCGAGGAACGCCCGCGGAACCTCGATAACGGTGATCAGCGTGACACGCCCGTTCTGACCGAGAAGGCGGCGAGTGAAGTCAATGACCGGATCGGGACTCAGAACGCCCGATGTTGCGATGAGCATGTGCATGGAGTCATCCTAGGGTGGGCGCACCAGCGAAGACTCGGAGAGCAACCGTGGAAGCAGAGACCCTTAACGCAGTCACCTGGACGATCCCGAACGCGCTCTGTCTCGTTGGTTCGCGCTCAGGTGACGAATGGAACGGGATGACCCAATCCTGGGTGACCCAGGTCTCGATGGACCCCGTCCTGATCGGGATTGCTGTTGATCGCAAGGCCGTCACCAACAGGCTCGTACGAGCGGGTGAAGCGTTCTCCGTGAACCTCTGGGACCGTGAGGACACCCGCGTCTTCCGCTCGTTCTCCAAGCCTGCGGCGCGCGAAGGCTCGATGCTGAATGGACGCCCGGTTCGCGAAGGCGCCACCGGCGTGCCGATCTTCGAGGAGGCGGTCGCATGGCTCGAGTGTCGCCTGTGGCAGACGGTGGAATTCAAGACGCACGATCTCTTCCTTGGCGAAGTGGTTGACGCCGGCTTTCGCGACGGAGGCCGAGACGTTCCGGTTGCACGGATGGAGGACACGCGAATGAAGTACGGTGGCGTCCGCCGTGGTGGACACTGAACGGAGGACGCATGGAGATTCGATTCGACGAGCAGGTAGTCCTTGTGACCGGCGGGAGTCGAGGGATTGGCGAAGCGATCGCCGCCGAGTTCCTCGCGTCGGGGGCTCGCGGAGTCGCCATCACGTCGCGCAGGGCCGAGAATCTTGTGGCTACCGTCGAGCGTCTCGGAGAGCCGGATCGACTTCTCCCGATCGAGGCTCGCGTCGACGATCCGGACGCCGCGGCTTCCGCGATCACGGCGGTGATCGGCCGGTTCGGCACTTGTGACATCCTCATCAACAACGCAGGAACGAATCCGTCCGCCGGACCACTCACCGAAGTGGATCTTGGTGCGATCGACAAGACTTGGGCGGTGAATCAGCGAGGGCCCCTGGTCTGGTCCCGCGAGGTGTGGCATCAAGCGATGCAGAAATCGGGCGGTGCGATCGTGAACGTCTCGTCGGTCGGGGGGATGCAACCCGGCACAGCCCTCGGGGCCTACAACGTCTCGAAAGCCGCGCTTATTCATCTCACCCGTCAGTTGGCGTTCGAGATGGCCCCGCGCGTTCGGGTCAACGCAGTGGCCCCTTCGGTGGTGCGCACGAGGCTGTCATCCATGCTCTGGGACGGGATGGAAGAACACACCGCCTCGCTTCATCCACTCAAGCGGATCGGCGAACCGGCCGATGTGGCGGCCGCTGTCGCGTTTCTGGCATCCGAGGCAGCGTCATGGATCACCGGCGTCGTGTTGCCCGTGGACGGTGGCGTTACGGGAGCGAGTCCGGTTCCCGGGATGTGATCGCGGGATCGAATCCGGGCAGGCCGGCTTCGATCCACTCCTCGAACGCAACCCCGCTCTCGATGTCTTTCCCGCGAGCCGAAGCGATGGAGTATCGGAAGTTCAGGAAATCGCAGAAGCCCTGGATCGGGTCGATTTCGGGCTTGATCTCAGCGATCCGTCGCGTGAAGGGTTCGAATCGGTTGATTCGCCAGTGCATCGTGGCAACCGCCTTGCCGGTGACGGATACCCTTGCGCCCTTCTCCCCATGCTTCGCATCGTGGTATCTGACGTCGCTGAGGACCTGCCGTGCCTGATTCTCAGCGGCGTCGATCCCGGTCAACTCACGGAGTCGTTGCGAGTGGAACGTGCGTCCCCCGACGCTGACCGAGATTCGGATCCGACTCGACGATCCGAACGGGATCACGTCGACGTCGTCGACGGCGAAGCCGAGGTCGTTCAAGCGACCGACGCGCTCGCGGATGCGGTATCGCTCATGTGGAGTGATGACGAGATCGGTCGTCAGTTCGCGCCACAGAGCGACGTAGCGTTCGGTGATGTCGAAACCGAGTTCCAGGTCCGCCGAATCGAGGTCGTAGCCTTGAGAAGCTGCGACATCGGCCATGTCCCCAGCGAGATTGATCTGCATGATCTCGATGTCCTCACGGCGCTGGCCATCACTCAATGTGTCGTACAACCGGGACGTCTCGGCATCGATCATGACGGCCTCGATCAAACGTGCGTCATACCGGTAGAGAACGTTGGAAAGAGAGCAGTCGCCCCAGAAACAACCGGCGAGGTGGAGTTCAACGAGCAAACCGGCGAAGGCGTCGAGCATCTGCGTGCGTCGGGCTCCGAAACCACCACCGGAGACCAGCTCGCGATAGGGGAACGCGTAGTCGACGAAGCGCGTGATGATGGCACCGGAGTACTCCTCGCGCGGGTCGGCCCACGGCCGAATGACGAGTCCAGCGGGACGTCCGGATCGAGTGGTGCGCTCGGACAGGATTCGTAGTGTCTCGAATTCATGAGTGGCCAACCGCACCGGGAGTTCCTTGATGGCGTAGACACCCTCATCGAATGCGACGAACACGACCGGGTGGCGGTGAATCCCGGTCGGCATGTCGACGAGATGCGGATCGTCCCAATCCGAGATCGGTAGATCCCACGGAAGATCGAGAAAGTCTGGATTCCCGGGACGGATGTGAAGTTGCGGTACGGACATGCCGGTCACGATAGGGGGCTACTACGGTTTCAGCCATGGATCACGAACCGGAACGGATCAGTGTCGACGCAGACTCGGTGACGATCACGTGGACGGATGGCATCTCAACGATGATCCCGAGCGATCGACTGCG
>FLOH01001390.1_pt1 | contig 38088 bp, 19 predicted proteins | sample 756751 | NCBI WGS metagenome assembly FLOH01 (sample SAMEA4026879, study PRJEB14308) | marine metagenome | biome: coastal water; material: water | depth 74 m
GGGAATCCAGAGAAGAAGCGGAACGAATTACCTGTCCCGACTCCTCAATCTTCATCCCGACTGTACAGGCCCGGGTCCAGTGGCGGAGGATTTCTTGTTACATCACTCCGACCTCTTGAGACAATACGTGAATCGCGTATACGCCCACTACGATCCACGGTGGGAGGCAGAAGGACCAATCGTCCCACAAGACAGACTTCTCGGGCTCCTGGGTGATGCGCTCGGCCGATTTCTCAAGCTTCCGTTCACAACAGAGACGACCGAGACTTCATCGGACCCGGAAACCACATCAGGGAATGCTGAGCATAAGGTCCTGCTGGCAAAGACACCGAGCGTGAAAGAGATCGGCAATTTCCTGACCCTGTTTCCGGGTGCGCGTCTGCTGATTATCGTCAGGGATGGACGCGCGGTGGTCGAATCAGGGGTGAAATCATTTGGATGGTGCTCTGAAACGGCAGTACACAATTGGGCATGTGCCGCCAGGACTATCCTGGACCTCCAGGACACGTGCCCCGATTTCAGTGAACATTGTTTGATCACCAGGTACGAAGACCTTTTTCTTAACACAAAACCCGAGCTTCTCAGGATATTTGCCTGGCTTGGGCTTGATCCCGAACCATATGATTTCAGCGCCGCACAATCTCTGGCCGTAGTCGGATCTTCTGAACTCAAGAAGAACAAAGGGGATCCGGTTCACTGGGAGCCGGTTAAGGCGGACAGCACATTCAACCCAACTGCTCGTTTCAGTCATTGGAACAGGAACCAGCACGAGCGGTTCAACTGGCTTGCCGGGCATTACATGTCTCGGTTTGGATATTCCCTTGAAACCAACAAAGCGCATCGATGGTTTCATGGCGCTCGTAATGCGCTGCTTGATCTGAGATGGAAGTTGATCTCCTTCGTGAAGGAGGCAAGAAGGAAAGCAGGAAGATGCCGCGGAAATGACTGACCCACCCGTCCCGGACCCCAGGCGTTCCGGGAGTGTTCGCGTACCCGGCGAATCGCTTGCAACCAAGTGCCGACTTGTTAAGCCCTCACTCCCGGTGGTATAGTTGACCCAATTCTCCTGAAAGAGCAATGATCTCACTCGCCAAGAGACTTCTTCAAAGAGCTTTGCCACGGCAACTCTACCGGGCACTGCGCATAGAGCTCTGGGATGATTTCGGCCGCAAGTCCTACGCCCAGGAAGGGGAGGATCTCATTCTGGCCAGCATCCTGGGAATGACCAGCAAGGGATTCTACGTGGATGTTGGAGCCAGCCATCCCATCCGATACTCAAACACGTGGGCATTGTACAAGCAGGGATGGAGAGGCGTGAACATTGACGCTAATCCCGAGATGATCAGGCTTCTGGGAATTAAGCGCTCAAGAGACATAAACCTCCACAGCGCAGTGGGTGGCGGGAAGGACTTGCTGACCTACTACACGTTTAAAGCCTACATGTACAACACCTGCATCCGAAGCGTCGCTGAGAAATTGCAGGAGAAGACGGGCCGGCCATATCAGACAACGGAAGTGAATTCGCTCCCCTTGTCAGACATCCTTGACAGCCATCTTCCGCCTGGACAGAGCATAGACTTGCTGAATGTCGACGTGGAGGGAATGGAAATGGACGCTTTGCGTTCGAACAATTGGAGCCGATATCGGCCGACAGTAATCGTGGTTGAATATCGGGACGGAGATATTCGCTCCCTGTGCGCATCAGAAGTCTGTGGGTTCCTGGAGTCGCTGGATTACGTACCAGTCGCAAGAACGCCACTATCGGCAGTTTTCCGAAGTTCGCCGAAACCCGTGACTGGGCCCTGATTTCCCGCATCCGGTCAAGTTGCTGGAACGGGCCAGGCTTTGCCCGGCACACCGAATCTTCACGAACGGGGGGGGGCTACTGGTCTACCAGGATTTCCGTAACCTGCGGTACAGCGCCTGATTCATCATCGGCAAACACCAGCCACAGGTAGTTGAATGCTGCCGGTAGATCGGCCTCGAACAGGTCACTGATATCATACCACTCTTCGGAGTCCCGGCTGCCAAGCATCCGGACGTCCATCAGTGAACCGTCCTCTAGCTGCAATTCTATCCCGTCGGTTGTAACTTCCCGGGAATATCCCAGCAGTATCCACCAGCCACCTGCACCTGCCCTGCCGGGCCAGGCAGTTTCTTCGTCGCCATCAACCGCCAGCCAGCCCGGCGATTCTTCACCTGCCACATCGTCACTGGTCAAGACCTGGTCCACAACCGGGCCGGTTGCATCTTGAATGCTCTTCTTTTCTTCAACAGGCACAACCGACACCACGTCCGTCACCACCATCCGGTCGAAGTTCCCTGCCCAGCCGTTTGCGTTCCCACTGTCCATCTCGAGCCGTATCACATGCGATCCGGTACTTATGCTTATTCCCGTAATCGGCACATTCTGATACGTGGACCAGCCGCCTGTATTCGGTACCGTCTTCGTGGTGCCCACCTGGATTCCGTCCACTTCAACGTGGAATGTCCCGCCAATCCCGTTGCACGCTACACGCACTGCCATGTTGTACGTCCCGGATCCGGCAGCACTAACCGTATACTCCAGCCACTCACCGGTTCTCGTCCAGCCTACCAGGTATCCATTCCCCGCCCCGGCATCAGCCGATATGTCCACATTATCAGACCTGTATACTACGCCGGCATTACCTATCGTGGTGTCCGAATATGCCACCCCGGCGCCGTCGGTATCATAATTCTCACACTCTATCGTGCCGGGCAGTGAAGTCGGCGTATACGGAGTCTGCGGGATTTCCGGCAGGATCCGGATCTGGTCAAAGTTCCCGACCCAGCCTGCTGCATTCCCTCCATCCATATAAAGTCTCAACACCTTCGTTCCTGCTGTCAAACTTATCCCGCCCATCTCAACTTCCTGATATGTACCCCAGCTACCGGTATTGGGCATCGTCTGCGTACTGCCAATAGGACTGCTATCGACCTCGAAGTGGAATGTACCCCCTGCCAGATTGCAGGCTACTCCCACTTCGATCCGGTACTGCCCACTAACACCTACGTTGATCGTATACTCAAGCCATTCGCCTGCTTTCGTCCAGCCGACCACGTACCCGTTACTCGCACTCCCGACAGCGGCTATGTCCACATCTTCCGATCTGTATACCCCGCCGGCATTACCCGGCGTAGTATCTGAGTATGCTATGGCAGTTCCACCGGTATCGTAGTCCTCGCATTCTATGGAACCGGGTACCGCGTGTGTTCCTCCGTAACCGCCCTGTCCTCCGCTCACCGCGTACGGTGTAACACGAATCTGATCAAAGTTTGCTACCCAGCCACTGGCATTGCCGCCATCCATTTCAAGTCGCAGTATCTGCTCACCTGCCGTAAGCGCCACGTTCTCGATTTCCATTACCTGGTACGTACCCCAGCTGCCGGTACTCGGCACTGCTAGCGGCCCGGTCTTATCCACCCCGCCCACTTCAACGTGGTATGTTCCGCCGCCAAGCCCGCACGCCAGCCGGACCTGGATCGTGTAGTTCCCGTTCGATGCCACGTCCACCGTGTACTCAAGCCATTCGTCTGTTCTTGTCCAAGCCACAACGTACCCGTTGCTTGCATTCCCATCGGCGGCCAGGTCCACATCATCCGCTCTGTATACCCCACCGGCATTACCCGGCGTAGTATCCGAGTATGCCAGCGCGCCACCTTCATCGTAATTCTCGCACTCAACCGCACCGGGCAGTGCATGCGCTACCCCACCGTACGGATCCTGCGCAGGTGCCGCATACGGCACTATCCGGATCTGATCGAGGTTCCCCACCCAGCCGGTCATATTCCCGCTGTCTCCGTACAATCTCAGTACGTGCGTCCCAGCGCTCAGGGCCACACCAGGGACTGCAACTGTCTGGAAGCTGTTCCATCCGCCGGTGTCCGGCACCTGCATTGTTCCGGTCACGTTCGTACCGTCCACTTCCACGTGGAACGTCCCTCCAACTCCGTTGCACGAGGCCCTCACTTCAACCGCAAAGGTTCCGCCAACGTCCACGCTCACCGTGTATTCAAGCCATTCTGTTGCCCTGACCCAACCGACTACGTAACCATTACTCGCACTTGCATTCGCGGCTATGTCAACGTCCTCGCTTCTATACACCACACCGGCATTACCCACCGTAGTATCGTGATAACCGATCCCTTCACCGCCCGCATTGTAGTCTTCGACCTCAACATGAATCGGACCTGGAACGGCCGGAGGAACACTGTCGGCCGAGTATTTGAGTGTATAGCCAAGAACCTGGCCCACGCTCCAGCATCTTACCCTCAAGAAATGCCATGCTGACGTTGTCGCTTGATACGTCAGGCTGAACTGCAGGTCGCCGGCGGAATCGTCATCAAAGGCAAGTTGTGTCACGCCCCCGGTGTCCGAATACAGCTCTGCGTACATATCTCCTTCACTGCCCGCCGTATTGAAGTTGTACTCAACTCCGTCATAGAGAAAGACCGAGAACCAGTCGTAGTGGTCCGTAGTCGACAGACGGTGAGGACCATGCGTCTGCTGACTCGTCGTCGGACTGGGCAGCGTACTCGCGCCGTCCCCGGAATCGTCCCCGGGATCCCATCCGTCGGGCGTGTCGTCCGGCGCGGTATCGGAAGTATACTTTAGTGTATACGCGGCGCTCTCGCCCGCGCTCCAGGTTCTGACCCGCAGGAAATACCACGCCGACACTGACGGCTGATACGTCAGGCTGAACTGCAGGCCGCCGGCAGAGTCGTCGTCATAGGCAATTCGTATCGCACCCCCGGTGTCCGCATAGAGCTCTCCGTACGTATCCCCGCTGCCTCCCGCTGTGTTGAAGTTGTACTCAACTCCGTCGTATAGGAATACAGAGAACCAGTCATACAGGTCGCTGTCCGACAGACTGTGAGGGCCATGCGTCTGCTCGATTCCCGTCGGGCTGGGCAGCAGGCTCCCGTCGGGCCCGGCATCATCAACCGGATCCCATCCATCCCCTGTGCCGCTTGGAACGGTCACACTGGACTCTGTAGCGTATGCCGAATAGCCGGAACCGTTATACGCCCGAATGCGATAGACATACGTGCTGCCGGAAACAACACTCGTGTCGCTGTAGAGCTGAACATTCGCTCCCACCCGAACGATTTCCGACCAGCTTCCACCGGACAGTTTGCGTTCGATGGCAAAGCCCTGTTCGTTGTCCGCTGCATCAACCCATGTCAGGCCGACTTCATTGCTTGAGACGGCGCTTGCCTGGAAGCTGCCGGGCGCTGCCGGGACGTTGGTACCGCCAGGGGATCCCCATATTTCGATATCGTCCAGGTTCCAACCGCAGTAGACCCAGCTTTCGTCGGTCGATCCCATTCCCCATCTGACCCGGACCGCGCCCTGCCTGTCGGCAACTGACGAGATGTCGACGGTCTGATAAGTCCAGTCGGTATCCGTAATTTCGGCCGAATTCTCCCACACAGTGCTCCACTGACTTCCATCATTCGAAACCTGGATGTAGGCATGATCATATGCCGGTCTTTCCACACCAAGCCATCGCCTGAAGGTCAGCTTCGCATCGGAAACGTCGCTCAAATCCATGGCCTGGCTCGTCAGCCAGCGTGTCGGGGATAGGAAATCCTCGTAATCGCCCGAAAGATTGTATCCGTAAACATTCGCGCCGGTATATCCGGCAGTCGGATCGGGGTCACCATGCTGTCCCCCTGCGCCGGTCGGCTGGCCAAACGCCCAAAGACCCGACGTTGTCCAGCCTGGAGACGTATCGAGCGGGAAACTGTAAATCCTGGTGCCGAGGAAATTGTAGCTCGCCGAGATGGTCTCGCTGGGCAACAGACCATCCTTGAACGCTTTTGCTTTTATGGTTGTTGCGGAAGTCACAACCAACGGCGATGAATACAGAGTCGACGACTGGCCGGGTTCACTGCCGTTCAGGGTGTAGTAAATGCTCGCCTCAGCCGTTGCAGTCTCGACCGTTACCGAGATGCTGGAACTGTATGTACCTTCCGGCGGAGCGAATGCCGGAGGGGCAACTGCCGCGAGTCCGGCTACTACCCCGACCGCCTCCCATGCGGCATCCACGTTCGCAATCCAGTTCGTATTGAGATCCGTCGCCGCCGAAATCCAGGCGCTCCTTATGTCTTCATGCTCGGAATACTGGCCCGCATGGACCGTCAGGGCACGGAAAGCAACTTGCTCGGCGTTCGTCCTGCCTATGCCGGCAAAACTGTATGCTATTCCGTCATTGGTCCCGATGCCGCCCTGACAGAGAAGGTAGTAGAAGAAGTTCTGAACTCCGGAGTTATAGTGCACGCCCCCATTGTCCCCGGTGCCATAGTACCAGTATGTCCCCTTGTAGCGGGTCGGTTGCTGGTTCCCGGATCCGACCGTAACCGCGTTAGCCGGGTTCCGCATGTCCCTGAGTGCCTTTGAAGAAATCCAGCTGTCTTCGCCAACTAACCAGTCCGACTGACCGGCGGTAACGTTCGGATAGGTGGCCGTCCCGTCAGGCTGAGCGAAGAACTCGACGTTCGCACCGAAGATATCCGAGAACGATTCGTTCAACGCACCCGATTCACCGTAGTAGTAGAGGTCGGCTGAGTAATCGGTCACGGCATGAGCGTATTCATGTGCGCTCACGTCGAGAACGCCCAGTGGGTTGGCGGTAGACCCGTCTCCGTCACCGAAGTTGAAAGTTGATCCATCCCAGTAGGCGTTCACATAGGAGGACCCGACGTGCATGTTTGCCCGTGCAAACGCGCCCGCATTGTCAAAACTGTTTAACCCGTGAACAGCGCGAAAGTAAGACTGTATCGTATCAAAATTCCTCGCCGCCGATACCTCAACGTAATCGGATGTGCCCCAACTCGAACTTGCGCGGTACGCGTATGTGTTGTTGTCGGAGTAGCCCGACGATGCTGCGTTGTAGACGTACCAGTAATTCGTCTTGTTGTAGAGGTAATAGTAGCCGGTGTTCTCATGCCAGCCCGACACACTGACTGAGCCGCCGCCCTCCCCGGCGAGTATCGATCCTGAAATCGGCGTGTGATTCCCGTTCGCCGTCGGCGCGGCGATGTGCGCCACACTGTCGAACACAAGCAGGATATCACCGTTCAAAGCGTCGACAAAATACTCGCGGCGCTCCGCACCTGACTTCGGATCAAATGTCGACAACGTGAGATGATAGGCAACCCGTGCATCGTCGCCGAGCGCGTAAATAAGGAGTTCCGGATCCGCCTCAAGCTGCCCCTTGATCGGGGTTCGCAGGGCGAGATTCTTTCTTGCAAGTGTTTCGGCTTCGTCTCCTGTGATTGCGGGCGCTGTCTTGAGGTCGAGATCCTGAACGTATCGACCGTTGGCTTCGTATGCCTCGGCGGCCCCATCGAAATGAACCGCAACTGCGCCACCGACAACTTTCAAGCCAGCGTACACCTGTTCGAGTGACACGTGCGTGTGACCGAGCCGATCTTTGCGGACCGATCGTGCTCTGAACTCCTGCTGAGCATCTTTCAGCCGGTACAACCCGGCCAGTGAATCCATTACGGCAACCGCGTCGTCCACAAACCGGCCCTGTCCCCCTGCAGTGAGTCCTTTCCCGCTGTGGAATGCGCCCGGCCTGCCGAGCCTCTTCCCCCGCACGGATACCGGGATGGCCCGGCGTGAATGCCACTTCACCGACAGTGACTGATCCGCCGCCCGCGCAGACTGAGCGCGCTGGCCTGCGGTTCGCTGCCGCGCAGGAGGATCCTCATGCCGTGCCCGGTTACGACCCGCTGACTCCGGGGGCCGAATGGCGAGGGCCGGGGAAGAAAGAAGCGCCATCGCGCTAAGAACCAGAAATAATGCTCTGCCTGCGAGGGGGATCGGCACTTTAGAAAAAGTGTTCATAGACCCGTACCCAGTTCCCGGGGCGTGCAACATGACGGATCAGCAGGCGAACAGCGTGCGTCCGCCTACTGTCCCGCCTCCACCCCGTCCACAACAATTTCTTTAACCTGGGGCACGGCACCTGAACCATCGTCGGGAAAGATGAACCACAGATAGGTGATCGTGGGGAATTGTCCGTCCCGCAGTGCAACACCCACATCATACCAAGTCTCCGCGTCGACACTTCCCTGCATTATGACTTCCGCCAAAGAACTGTCTGTAACCAGAATATCGATACCCTGAATACTCAGCTCAACGTCATATCCGAGGACGATCCACCATCCGCCCGCGTCTGAATCGCCGGTCCAGACGGTATTCTCGTCGCCGTCAACAGCCGCCCAACCGGGCGCATCATCCTTCGTATCGTCGCTCGTAAGCACCTTGGACGGCAGAGGCCCTTGCCAACCAATCGGGCCAGTGTAAACCTTCGACCCATCGGTGTTGCTGACCTTCGTAACAGGCGGTGGCGCCAACGGAACAGCTACTCCAATGCCGATTATGTCAAATGCGCCGACAAAGCCGGACCCGCCGTTGGAGTCCATTGCGAGCCTGAGAACATGCTGTCCAACCCCCATTGCAACAGGGGCACTGTTCACAGTGGTCCATGCAGACCATCCGCCTGTATTAGGAACTAGCATGGGGCCGGCCACATTGGTGCCGTCAAGTTCTATGTGGAACGTTCCGCCCAAGCCCACCGAGGCAACGCGGGTCTGGATAACATACGGACCCGGCGCGGCGTTGGTTATCGTGTACTCCATCCATTCGCCCGCTTTGGTCCAGCCGACGCTCTGGTTATTGCTGGCTGTGGAGTCGAACGCGATATCCACGTCCTCACCAGTGCGATATGAGCCACCCGCATTACCGCCGGTCGTGTCCGAATATGACAAGCCCTGTCCGCCGACATCGAAATTCTCAACGTTGACGGCGCCCGGCACGGTCCACGGAACTCCGCCATATGGGGTCTGCGTCATCATGCGAACGTAATCGAAGGCTCCCACGTATCCCAGGGCACCGTTGCTGTCAAGCGATAGCCTCATAACGTGTTGGCCCGCACCTATCGACACGTTTCCGCTACTGCGAATTTGCCAGCTGAACCAGTCGCCGGTATTGGGAACGGTCAGGGAGCCGGTCACGTTGGTACCGTCAAGTTCTATGTGGAAAGTTCCGCCGGCACCAAGAGAAGCAACCCGAGCCTGTAGAACGTACGAGCCGGGAGTCACGACGTTAATCGTATATTCCAGCCATTCGCCAGCCTTGGTCCAGCCGATACAGTTGCCGTTGTTCGCACTCGCATGGCCGGCAATGTCAACATCCTCGGCGCCACGATATGCGCCACCCTCATTGCCGCCTGTTGTGTCGGAGTATGCAACTGTCTGTCCACCTGTATCGAAGTTCTCTACCTCAACGGTCCCAGGCATGACCCACGCCACGCCGCCATAGGGAGCCTGCACTGACGCTGCTACCGTGGACAACGTGATCGTGTCCAGCGCGCCCACAAATCCACTTGCGCCGACAGTATCCATCGCAAGCCTCAGCACGTGCTGCCCCGCCGCAATTGCAACGTTGGCGGTGCTGACATTCTGCCAATTGTACCAGCCGCCCGTGTTCGGCACCGTCAACGAGCCCGTCACGTTTGTTCCGTCAATCTGGTAATGGAACGTGCCGCCCGCGCCAAGAGAAGCAACCCTGGACCGAATTGTGTAGTTGGTGGATGAAGCCACGTTGATTGTGTATTCCAGCCATTCGCCAGCCTTGGTCCAGCCGATACAGTTGCCGTTGTTCGCGCTCGCATGCCCGGCAATATCAACATCCTCGGCACCGCGATATGCGCCACCCTCATTGCCGGCCGTTGTGTCGGAGTATGCAATTGCCTGCCCGCCAACATCAAAATCCTCGATCTCAACAGAGCCCGGCACCGCCCATGCCACTCCGCCATAGGGAGTCTGCGCACCGGGTGAGAACGACGTGATACTGAATTCCATGTAATCACACGTCCCAACGAACCCTCCCGAACCAGCGGCATTCAGGAACAACCCGAAAACGTGCTGCCCGGCGCTCAAGGTGATCCCGGGACTGCTCACGCTGGCCCATGTTGTCCAGCCGCCGGTATTCGGAACGGCGAGTGACCCGGTAACATTCGTGCCATCGACTTCAATATGGAACGCGCCGCCTGAGCCAACGGCACCAAAGATCGTCTTAACGGTGAATGTTCCCGACGTGGGAACCGTCACTGTATATCTCATCCACTCACCTGGTGCCGTCCAGCCTACGCAGTAGCGCTGTCCTGCGTTGGATACCTGCAGAATATCGACGTCTTCTGCGAGCCTGTAGGCGCCACCTTCATTCCCAACGGTGGTGTCATGGTATCCGACACCTTCGCCGCCCAGGTCGAAGTCCTCGGCCTGTATGACAAACGTCGTCATGTTACTGGTACCCAGCGGAAGCATGAGCACGCGATTGCTTCCGGTATCGGCAACATACACGTTACCCCGCACATCAACAGCCACGTCTTCCGGCGAAATGACCAGTCCGGACTCTACCACCGTGAACCATCCGCCTGTGCTGCCGCGCTCTGTAACAACGCTGTTGCCTGTATCAGCCACATACAGATTGGTGGTCAGACCTATTTCCAATCCCATCGGCCTGCTGATGTCGCCTTCGTATTCCTCTTCCGAAGAAGCAACCTTGCCGAGGAACACACCGGTCTTGCTGAATTTCTGGATCCGGCTCGCATCGGTGAAGGTATCAAAGTCGGAAACGTAGATGGAATCCTGACTATCAACACCAAGCCCGTCCGGATACCGGAGCGTTCCGTCCACGGATCCGCTCGCAATAAAGACCGACCAGGCTCCAGCAGCTGTCCTCTTCTGCACCCGGCGATTATAGTGATCTGCGACAAAAACATTGCCGAGCGAGTCAACCTGTATGTCGAAAGGCCCGTTGAACTGGCCGAGCCCGGTCCCCCGAACCCCGCCAAATACCGTCCATGCTCCCGTCGCGGCGGTCCATCTCTGGATGCGGTCGTTACCCGCATCAGCCACCCATAGGTTCCCGGCAGAATCCAGATCGATCCCATACGGCTGGTTGAATTGCCCCGCGCCGGTGCCGGCGCTGCCCATACTCCACCACCGTTGGGCCAGCGTATCGTACACCTGTATCCGGTTGTTGCCGCTGTCCGCCACGTAGAGATATCTCTCGTTGATCGCCACGCCCCTGGGTGTTCTAACCTGGCCTGCGGCTGTTCCGTTTTCCGCCAGAATCTGTACGTCGTAGTAGTAAGCCGAGATATAGATCGCCACCTGATCAACAACTGTTGTCGTTATGTTGCCCGGCCTCAGGAGCGAACCTATTTCCTTGAACTCGATCGTGTAATCTCCCGGCGTAAGGGCAAGGAATGTTCCGCTGTCCTGCCACGATCCGGATGTCAGCCGCCACTGAGCTCCGTCCGCAATCGCCTGAGGCGGGGAAATGTCCACCTGGATTCCCGCAACTTGCGTGTAGAGACCCGTGCTTATTATGAGTCCGTCCTGCACCACTTCGATCGTCTGGTTCGACGGGGAGATCCAGGGCGGCATCGGTGAGAACTCAACCGAATGCTCGCCGTAGCCCAGGTTCGTAACAGTTACACCACTGTCCCGCCATGTCCCGCTGTCCACACGCCATTGGACACCGTTACTCACAACCTGGGGCGGCTCAAGATAGACAAGTAGCCTGCCCAGAACGGGGGTGTACCAATGAGTCTCTGTCGTATTCTGGCCTTCCAGGATCGTAACCTGGTGATTCACCGGCGCATTCCATCCGGCTATGGTGGAATAAGAAACCAGGTGCGTACCAGGCGCCAGATCGCCGACTGTCGTACCGCTGCCCTGGTACGGGCCGCCGTCCACCGCCCACGAAGCCCCGTTGCTTATTGCCGCGGCCGGCTGAATATTGATCGTCAGGCTGCCGTTCTCAATATATGTGCGGGTTACCTTGTAGCTGACACTGTTGCTCATTGTTATCAGTTCGTTGGCAGGAGCCGTCCAGCCGCTCATCGACTTGTAGCCGATCACATGATCGCCTGGGCCGGCGCTGACCAGCTGTCCGCTGTCATACCAGGGGCTGCTGTCCAATGTCCACTGGGCTCCGGCATCGCGCGCCGCTTCCGGCTGCAGAATGACGGCAATTGTCGGCGGCATCACAACCGCTCCGCCGGCTCTGAATTCAACGTTCGTGCCGCTGATGATCGCAGCATGCCGCCATTCCTCGTGCCAGTCTTCTGTAACCGTGAAATCCTGCGGGCCGTACGGCTGATGGAACTGGCCGAAGGGCTGTGCATTTGTCGTCGCCTGACCGTCGTCAAACCGGAAATAATGAACAAGGCCCGGAGTCGAGCCCGGAATGCTGACGGTCGTGTTGGTTATGATTTCCGTCACCGTTCGCACCTCGTTCCAGACTCTTACATGATGAAGCCCGCCCTGGTAATCTTCGCCCATCCTCACAAAGGTCTCGCCACCCTTGCCGTTTATCGGGGGCGCAATGTAGGCATCGGTAACCGGGCTTCCGCTGGCAATGCCGTTGGTATACATCATCAGCCTTGCATTAAGGCTGTCGTAACTGGCGGCGAGATGAACCCATGTCCCCATCGTGATGTTCTGTCCGCGAACGTAGTAGGCCGTGCCATTTACAAAACTGTAGCCTGCGTACGGTCGGATGCCGGCGCCGTTCGTCTCGATCCCAAGCACGAAATTCACGCCGTTCGTACCTGAAGTGGGAGTCTCAACAACACGCCTGATGACAATACCCGCTGCATCGACCGGATTGGTGGCGGTGTTTACCCAGGCTTCCAGGGTCCAATCGGTCAGACGTTGCTTGAACTGGTTCGGTACGGCCAGGTAGTCGGCGGTCGATCCGCCGAACCACATATACTTTGCGATGCCCGGATCGGTCGGATCGGCGGGGCTGGTCCCTGCCGCCTGTTCCTCGCTATCCGTCAGGCCGTCATCGTCAGTATCGACCATGTCCGGTCGACTGTTGAGATCCTGCTCGGTCTTGTTGACAACCTTGTCCCCGTCGTAGTCTTCGTTCCCGTCGAATATGCTGTCCTGGTCCGTGTCTCGCGCCTTCGGGTTCGTTTCAGACCAGAATTCGTACAGGTTCTTCAGCCCATCGCTCGACGGACTGTCGGCATCGCCGTCTGCACCGTTTACACCAATGGCCGAGAAGGGATCGAGGTGGTTGACCATTTCCCAACCGTCCGGCATGCCGTCGCCATCGCTGTCATCCGCGCCTCTCTTGTGAACACCGCGAACGTTAGCATGGTCGTTTGTAACCAGGCTGTAGTTCCCGTTGAGCGCATAGCCATGATCACCATACAAATACTCATCCGATGCCGCCCCAAGTAGACCATTCTTGGCTTTTCTGGCAAAGTCCTCGGCCGTTGTGCCGCCGTCATCGAAGCGGAAGTAAGCGACCAGCCCGTTCGTGCCCGGCATGACCAGTCGCGAGCGGTATTCCTCGATCTCATCCGGCGTTCGCGAGAGATTCCATACCCGCACTTCATCGATTTGCAGTTGATTGGCAAATGTGGCGTTCGGTGATGTTCCTATGGTGGGAGGCGATTCCGGCGCATACATGTAACCGGAAAGACTCTCCTCATATATGCGCTGCTCCTGCATGAAGATGCCGTCAATAAACAGGGACAGGCTGTTGATGTCTGTGTCCCAGACTCCGGCAATGTGCGTCCAGCGATTCGTCGGAACGCGCAACCCTTCGACCTTGTAGTAGATCTGTGTCGAAAGAGTGTGGAATCCGATTACCGGAATGTCGTTAGAAAGTTCGAGTCGCCATGCCACGTCATTTCCACCGTAGGGACCCGGACAGTTAAGAAGGTACCCGGAGAGTCCGGAAGAAAGCAGCTTGACCTGGCATTCAAGTGTCCAGTTCCTGCCGTGCAGCAGTGGACGGTACCCGCCGTTGGTTACGCCGCCCTCGGGATCGGGAATTATTATGCCGGAGTTGTTTGTGATAAGTCCGGCACGTTTGATAAACGGATGCATCGAATGGACTGGACTCGCCCCCACGTCGCTCCCGCCAAATTCCTGTTGGATTTCGACCGAATCGGCGGCGCCGTCCTCGTCCGTATCGGTCCCGGTGTCGATACCAACGGACGCGGTCGGCAACGCTGCGCCAAGTGTGCCCCAATCGGGAGAGTGATCGTTCCCTCTCCAGTAGCTGGCGGCGATGGAAGGTCTTTCCGTGCCGGCGCCCGGCCCCGTGCTGTTCGGGCGCCAGTTGTGTTCAAACGGATTAGTCTCGTCACCGGTGCCATTCAGGTAAGGATTAACTGACGACCGGTCCCCGTCCTGCCCTTCATATTCCTGATAGTTCAGCAGGCCGTCGCCGTCGGGGTCTCCGTAGAAACCTTCACTGCCAGCGGCACTGCGAGGGTCGAGGTTGTATTCAACCTCCCAGCCGTCGGGCAGCAGGTCATCGTCCGTATCCCATCCATCGTGAGTTCCCACCGCTTCCGTCGGGAACCCGCTGCCATAGCTGGGGTCGGTCCATTCGTGCGCACGAAGAGCGGTCCGGTCAAACTCGATTTCCACGGAATTCGTTGCATTCAACACTACCTTGGGCAGAAAATCGCGCAAACCGTTTCCGTCTACCGAGGGAAGCGACCCCCCGCCTGTCGACCACAGGTCATTGGACCCATTCTCCCGGAACTCCAGGATGAGACATTGTTCCCTGTAATTACTCAGCCCATCACCATCCGGATCGGCGCCGTGGTTCCCCGGTGCCAGGGGATCAATCCCGCCGTTCGGGTGGTACCATGCCGCCTCGAAGCTGTCGACGAGGTGGTCACCGTCAGTGTCTACGTTCACAGGACTGATCTTATCACCCGTATCCGCACCGTTGTTTCTTGCGACCTTGAAGCCGGCGCCTTGTACTGAATCCAGCTCCTTGGGCGGCTCCCCGTCGATGCCCCTATACTCATAGAGGTTGATAAGTCCGTCGCCATCCGCATCCGCGTAGGCGTCGTTTGTTACCGGGTCTGTTCCGGTTCCGTTGCAGTAATTGTCATATTCCCATCCGTCATCCATCGTATCATTGTCAGAGTCCCAGTTGGCGCCGCTCAAGAGGAACAATGCGCTGATACTTTTCGAGATGTCGAATTCCTGCTGGTTGGACAGCCCGTCGTTGTCCGTATCGGTTCCGCCGGTTTCGTCCAGGTCATTGAACCAGTGCTTCTCCCACCAATCTGCCATGCCATCACCGTCGGCATCGTCAACTATCGTGATATTCAAGCCGGTAATATTGTTGCTGCTCAGATTGATGGTCGATGCCGCGCTGCGGGGTTCACCTTCGTCGTAGCCCGCGTTGCCATCTGCATCGACCCATGCCGCGAGAACGTAGTCGCCGCCTGCAAGGTTAAGCGTGTATGCGTAGGTTGCCTGGGAACCGAACGGGAGACCGTTTGTAGTCGCCAGGAGCGAGTTCGTGCTCGGCGGCCCCGACAATGCGCCCGTCGGGCTCCACACGCCTACGTACATTGTTCCGGCGCCGGTTCCGTTGCCCGGTGGATTCGCCAGACTCGTGTTGGTATCGTTATTCCAGGTGGATTCGTTGATGGCATTGCCACCTACCGTGAACTGCGCGAAGGCCGGTGCGCAGAGGAACGCTGTGGCGAAGACAACAGACCAGATAAAACGACACCCACTCATGCGCGATCGACTCATCGATCATCCCCCAAAATCGCGCTATAACGTGCATGAAAAACACACGCAGACAGTCAGACACCGCGGAGTGCGCGACACAACCGCTTGTCCCAAATAACCGCCCGCCTCTCTTATACAATACTTTCCCAAATCGGCCATGCCAAGTCAAGAGGCTATGCGCAACAAAAAGGACTCATACCCGGCGGGTAAACTGGTCACAAGCTGTGCAGAAACCCCGAAAGACTACCCGGCGACAGGGAAGACGCCGCGGGTGCGCAGGAGCTCCAACAACTGGTCAACTGCAGCAGCAACAGCCTGATCATCTGCCCGGATAACCAGATCCGGCGTTTCGGGCGGCTCGTACGGCAAATCCACACCGGCAACATTGTCGGCCTGACCGCTGCGTGCCCTTGCATAGAGCCCCGTGGTGTCACGCGCCTCGCAGTTCGCAAGCGAGCTGTCAACATGCACAACGAGGAACCGGTCCGAGCCGATGATCGAGCCGATTTCAGTCCTGATCGACTCCTTCGGCGAGACGAACCCGCATATCACGAGGAGGCTGGCGTCATTCAGCAACCGTGCAACTTCCGCGACTCGCCGGAGATGTTCGGCCCTGCCCTCTGCGCTGAAATCGAGTTCGCGACTTATGCCTAAACGGACATTTGTGCCGTCCAGCACAACAACCGTCGCGCCGAGATCGAACAGTCGGCGTTCGAGCGCGTATGCAATCTCTGTCTTGCCGGAGCCAACAAGACCCGTCAGCCAGATTGTGGCGCCGCGCTGCGACATGCGTTCCGTTCTTTCACGGGGCGCAACCAGGCTCTCGCGCCGTTTCAATTGCGACTCGCCGACCCCCCGGCCTATGTGCACCGGCAGCCGGTCCGATCGTTGGCGCTCGATTATCATGCATGCACCAACGGTGTTGTTGCTCATCGCGTCAATCAGGACAAAGCTGCCGGTCGTCCTGTTTCTCTCGTATGCGTCATAGAAGATCGGCCGGGTCGAGGTGAAAGCCACACGCCCGATTTCGTTCAACTTGAGTGGGACAGCTTCGATGCGATTCAGTGTGTCTACATCCACCCTGTATCGCACTTCGTCTATCCTCACCCTTGTCAGCTGGGTAGTATGCTTCATGAAGTACGGCTTTTTAGGGTCCATCGGCTGCTCGCTCATCCAGACGACCATCGCTTCAAAGCGCCGTTCTATCCTTGGCGAGTTGTGCCTGTGCACAATCATGTCGCCGCGACTCACGTCAATTTCGTCCTGAAGGGTCACAGCAATGGACATCGGTGGAGCCGCAGCATCCAGTTCGCCGTCGTATGAAACGATGGACTTGATCCTCGTCTGTTGCATCGACGGAAGGACTGTCACCTCGTCGCCTGCCCTTATTATGCCGGAAGCAACCTGGCCGCAGTAGCCCCTGAAATCCTGATGTGGCCTGAGGGCAAACTGGACCGGGAACCGGAGATCGATGAGGTTACGGTCGCCCGCAATATAGACCGACTCGAGTATTTCCAGCAGTGGCTCGCCCTGGTACCACGGCATGTTACCGGAGCGGTCCACCACGTTGTCCCCTTTCAGCGCACTGATGGGAACGAATCTTACGTCGGCGATGCGAAGCTTCCTCAGAAATTCGATGAAGTCCTCCCGGATTCCGTCGTACACGTTCTGTTCATACGCGACCATATCCATCTTGTTAACAGCGACAAGCAGATGCGATACGCCGAGCAGTGACGAAATGAACGCATGCCGCTTGGTCTGCGGCAGCACGCCGTGTCGCGCATCGATGAGTATGATCGACAGGTCGGCCGTCGATGTGCCGGTTGCCATATTGCGCGTGTATTGTTCGTGGCCCGGGGTGTCGGCAATTATGAATCTGCGCCTGGGTGTGGAGAAATAGCGATAGGCAACGTCTATGGTGATCTTCTGCTCGCGCTCGGCCTTGAGTCCGTCGGTAACCAGGGAGAAATCGATCTCCGACGATTCATCGGAGCCCCTGCTCAGCTCGCGTATGGCATCGATCTGGTCTTCGTATATATTTTTCGAGTCGTGCAGCAGGCGGCCTATCAGCGTTGACTTCCCGTCATCAATGCTGCCGATAGCGGCAAACCTGAGCAGGTCCTTGCCGGCATCCTGCGCGAGGAACTCGTCTATGCCAGAAACGTTGTCGGCCTCTTGTTGCATCGTAAGGACTAGAAATAGCCTTCCTTCTTCTTGATCTCCATGGAGCCTTCAGTGTCATGATCGATCACGCGGGTCGACCGTTCTGAAATACGCGCCGTCATCATCTCCTCGACAATGCGCGGAACAGTGTCTGCCTCGGACCTTATAGCGCCGGTACAGGGATAGCAGCCAAGTGACCTGAACCGGCACATGACTTTCTCGAGCTTCTCGCCTTTTCTTAACGGCATTGGACCGTCCGGCGAGATGAGCTGGTTATCGCGTACAACCATTTCGCGTTCCCGCGCAAAATACATCGGTACTACCGGTATCTTCTCGAGGTAGATGTACTGCCAGATATCCAGCTCGGTCCAGTTGGACAGGGGGAACACGCGAATAGATTCGCCCTTGTTGACCCGCCCGTTGTAAAGATTCCAGAGCTCCGGCCTCTGATTCTTCGGGTCCCACTGACCTGCCGAATCCCTGAACGAGTATATGCGTTCCTTCGCGCGGGATTTCTCCTCCTCTCGCCGCGCTCCGCCGAACGCGGCGTCGAAAGCGCCGGCACTGAGAGCATTAAGCAGGGCTTCGGTCTTCAGGACGGCGCAGCACTTCTGTGTACCGTGGTCGAACGGGTTGATCTCGCCGGCCTGGGCATGCTTGTGAACAATAAGCTTTGCGCCAATCGACTCCGCGAACTTATCCCTGAACTCGTACATCTCGCGAAACTTGCTGCCTGTATCCACATGCAACAATGGGAACGGAAGGGACCCGGGATGAAATGCTTTCAACGCAAGCCGCACCATAACGGAGGAGTCTTTGCCTACGGAATACATCATCACGGGCCGCTCGAATTCGGCGACAACTTCGCGGATAATATGGATACTTTCCGCTTCAAGCTGCTTCAGGTGAGTTAGAGGGCGGAGCTTCATCTTCCGTTGGGAACAAAGCCTTTCTCTGCGAGGTATGCCAGCACCATATCGCCGGCGCGCTCGGCCGACATCGAAGAGGTGTCGATCGTGAGTTCGGGATCGGCCGGCGCCTCGTAAGGATCGGTCACACCGGTGAACTGGGTAATCTCACCGTTCCTCGCCCGGCGATACAGCCCCTTTGGATCCCGCTTTTCGCACACGTCGAGCGGCGTGGATACGTGGATCTCAATGAAACCGGTGCACATGTCCCTGACGGCCCGCCGCGATTCAGAGTAGGGCGAGATCAACGAGGTGACCACGAAAACCCCGTACTTCTCCAACAGGGAGGAGAGGAACCCAACTCGGCGAGCATGGCTGTCGCGTTCCTCGCGCGAGAATCCGGTGCCCGGGAACATTGCCCTGAGCTGGTCGCCATCAAGATGCTCAACCGGCAAGCCGAGTTCCACCAGTCGGCGGGCAATATCCGAGGCAAGAGTGCTCTTGCCGGAGCCCGACAACCCGGTAAACCACAGTACCGCTCCCCGTGCCTTGTTATGTTCAGATCGTTTCATCAGAAGAACAGTCGAAAGAGAATATGATTTAAAGCCAGCGCGTACAGCCCGGAAATCGCATCGTCAGCAACAATGCCAAGCCCGCCCGTAAGCTTCTGAATCCCCCGCGCCGGGGGTGGCTTCAGAATATCGAACAGACGATGCGTGACAAATGCCATCACCAGCAGGATCGGAAACTGCCGCCACGGCAGGCCGATCAACACGAGCGGAAAGGTCATATACTCGTCGGCCACAATGCGACCATCATCCTTGACCCGAAAATGCTCTTCGGCAATGCCGCATAGCGGAACCGCGAGCACAATCCATAGCAGGGCGAGAAGAATCTCTGGCGCAAGCCCCCAATCCGGCGTACCGACTACGATCAGTATTCCCGGCAACGTGCCGACCGTGCCGGAGGCCACCGGCGAGAGCCCAAGCCCGAAACCGGTCGCCAGCAGCAGCGACACCTTCCTGACCAGCCTGCAATCTTTCCACTCAATCCTATTCATGGCGCACAGTCTAGAATCCCGCGGGCACGCGTAGCAAGCCTTCTTAGCCCCGCCTGTCGGGCGTCACCACAATCCGCCGGTAACCACAAATGACACGAATAGCGACGACTTCCTCCCGCAGCCGCCTTCGTACCCCGACTCCCCTCCGGAGGTCAGAGCACTACGGCGTGCCACTGGAGACGCGGAGGAGCAGAGACGCAGGGAACTGCTTCTAACCACGGATTAACACTGATTTACACGGATGAATGAGGGGCCCACGGGAACACCGAGTCAGAGTTGCAGGCATGGTAGATTATGGGCCCGACCGATTGAGCCGCGCCCTGATGTATCGGGGCGCAACTTCCCATCCCATTTTTACCCAGCATCGTGTTCGCCGCAGGCGGGCTCTGGTGCTGGGCCCCATTCGTGCCTGCCCCGCGTTCATCGCGGGGATCTTTTGTAATGAGTTTCTGTGCCTTTTGCGCCTTTTCGTGGCCATCAGTGTTCATCCGTGGTTCTGTAGTTCTTAGCGTCCTTCGCGATCTTCTGTAATGAGGTTCTTGTGTCTCTTGTGCCTCTTTGTGGCTATGTCTATCCGTGTTCATCCGTGGTTCTGCATTTTGCAGTTCTTAGCGGTCCTCGCGACCTTGTGCGCGTCAGCGCGGGTGTGGTTTCTATCTTCTATCTTCTATCTTCTATCTTCTATCATCTATCTTCTATAAGTTCCCCCCATACTCCCAAACATGTAGTTCCCTGCGCGATACAAAGGGCAGAATCCGCTTTCTCGCGCAGTTGAATGCGTGTATCGTTCCATCCGCCATGAGATTGAAATGGTCATATAAGGTCGCCGAGGTGTTCGGCATCCCCATACGGGTCCATATCACCGTCATTCTGTTGATCCCCCTGCTCGCAAGGAGTCTCGGAACAGTCAACGCTCTTATCGTCGTGGGAACGGCGCTCATTGCAATTTCCACACATGAACTCGCGCATTCGCTTGTTGCACTCAGGAAAGGCTGCGGGGTTCATGACATTCTGCTTACGCCGATCGGTGGCGTCGCACGCATGGAAAGCATTCCCGAGAAGCCAATGGACGAATTCTTGATGGCTTCCGCCGGCCCGATCGCCAGTCTGCTACTTGCCGCCCTGCTGGCCGGCATCGGCTACCTGGTGCCGGACACGGTCCTCAAGAACATGGCGCGGCTTCCGGTCAATATCATCCAGTTGCTGGGTTTCGTTAACCTGGGTTTCGCGATCTTCAACCTGATTCCGGCATTCCCCATGGATGGCGGCAGGATTCTCAGGGCATGGCTCACGCCCCGCCTGGGACGACTGCGCGCAACATTCATCGCTGCAACAATCGGCAAGGCTGTTGCGGTCGTCTTCTTTCTGCTCGGGATCCGCGCCGCGCACTGGACTCTCATTCTTATCGCGGTCTTCGTCTATTTTGCCGCGGGCAGGGAATACAGGAGCATTGAACGACAGGATCGAATGAAGTCGGCCGGGTTCCCATTTGGTGACACGCCGGGCTGGCAGCCCGGGAGGGCCCTCCCGCTTGACGAAGTGGAAGTCAGCCCTCCGCCATACTCGCGGCCGGAACGGGACAGCACCGTCGATCATGGGGAGTAGGGAAATGCATGTGTGTGAGTGTGTGGGAGTGGGAGTAACGGACAGTGTTCAGGAATGAAGGAACTGCCTGTTTGGGAGTATGTGCCCTATCCTTAATCTTTGTCGTGAGCTTTGTTCGCGAGCTTTGTCGATCCTCGGGTCGTGAACTGCTCCAGCAGTTCATCTTCACAGACTTGCCGACAAAGCTTCCTACTCCGCTCTTCGAGCTACGAAGGACAAGCAGCGACAAAGGAAACTCGGTGCGGCGTCTGCCCATTCCCATTTTGCGAAACAGGGGGTTCTTCAACGGGCTCCAAATTCAGTAATTGACCCCACCCGACCGGTATGCTACGACACTTGAGGTGTCGGTATTGGTGCTCACGCGCAGGGCGTGATATATTTTCCATTTGGAGCGGTTCAACGATGAAGACTATCCTCTCAATCGATGATGAAGAGAGCATCCTCAGTGTCCTCAAGACAACTCTTGGCGGGCGCGGCTACGCCACAATGAGCACATCCGACCCTCTCGGGGCCATTGCCTTGATCCGCAATAATAACGTCGACATGATCACGCTGGACGTGGAGATGCCCGCCCTGGACGGACTTCAGTTGTTCGCCGAACTGAAGAAAGCCGACGGCTCCGTCATTCCAGTCCTGTTCATTACCGGTCACCCGGAAGCCTTTTCCATGAAGTCTCCGTCCCTGGTGGAACTCTGGCAAAACGAGTTCGCCGACGGCAACACGGATATTCTCTACAAACCTTTTGATCTGTCCATGCTCCTTGATAAAGTGGAGGCGCTGATTGGCCCTCCGGAAGATGAGTAACAGCATGCCCGGCAAAACACCAAGTCATCTTGACATCAACAAGGCCGTACGCAGGATACTCGTTTCGCAGTGGATCGACCTGGGCCGAATCTCCGTCCACACCGTGAGAACCACCGTCTACCTTCGTGGCTCGCTCGGCAGACTGCCGGGCTCAGCTTCACCGTTGACCACATCGAACGTCGACGCGCTCTATCGCCAGATTGCTGCGATAAACGGCGTAATCCACGTGGAGATACAGCTGGACAACTGGTCCCGCGACAGCGTTACGGGCGGCTGGACAACCACGGATAGAAACGATGGCCGGGGCGGACTGGCCTCGGACGGCTTCTCTCCTCATGGCCAGAAGTCCTACACTGTGGACTGATCCCAGCGCTTGCGCGCCCTGTAGCGACGAATCAGCTCGTTGGTCGAGGAGTCATGCGAAAGTTCCGGCTCTGCATCGCTCTCAATTTCGTCGAGAATTCTGCCTGCAAGTTTTTTGCCCAGCTCGACCCCCCACTGGTCGAACGAGTATATGTTCCACACTACCCCCTGCACGAAGACCTTGTGCTCATAGAGCGCAATCAGCGAGCCAAGCGTCCGGGGTGACAACTGCTCTGCCAGAATAGTGTTTGTCGGGCGATTCCCTTCGAACGTCTTGTACGGGACCAGCCGATCCGACACTCCGTCGGCTGCCACTTCTTCAGAAGTCTTGCCAAAGGCCAACGCTTCAGTCTGGGCCAGCAGATTCGCAATGAGCTTGTCATGATGCACGGTAAGATCGTGGTTGGGACGACAAAACCCTATGAAGTCGGCCGGTATCAGCTTCGTTCCCTGGTGGATAAGCTGATAGAATGCATGCTGTCCGTTCGTTCCCGGTTCGCCCCAGATAATCGGACCGGTCTGCCATCCGACCTTCTTCCCGTCGCGCCCGATACTCTTGCCGTTACTTTCCATATCCGCCTGCTGGAGGTAGGCCGGGAACCGACTCAAAGCCTGAGCATACGGCAGGATAGCGTGGCTCTGCGCGCCGAAGAAGTTATTGTACCATATTCCCAGCAGCGCGAGTATCACCGGCATATTCTGCCCGGTTTCCGTTTCCGCAAAATGGCGGTCCATAGCGTGGAAGCCGTCCAGCATGGACATGAAGTTGTCCGGACCAATTGCTATCATCAACGGCAATCCGATCGCTGAGCAGAGCGAATAGCGGCCGCCAACCCAATCCCAGAAACGGAACATGTTCGCCTCGTCGATGCCGAACTCGACAACCTTCTGAGCGTTGGTAGAGACCGCAACAAAATGCCTGGCCACCGCGCGTTCGTCCGCCAGCGCCCTCAGGCACCATGCCCTCGCCGTGCGGGCGTTTGTCATGGTTTCGTCGGTCGTGAAAGTCTTCGACGCAATGATGAAGAGCGTGTCAGCCGGGTTCAGATCATGTGTCTGTTCAACGAAATCAGCGCCGTCAACATTGGAAACAAACCGCACCGAGATGTCTCGGTTCGAGAAGGCTTTCAGCGCTTCGCACGCCATCGCCGGCCCGAGATGTGATCCGCCGATCCCGATGTTAACAATGTTCCGTATGGGAACTCCGCAATACCCCCGCCATTCGCCGCTTCGGATCTTCTGCGCAAGGTCCGACATCCGGCTGAGCACCGAATTGACCTCGGGCATCACGTCCTGCCCGTCAACAGTAATAGGCGAACCCGTCCGGTTCCTCAACGCAACATGCAGGACCGGCCGGTTCTCCGTCTCGTTGATCCGCCCGCCGGAAAACATCGCGTCTATTGCGCCGCGCAGGTTGACCGCCTCCGCGAACCCGACAAGCTTCTCCATCGTCACGCCGGTTATCCGGTTCTTGGAGTAGTCCAGGAACAGACCGGCCGCCTCAAGCGCAAATCGCCCTGCCCTGTCGGGCTCTGCCTTGAACAGGTCCCTCAGGTGAAGAGCGGATATCTCATCGTAATGTTTTGCAAGCGCCTTCCATTCCTGCATTTCGGTCAACATGTGAGAACTCTCCTGTATTGCCGTATGAGCATTGCGAATTAACACGCCCGCGCACGGTAGACAAGCCAGATCTCTGAAGTCTGAAGTCAGAAGTCAGAGGTCAGAAACTTCTGGGGGGAGCGTATCATGGCCCCCAACATTCGACCTATCTCCACACAATCGGCAGTCATTTCCGCATGTTCGGTGTCCGTGATGTACCCACACTGGTGTGCAACGTCCAAAGACGTATCGGGCTCACCGTTTTCACCATCCGCGTCAGTCAGCTTGCTCACAAAGTGGGCCTCATATCGGCGCTTGGCCCAGGCTTCGCGAAGGGTCCTGCACGGCGAGCGAGATGAGCGGCGGAGTTGCCCTGTCAGAGCGTAACGCTCTTCAGTCGGGAAGTTCTTCGTCACTTCAAAAATGCGCATGGCTAAGGCATAGGACTTCTTGTAAACCGTCAGGTCTTTCGGTGAGCCGATTTTCATCTTCCCCGGTCCTCTGACTTCTGATCTCTGACTTTCTGACGTCTGATCTCCGCTTATCTCTTCGCTTTCTTGACGGCGGCTTCAACGTCCTCTTCGGTAAAACGCTCGGTCAGTTCTTCCACAAGTTTGCCCCGCCGATTGTAAAACCTGAAACGTGGCGCAGAAGTGATGCCGTACTGTTTCGCTACCGGCGAATCCCACGACGGAATCTCGATCTTCAGCAGAGCCAGCTTCCCGCGACTGTCCCGGACAAGCGTGGTGACAAACGTCCCCTGCCGAACGCTCGCAACGGCATCCGGTGAATGAAAATGGACTATGGTGCCAACCCCATTCTCGATGTATTCGGCAATATCGACTTCCTCACCTTCGCTTATCACCGTGGCTACGTCGTCAATTTCCTTGCGGCCGAAATCGAGACCCAGTTCGATACGTGTGATGTCCAGCGCTTTCTTGACCACGTCTTTCCCGCCCTGGTCGAACACGAAGCCGGAACTGCCATAACTCTTGAGCGTCCACGCGTCAATCTTCTTGCCGGATCGTGGCTTCACAATCACCTTCGACGGCGGATCAAGTACGAGCGAAACAACGCCGGTTAACGTCTCGTGCAGCTTCTTTCCCGACTTGGGCTTGAAGTAGATTCGCTTATTCTTGTATCCCTCGAATAACCCCTCGCAGGTTGTCGCGTCCTTTAGAACAAGGGTGTCCACCGCGAACGCCGCGGCACATACCATTAGACAAAGCCCGGCCACTATCCCGCCGATCAGATACCGAACCCGTAACATCCTCATCTTCATCAGCTCCTTTCGCCTGTCTTGCTGGGAGTCTGTCGGACTTTCGCCATGCGAAAGTCCTCCATACTCACACATGCAGTTCTCTGCGTCCTCAGCGTCTCCAGTGGCACGCCGTAGTGCCCCGACCTCCGGAGGGGAGTCGGGGTACGAAGGCGGCTGCGCGAGAGTATTCTTCCTGACATCTGAAACCTGAACTCTTGCAGTTACCCACACACGCGCAGCTCCCGGGCCTACCAGCCTGCTCCTGTTGAAAGGGCAACAAGCCAGTAGTTGAACTCGTCTCCTGATGAACTCCAGTTGTATCTGCCCGCCACTTCGACAAGCTGAACACGGGAACCGAACCGTCCACGCACCCCGGCCTCGACATGACCTGCCCAGTAGGATTCCGAATCGCGACGGCTGGCCGCCACCACCGTTTCGGCAGGTATGCCGCTCGACGACTCGTCCGACGAGCCGGACGCAAAAGAGTAATTGAAACTGCCGCCGCACCCCACAAACGGGGCGTATTGCCAGTGAGGCATGGCCCTGATTGTCATTGCTATGCCGGAATACAGCGCTTGCTCAAGATCATTGTGAAACAGGCTGATCGCAAAGTCGCCGAACACAGGAGTGTTCTTCAGCCACGTGCCTGAGCCAACCGACAGTCCGTATATCCCGTCCTCGGGATTCAACAGAAACGCAAAGGTGCTGCCCGCCGGCTCTTCATAGTCTTCGGGGTCGAAGTTGTCCCAATCCACCGCATACGTTCGGAGCACCGCGCCGGACAGAAGAATGACGATCGCCGCGACGACAGGTCGATTCCCTCGGAAACACGCTCTTTTGCTCATTCTCTTTGACCCCAATCGCGCCCTGAACGACGCGCGCCCGGCTAACCATTGCTCTGCCCGCCGACAGTGCCTCGCGGCTCCTTGGGACGAGCACGGCACTTTGACCCCAAAAGATTCTTTTCTCAAGCCCTTTTGATATGTATACGTGATTGACTCAAAAGATTACGGATCAGTTTTGCGAAGCAAGACTTTCTAACAGCCCGTCGGACTTTGTGGCGTGCTGCGCATGCGATAAAGTCCGACGGGCTGTTAGAACCAGAGAACCATCTATGCGAACTTTCAATTCCAGTCCCGCGCTCGCGATTCTTCTTCTTGCCGCTCTTGTCGCGGCAGAGCCCATCTTTGCCCAGACCGAGGTCGGCGGCGCACTTGCAGGCGACACCTCCTGGACGGTGGCCGGCAGTCCGTACATCGTGACGCAGGACGTGAGTGTTGCAGCCGGGCTGACCCTTACAATCGAACCGGGTGCAGACGTCCAACTGTATTCAACGGCCTCAATCATCGTATACGGACAGCTCCTCGCCGAAGGCAACGCGGCTAATCCAATCACTTTCTCCAATCATCCGTCCGCCGCCTACGGCAATGCGGTGCAGTTCGATGGATTCGATTCGTCGCTGGTGGCGACGGGCATCCTGACCCACTGCACGTTCAGTGCGATGGGTGCGTCGGTGCCCGCAGTGAACAGCGACTACGCTGCACTTACCATTACGGACTGCGTGTTCAGCAATACGGCTGGAAACGTAATGCGAACCGACGACTCGCGTCTTCTCTTGCTACGAAATACGTTCGTGGGCGTCAGCGGTGGACTATATCTGGAGGAGTCGGCCGGATTGGTCTCGTCGAACCTGGTCCGGGTTTCGGGTGGCGGGGACGGAATAAATCTTCTCAATGATTGGCGCTGGGCCGGAGACCCGACGTTGATTCTCGAGTGGAATACTGTGACCGCCGAACCCGGTGCCGGCGACGACGGTATCGATCTGGCGACAAGCTCGCCAATTATCCGGTACAACATAGTGACCAATATCGGAGACAAGGGCTTTTCAATAGGAGAAGGTTCGAAGCCGACCATCTACAGCTGCTTCATTTCCGATTGCACGCTGGGAGTTGCCATCAAGGACGAAGGTGAGCCGACGATGTATAATCTTACCATCGTCGGCTGCGGCACAGGGGTGCGAAGTTATTTCGGCGGATACGCGGATGGCCACGGTAGCTTATCCAACTCCATCGTCTGGAACTGCGGGAACTGCCTGTCCGTCGAGGGGTCGTCTTCGCTGGACGTAGGATACTCCGATATCGAGGTAGGTGGCGCCTGGCCCGGCGAGGGCAATATCATGAGCGATCCACTCTTTGTGGATACCGCCCTGGTCGATTACAGGCTGCAAGCCGCCTCGCCATGTATCAGTGCCGGAACAAACATGACGTGGATGGCCGGCGCTCTCGACCTGAAAGGACACAGCCGGATCATAGGCAGCACCGTGGACATGGGTGCGTATGAATTCGCGCCAGACCAGACAATCACCGCAACCGCAAGCGCCAACGGCACCATATCCCCCGCCGGTACAGTCGTGTTGCCCTATGCAACCGGAACAAACTTCATCATCACCCCGGCTCTCGGCTACCAGGTCTCCAATGTCTGGGTCAATGGTTCGGCAGTCGGCTCGACTAACGCCTATTCCTTCGTGAATGTCACCAGTAACCAGGCCATCCATGCGGATTTCACAAGGATCATCCTGACAATAACCGCATCGGCTGGAACGAATGGTTCCATTTCACCCATCGGCACAATCCAGGTTCCGTATGGTGACGGCACGAACTTCACGATCACGCCCGATCCGCTCTATGAGGTCGATGATGTGCTGGTTGACGGCATTTCCGTCGGCGCCGTTCCATCCTACACTTTTGTCAACGTCACGACCGACCGCACAATCCATGTGGATTTCGCAATCAATATGTACGATATCACCGCAACAGCCGGGGCGAATGGCTCGATCTCGCCAGCGGGCATTGTGCAGGTGCCACATGGCGGCAGCACGAATTTCCTGATCGCACCAGATATCGGCCACCACACAGATGACGTGCGCATTGACGGCATTTCCGTCGGACCAATCTCCGCCTACGCATTCCTTAACGTGACCAATGCGCGAAGTATCTATGCCGGGTTTGCCATCGACACTTTCATGTTAACCTCCGACTCGCCCCATGGCACACCGGTGCCCCCGGGCACGACAGTTCATGACTGGAACACGCTCGTAAAAGCGTCGATTGCCTCGCCGGTAACATCCGGCAAAGTGGTACAGTATGCCTGCACGGGATGGACCGGCACCGGCAGCGTTCAACCCGGATCGGGCACAAACACCTCGTTCAACATCGTCAGCAACTCGACTATCGACTGGCTCTGGACAACAAACTACTGGCTTAACCTGGCGGCAACAAACGGGTCGATCTTCGGTGGGACATCCGGATGGAAAGGGATAGACCACGTTTATGATCTCGTCCCGAGCAATCACGCGGGCTACGTTTTCGATTACTGGCATGTCAACGGAACCAACGCCGGCCATACCATTCCCCTGCGATTGACAATGACCGAGAGCAAGTATGTGACGGCGGTCTTCACAACCAACTTTGCAGACCTCAGCAGCGCGGTCGAAATGACTTTCACCAGGTGGGATCTCAACCTGCAGACCGGCACATATTTCGGCACGCTCCGCCTCAGGAACCGGATCGACTCCGGTCTCGTGTTGACCGGTCGCTTCTGGTACGCGGCAACGCCAACTTCCGTATATCACCTGATGCACCCGACCGGTACGCTGGCTGACGGCAAGACATACCTCGATATCACAACCCAGGTACGCGCAGCCCTGCAGTCGGTCGGGAACCTGGATCGAGCGATGGATCCGGGGGAAACTGTCCTTATCAGCGGCATCGAATTCTACAGCCGCAACCTCTCGCTGCCATCGGGCTTCGCCCAGTCCCTATGGGCCCTGGCGACCACCGCAATGCCCGACTTGAACGCTGTCGATACGGACGGGGACGGCATGCCGAACGGATGGGAAGACACCTATGCGCTGGATAAGAATGATCCGTTCGATGCGGACAATGACGCCGACTCGGACGGCGCGTCCAACACGTCCGAATACACCGCCGACACGAATCCTTCGGACCCGGATTCCGTGCTCCGTATCTTCAACCTCGGTTTCACCGGCACAGACCTCCGCATTGAGTGGACCGGCGGCATGGCTGCAACACAGTACGTGGACTGGACGTCATCGCCCGTCAATCCATGGCAATGCATTTACACAAACACACCACCGACCCTCTCGACAAGCCTGCTGGACCTGCCCGGCATTGGCTATGCAACGGGGTTCTACAGAATCAGGGCTGAAAGATAACCATATGCAACGAACAAAAATCTGGACCGTCTTGCTGTTGATCGTGGCAGTCTCACTTCTGCTTGCGGATTCGTCGTCGGCCTTTCCGACGAGAAGAAGACCCAATCGTCAGCCTCCGCCCTTTCGGCCCTGGCGCGTCTCGGGCGGCATCATATACAGGAACATCAACGGCGTCACATTTTCCAGGGATCCTGCAATGGTCTCGGCTGAAGACCTGGTGCCATCGGGCATCTTCCAGAACGGAACGTTATCCGCAGGCAGCGAAAGCCAGTATGCGAACCGGCAATACGATGACGGCTTCGTACGGACCTCTCCCCCCACTGGCAGTACCGGCTGGACATGGTACTGGGGCTACAACAATTCGGCACAGGTGTCCGGTGACAGCCTGCTCTTTCACGGGGCATACGGTTCCGAAACCGTATTCAACTCCGACAGCGCCGCAGGCGCTGCCGAATGGAACGCCGGAAGCATGGGTGCCCAGGGCTTCATGATACGGCTGGAGCGCGACTTCAGATCGCGAACACGGCGGCCGCTCTGGTACGGCCTTGAAACCAGCATTTCGTTTATCACAAAGTCCATTAACGGCAATAGCGTCTTCGAGAACGTGCAGGGCTGGGACACATATAACGTCTTTGTTGAGGACCGGTATGACCTCAATGGTGTCAAGCCGCCGCGCGCGCCGTATTCAGGAAGCTTCGGCGGACCCGGCCCGCTCATTGCGAACAAGCCTTCCGGCAGGTCACTTGTTCGCGGGGACCTGATCGCATCAGGCGCCTACGATCTGCAGACCATTGAAAAACTGAAGCTCGATCTCATCACTCTTTCCCTTGGAGCCAATTGCTCATACAAAATAGACTTCTGCCGGTTCATGGTAGGTGGCGGCCTGACGCTTAACGTCGTCAGCACTGACGCCTCGCACGAGGAACGGCTGTTCGACAATTCGTGGTCGTTGCTGAAGACCAGCAGCAGCGAAGCGGCTGTCACGGAGGTCCAGGTTGGCGGCTACATTGCAGGCTGTGCCGGGATTGAACCATGGGAAAGACTGCGGATCGATCTGTTCGGCCGCCTTGAGGTCGTCGACACTCTTACCGGCAATGTCGGGCCCACGCAGTTCGACGTCGATCTCACCGGCTACTCAGCCGGCTGCGCACTCACTTGGGCTCTCTGAGCCCAGTGTTCAGGGCCGGGGCCAGCTACCCCTTCAGCCTTGAAGCCTGTTCGTCCGGAACGTGTGTGGGTATGTGAGTGTGTGAGTTAATCGTCCTCGTCCTCGCCTGCCAGGCCGTAGCCCCGACCTCGAAGAGAGTCGGGGAACGAAGGCTGGTCCTCGGCAGTTCCGGCAAATAATGAACGTGGACCGCAGGCTGAAACAGGTGGGCCGGGCTGTCCCTCCTTCGCCGAGGCTACGGAGGACAGGCCCCAGCACGGCCTCCAAGAGGTCGTCTCTGCTCGCCCAGAGATAAAGATAAACGCAAATCCTGTCGGCATGACGTGGTGGTGCGGGCGTTGAGACAGCTCAAGGCGGCTTTCTTGAAAGCACGATCGAGGACGAGGACCGTTCGCTCCGCTCACTGAGGACGAGGACGAGGACTATTGAAGCGCACGGCCAAATCCGCAATGCAGGTGGACTCTGGTGCAGGGCCATAACCGAAGGCCAACAACACAGACTCGCGAGACAGGGACAAACCGACTCAGACATTCGAGCCGCGCCAGTGCAGCTTCTGCCGCAACACTGCCACGTAACTGTAGTCGGGCAACTGCACAAGCTTCACGGACTTGCGGCTCTGCTTCACTTCAACCTTATCGCCATCTTTCAGCGCTTGCCCGACCTGCCCGTCAACCGACAGGCGCGAAGGCCCACTGCTGTTAGCAACAACCACGCTGATGAGAGTCGTGTCCGGCACAACCAATGGTCGTGAACTCAAGGTATGCGGACACACGAAACCGATCACCAGTGCCGCCGTTCCGGGTTTGACAATAGGCCCGCCGGCCGACAGCGAATGCCCGGTGCTTCCCGTCGGAGTCGAGATGATGATCCCGTCGCAGATATAAGGTGACACCTGCTCGCGATCCAGCGAAAGCTCGAGTGTAATGACTCTGCCCGATTCACCGTTGTGTATAACAACGTCGTTGAATGCCCTGTACCCGGCAATCGTTTTGCCGCGTCGCTTCACGACACAGTCGGCAAGCACACGCTTGCTGAGGGAGTATCTTTTCGCCGCAAGATGTCCGAAGACATCGCCTAACCGTTCCTCGGTAACACTCGTAAGAAAGCCCAGCCCTCCGATCTTTACTCCAATCAGTGGAATATCCCTGCCATCCAGCATTCGAGCCGCCCTGAGCATGGTACCATCGCCACCCAGCACCATGAGCGCGTCTACGCCGCGCATGACGGAGTCCTGCCGGACTTTCCTGGCCGACTTCAACATATCCGCAGTCCGGCCGGCGGCGACCAGATCTATACCTGCACTGTTCGCTGCTTCTCCCACACGCCGCAGCACCTGTGCAAGTCCGGGTTTCTTCAGATTTGCCAGTACGCCAATCCGTTTCATCGTTCGGAACTGCCTCCGTCCATGCAGAAACTCGTTACTTAGCCCAGTATGCCAGGAATTCCGCGTTGCCCGCCGGCCCTTTCACCGGGCACTCAACAATCCCCTCCCAGGTCAGACCCGATTCGTCCACGCCAAAGGTCCTGATCTTTTCAACTACACGCCTGTGCACCGCGGGGTCTTTGACAACCCCACCCCTGCCGACCTGGTTGCGGCCTGCTTCAAATTGCGGCTTGATCAACGAAATCATTCGCCCGCCATCCGCGAGGATTTCTGTAACAGCCGGCAGAATCTTAGTCAAGGAAATGAAGGCGACGTCAATGACGATGAACTGTACGGGCTCGGGTACGTCACACGGCGAGAGATATCTGGCGTTGGTGTCTTCCATGACAACAACACGCTCATCATTACGCAACTTCCAGTGCAGAAGTCCTTTCCCAACGTCAACCGCATAGACCCGGGCCGCGCCGTGCTGCAGAAGACAATCCGTGAAACCACCGGTAGATGATCCGATGTCCAGGCAAGTCATGCCGTTCACCTCGAGCCCAAACGTTTCGAATGCTGCTTCGAGCTTATCGCCGCCACGTCCCACGAAACGAACGGGGGCCTCGATCTCTATTGAAACGCTTTCGCCAAGGCGATGCCCCGACTTGGTGGAGACCTGGCCATCGACGCGCACTTTGCCGGCCATGATAAGACGCTGTGCCTGCTCGCGGCTTTCGGCGTGCCCGCGCACTGTCACCATAACATCAAGACGTTCCTTGGCCATGAAGACACACCTGCCCTTTGTGGTGGTCACGACCGTAGCACATGGATCGGGCCGTGTGAAGGGTGAACCGCCACTACCAGTGGGTGGGTATGGGAGTGTGTGGGTAGCTGATCCCGCGAAGCGCATGTGCGAAGCGGGACAAGTAGAACACCCAACGCCGCGCCTTTTTAGAGCTCAGTGTTTCCGCCAGAGGCAGCCTGCCCGCCGCTGGGGGATCCGCCTTCGGTGAACACCGTTCAGGGGGGAGGGATAGAACTGGATATTACTGTATCGTAATCGTCCTCGTCCTCGTTCTCGTTCTCGAATGTAGAATATGGTGTCCGGTGTCGGGCCTTATCCCGTCAGGCCGCCGCAGTTCTCCGGCCGGACCAAAGGCAGACAACCTGGCCGGGGTGCAACGCATTGCGGATTTGGCTGTCCGTCAGCTGACGGACTGCGCAAACGATGGGGTCAGAGTGCGTCAGCCGCAGCCGCCTTCGTCGTCCCGACTACGGCGTGCCAGGAGGCGCAGCGGACATGTCACGCCGGAGCCCCGGCCTCGAAGAGAGTCGGGGGCGGAGGCGGATGACGTGCTATGGCCCCGTCGGCTTTCGCATTTATCCTGCACCGTGTCCGCCACAGGTGGACTCTGGTGCAGGGCCAAATCCACAATGCAAACTGCTGGCAAGCCAACCACCACCTGATACGAAGGCCAACCACCTACGTGCGCTCGCGAGCGACTAGTGGGAAGCGTCAAGCACACGCGATACCCTGGCAGTGATCGCTTCGGCAGTCAGGCCGAACTCCGCCATCAACTCCTCCGCCTTCCCCTGCGGAACAAAACGATCCGGCCACCCGAACTTGATGACCCTTCCACGATACCCGGACTCGCCCAGATACGCCTCAACCCCTGACCCGAACCCGCCGGCAAGCACACCGTTCTCCATCGTCACAATCGCATCGGCTTCGCTGCTCTGCTCACCCAGCAACTCAGTGTCCATCGGCCGGATGAACCTGGCATTCACCACGCCGGCAACTATCCCCTGCTCTGCGAGCAATCCACTTGCTTCAACCGCAAGGGAGACCATGTCACCAAGCGCCCAGATCTGGACGAGCCTGGCGCCATCCTTCTTGCCCACCGGCTTCACGACTGCCGCCTTGCCCATCGGCACTTGCTCGAACTGCTCCGGGACATTCATGGCCGCGCCGCTGCCGCGCGGATACCTTATCGCTACCGGCTTATTCCAGGTCAGCGCCGAAAACAGGACATTCGCCAGCTCCACACCGTCGACAGGCTGAACAAATACCAGGTTCGGAACCGGCCGCAGCATGGCAATATCGAACACCCCGTGATGTGTCGGCCCGTCATCCCCGACAATCCCGGCTCGATCCAGGCACAGAATCACCGGCAGCTTCTGCAGACATACGTCATGGATCATGCAATCAACTGCACGCTGGGAAAATGTCGAATACACAGCAAATACCGGCTTCATACCCTCCGCCGCCAGGCCCGCCGCAAAGACCACCGCATGCTCCTCGCAGATACCGACATCAAAGAACCGATCGGGAAACCGATCCGCGAAGACCTTCAGGCCTGTCCCAGCCTGCATCGCCGCCGTGATGGCTACTATCTTCTCGTCAGTTGCCGCAAGTGTCGTGAGAGTCTTTCCGAAAACCGTTGAGTATGTCTGGCTCGTGGGCTTGTCCAGCGGTTCACCCGTCGCAACATCGAACCGCGGACTGCCGTGCCATTTCTCAGGGTGACGCTCGGCGGGAGCGTAGCCTTTGCCCTTCCGCGTGGATACATGAAGGATGATCGGCCGATCATAGTCCTTCGCTATAGTAAGTGCGTCAAGCAACGCATGCAGGTTATGGCCGTCTATTGGTCCCACATAGCGCAGCCCGAATTCTTCGAACAGGATGCTCTTGAGGAAGAAACTCTTTATCGCTTCCTCGGTCTTGTAATAGGCGCGCCGGAGCCATCCCAATCTAAGTCGTTTCGCCGCACCTTCAACGGAAGATTTCCACCTGTTATACCTCGGACTTGCAAGAAGCTTTCCGAGGTAGCTGGACAGCGAACCTACGTTGGCCGAGATCGACATCTCGTTATCGTTCAGTACAACTATGATCCGTTCCGTTGTATGCGCCAGGTTATTCAGCGCCTCAAACGATATCCCGCAGCCCATCGAGCCATCGCCCAGCACGGCGACCACTTTCTCGTCACTCTTTCGCTGATCGCGCGCCACCGCCATTCCGAGCGCGGCGGATAATGCAGTGCCCGAATGCCCGGCCCCGAACACATCATATTCACTCTCTTCTCGCTTCAGGAAACCTGAAATTCCGCCATGCTGGCGCAGCGTGTGAAACCGGTCCTTCCGACCCGTCATGATCTTGTAGGCATATGTCTGGTGGCTGACGTCCCAGAGAATCTTGTCTTTCGGAAGGTCGAACGATCTAACAAGTGCGATTGTCAGCTCGACCACGCCGAGATTCGCGGCAAGATGCCCGCCGTTTTTGCTGACGGAATCGATTATCAACGCTCGTATCTCGCCGGAAAGCTGCTCGAGTTCCTCGATCGAGAGCCCGGCCAGGTCGGACGGCACGCTCACCTTGTCCAGAATAGCATCCATTGACAGTAGTATATCCTGCCCGCCTTCCCGCGAAAGACCTTTCTGTACGCATGTTGCCCTGCAGGGGCACTGCATGTGTGTGGGTATACGGGAGTGTTCTGAGTTCAGTGTTCAGAGTTCAGGGAACTGCCGTGAATAGTGTACGGGGCTCAGGTGTCAGGAAACGGCATGTGTGGATCAATCGTCCTCGTCCTCGTCCTCAGTGAGCGGAGCGAACGGTCCTCGCGTGCCAGGCCGTAGCCTTCGGCGAAGGCTGGTCCTCGAATCAAGGTTCTTCGTTCCTGGTTTACAAGCACATCAGCCCGCGGCTCAGCCAGAGCCTTCAGCGAAGCTGGGCCTCGGCAGTTCATGACCAATAGCAATCAGCGATACACTGTCCCCAGGGGCCTTCATCCCTCAGCCTTCAACCTTGAACCTTGAACCTCCCTTATGTAACACTCAGTTTCTGGCTTTCAATCAATGAACCGCAAAACCAACTATTGTGTACTTGGCCTCCTGATCGCGGCAGTGGTCTGCTCTTGCACGAACAGTCCCTACCGCACCGGAGAAACCGCCGGGAACACTTACTTCGGCGCGTTCGGCACACCACCGACAAAACTGGATCCGGCTTCCGCTTACTACGTCCATGAGGGCCGCATCATCGACCAGATTTATGAGCCGCCCTTCACATATCATTACCTCAAACGCCCGTACGAACTGATTCCACTTACCGCCGAGGATGTTCCGGCGCCCGCTTACTTCGGTCAGGATGGCCTGCAACTGGCTGATCCCGATCCGCCGCCCGATATGGTGACCCGGACCGAATACACCATCCGGCTCAAGCGCGGTATCATGTACCAGGACCATCCGTGTTTCGCCAGGGATTCCCAGGGCCAATCCGTCTACGAACACAGCACGGCCCGCGATCTCGCCGAGTACAACTTCCCCAGCGACTTCGATACGCAGGCCACCCGCGAATTGAAAGCGGAAGATTACTCGATCCAGGTCCGGCGCCTCGCCGACCCGCGTACCTCCTCGCCTGTCTTCAGCACCATGGCACAGTACATTCTCGGCATGAGCGAACTGCGCGCGGCACTGCAGTCAATGCTGGACACCGAACGCGCACGGCGAAAGGATGAGGCCGGCGGCGCATATGACGCCGAACGAGACGAAAGAGATCGGCCGATCCTACTGGACTACATGGCCGCGGATTTTCCGGGAGTAGAGATCATCAATGACCACACCTTCAAGATCGTACTCAAGCGCAAGTACCCCCAGATTCTCTACTGGATGTGCATGCACTTCTTCGCACCAATGCCACGGGAGGCGATCGAGTTCTATGCACTTCCGGTGATTGCGCAGAAGGAGTTTTCAGTGAACAAATGCCCGGTCGGAACCGGGCCTTACTATCTCAAGATCTTCAAGCCGAACGAAAAGATCGTGCTGGAACAGAACCCGAATTATCACGACGACTATTATCCGTCGGAGGGCGCGGCGGGTGACATTGAGTCCGGCCTGCTGGCCGACGCCGGAACGCAAATCCCTTTCATTCGTCGCCAGGTTCTCTTGATGGAAAAAGAAGAAATTCCGTCATGGAACAAGTTCCTCCAGGGCTACTACGACTCGTCCGGTATTTCCAGCGATGTCTTTGACCAGGCTATCCAGATGAAAACCGGCGAGGATATGGCCCTGTCCGACGTGATGAGAAACAGGGGAATCCGACTCGTTACCGACATCGACACTATGTTCTGGTACACGGGCTTCAATATGCGTGACGAAGTTGTCGGGGGCTATGAGCCGGAGAAGTGCAAGCTGCGCCAGGCGATTTCGATAGCGCTCGATTACAACGAATTCCTGGACATATTCGCCAATGGCCGCGGTGTTCTCGCCCAGGGCCCTATCCCCCCGGGTATCTTCGGATACCGGGACGGCAAGCAGGGCACTAACCCGTTTGTCGACGAATGGGATCCGGACCGGGCCCGACATGTCCGCAAGTCGATAGATGTTGCCAGGCAACTGATGAAGGAGGCCGGCTATCCCGATGGTCGTGGCCCGGACGGGGAACCTTTGACAATCAACTATGACCATGCCGCGCAGGGCGAGAGTTTCTTCAGGTCGATTTTCGACTGGTATCGACGACGCCTGGATTTGATCGGCGTCCGCATGGAGGATTGCGGCACGGATCTGAGCCGGTTCCGGCAGAAGAAGGACCAGGGCAACTGGCAGGTGGCAAGTTCAGGCTGGCTCGCCGACTATCCCGACCCCGAGAATTTTCTTTTCTTGTTCTATGGCCCCAACGGACTCGTCGAATTCGGAGGCGCGAATTCCATCAATTACAGGAACGCCGAGTATGATGAGCTGTTCAACCGCATGGAAAGTATGATGAACTCTGACGAACGCCAGGCGATAATCGACCAGATTATGCGAATCATACAGCACGACGCGCCGGCAGTCTGGCAGTATCACCCCGTATCGTTCGGGCTCCAGCACGAATGGTTCACCAACGTCAAGCCGCACCAGATGTCCTACAACACCATGAAATACAAGAGGCTCGATCCACAACTGCGCAC
>FLOH01001391.1_pt1 | contig 38068 bp, 53 predicted proteins | sample 756751 | NCBI WGS metagenome assembly FLOH01 (sample SAMEA4026879, study PRJEB14308) | marine metagenome | biome: coastal water; material: water | depth 74 m
ACGTCTACATTAGCCCAACCTTTGTCGTTGAATTGGATCTTGTCTCTGTTGATTCCTAGTGAAATGATTGTACTCATAATTTTGTGCCGCTCTTAACGGCTTGTTTAGGGTTTATAAATTAGATAATGATTTTTCTACATCAGCAGATAGGACGTATTTTTTCTTTACATCTGCTACGGAAAATTTCCCGCCTTTAAGTGCTGCTACAACATTTGCGTAGGCTTCTGTGTTAGGCAATAATGATGCCATTGACGTTGTCGTCTTGCCATGCGTATTCGTTGCGTCTGCGTCTTTAGTGTCGTCAATTAAGAACAGTCCGTTAAGAGCGTACTTACGAGCGTAGCTAGAAGCTGCTCCAGTGGCTTGTGACTTATCCATTCCCTTTTTGATTAGATCCAAACCAGCTTGAGCTTTGACAGAGATACTATTCTCTCCATCTGTTACTGTAACTACGGCTTCTATAAACATATCCTCGCCTGAGCTGATCACTTGATCTGTAATTGTTAGAAGTAATCCATTAGCGTAGAGCAACGGCTTCACGGCTTCTAGAATGTCCTCTTGGTTTCTGTAGTTGTACTTGCCGAAGGAGTTGAATTGGCTCTTTGGAGCTTTCAAGTCGGCTTGCACCTTTAATAATTTCTGAATCATGTTTCTGGGTTTTTAAGTTGTGACAAATATACGGCTTTATTTAGTGCCGTCCTAATTTATTTTCGTTTATCTTACAAGAATGTTATGAAGGTCGATCTCGTTCTGAAGGATTGTGTCTAGGTAATTGTACACCTCCACCTCTCTCTTCTGAGCCTCTAGATCTCTAAGCACTTGCTCATGATCCACTAGAGCGGGGATAATGCCCTCTGCCATTAGTTGGTACTCTTGCAGCTTTTTGTACTCATAGAAGCTCTTAGCCTCTAGCTTGTCACTTGCTCTCTGTTGTAGTTCTTCGATTGACATAGTTTTAGTTTTTTAGTGTGAAATAGTTAATAACTTGACCAGTGTTTTCTTCTGTGTTATACTTAACGTCTACTTGAGCCTTATTCTGAAGCGAAACGCCAAAACTATTTTTAGAAGTAAACTTTATGACATAGGAGGCGGTCGAATCTGTGGTCTTTTTAGCAACCCATTCCAGTCTTTCGTACGTCGTTGGGTGGTTTAATAGTTTCTTGACAGCATTCTCAGCGGGTGTCAACATAGACCACTTAATATCTGACTCAAACGTCTTGGGTTTGTCCTCGCTGGCGGCTGCAATTATTAGAAAGGCGATAAAGGCAAAAAATAAATACTTTGAATTTTTCATTTTGTTTGTTTTAGGTTCTTAACTGAGGCAAATATAAGGCATTAGTTATCTAACTACCAAATATAATTCAATCTTTTTTTAAACTAAAACGCCTGATTGGACTTAACTTCCTCTAACTTAGACTTATAGAGGTCAAATATTTCTTGCCATTCAGGATCGGATAATTTAAGGATCTGTCTGGACTTGGCTAGAAGGTGGTCGGATAGCTCCTGACCTATTGCTTTAGAGAACTCGTATTGGCGACCATACTCAAAGCGGTTACACTTTCTGCACTGGGCATAGGTGTTTTGCTCGTCGTATCTGGTGGATAGGAATTGGCGACCTATGAAGTGCCCTCCGTCTGTTTCTGTGAAGTGTACTGGCTTGTTACATGATATGCACTGGCAGTATCCTGTATGGTCATCAGCGTCTCGTCGTCTAATATACTCATGGTATACTTTGTCGATCTTCGTTTTCCAGTATTTGAGAGTCTTCTTTTTAGCCATTGCTGTAAAAGGCAGTCCCCCAAATGGAAACCCTAAAACCAAGTGGGGGAGTATTGCTGCCAGTAAGATCTTGTTCGGTTTATTTAAAAACAGTTTTTATTGGTAAACGTACACCTATATATATAGTAACCATCTTTTTTTTAAAATAACTGCTAATATATTAGGATCGCACTTTGAAAAATCGTATCATTGCCCTGTACCTTTCCGAAGGAGCAAATAAAAAAATTAAAGAATCCTATTATGAAGTATGAAATAAAGTATTTTAAAAACTCAAGAAAACATAACTTTGTTAGAGAGTTCGCATCAATACAAGAGAGAGACACAGCTTTTAATAAGTTCAAGACTCAAGGCGGCTTAGCAGTTCGCTTTACAGCAAGAGAAATTATCTAAAGAAAGAAGTTAACTGACTAGAAGTTAACTGCTTAGAAGTTAACTGGATATCAAGTTAGCTTTATATCAAGTTAGCTTTTTCTCAAAGCAGTTGCTTTCTCAAAACCTCTACTTCCAAAGTAACTAACAAATACAGTAAGTAACAAAGAGTTTAGTAAGTCGATCCACTCAATGGGTACAATTATGTCCTCTACAAAGCTGTCTAGGTAGATGAGAAATATAGTGGATACAGTTAAGAAGACGAGACTTAAAGGTCTGACGTTCTTAGATAGCCATGAATCTGACCCCATGTCAGCTGTCCATTTCTGAGCCACAGCTTGTTGCTCTGCGATATCTAACTCCACTAACTTTGACGCGTGAGCCTTCTCCTCTTCTGACAGATCGCTATTAAATATAGCTTTGGCTGCGCCTAATAAGTCACCCTGAACAATCTCAGAGGCTACATCTAAAATCTTAACCTTGTTGATGCTTCTCAGGAAGTCTCCGACTCTAGTCGTGCCGTTGATCTCTTTATATGTCTTCTTATCGTCCATAACAGTCTATTATATACTTATATTCATTCTTAACTATAAAGCTAGGGCAATCCTTAGCGGCAAACTCGTTATGCCCGTGTAAAGTAGCCTTAGGATACTCTACCATCAAAAACTCTAGAAAGGCGCTTAGAGAGGCTCTCTGTGCGTCTGTGCGGGTGTCTTTGGTCTTCATGTCTGAGTCTAATCCGCCAACGTAGCAAATACCTATAGATCCCTTGTTGTGTCCTCTTACATGAGCGCCCTGTCTCTCTAAAGGACGACCCTCTTCAATCGTTCCATCCAGCATGACTACATAGTGGTAACCAATGTCTGACCAGCCTCTTTGCTCATGCCATTCTCTGATTGTCTGTACAGATACGTCTCTCCCTTCTGGAGTTGCTGAGCAGTGTAATATTATCTTATCTATGTCTCTCACTTGTTTCCGAAAAAATAAGCCTTGACAGCAAAGGTGGCTACGGCAGTTAGTATTGATACAAAAAAGATTGACACCCTTCTGAGTGCTGCGTTTAGGTGCATTAGTTTCTCGACGTCGTCGTTAAGTTTTCTCACCTGAGTGATCAAGCCAGTTCTTGTTGAGTGCGAGTCGTCCTCTAGAACATTGATGACTTGCTCGACTTTGTGCCTGAGTTTTAAGTTATTCTTATCCATCTCAAATATAGTGTCCTTGAGCGATTCGAGTGAGAGCATCTCCTTTTTAGTCATGGCTTAGGTGGCTTCTTGGAGGATTATGGAAAACAGACCTTTATGAATCGGTTGGTTAACTTGTATCTGGATCTCTAGTCTCATTAGCTGATCGAATGTTGCAGTAGAGGCTCCCGTAAGGCTCATGTGTACGCTCTTAGATGAGCTTGTACCCGCTGCTAGAGTAAGTGACCCGCTGGTGTATACTGCAGTCCCATTTCTCATCAATCTAAACTTTATAGTTGTCGCTGTAGTCGCTGTACCTGTACCCGCGCCCTTGTAACTAATCCCTCTAACGTATCCATCAAAAGGCGCCACTATACTGTGATAATAGGATTTTGTCGTAGACTGTAACTGTCCATCAAAAGGTATGTAATACCATGATGAGCTGACGCTACTGCTAAGGTCTAAGTGAGAGGTCATCATAACTGACATCTGAGGATAAAACGCAAGCGTATCCGTTGTTGTGTCCAGCAATAGATCTAATCCCGTTGCTGTGACCATGCTGAAGGTGTCGTTATTGGTGTCGGCTGAGCATGTTGTAGTAGTGGCTCCAATGACTGCAATGTTCTTGAATATGTTCTGAGACGATCCTCTGTCTGTGTTGGTTACTGATACCGATCCAGTGGCGGAGGTGTTCGTAGATAACCCAGTACTAGAGGTGAAGTCAGTAACTCCCGTACTAGGCGCGTCGATCCATTGAGTAGCCGTCCCCGTTGACGAAAAGATCTGACCAGCAGTTCCCGCTTGGTTGGATCCGTCATGGACTTTGAGCTTAAACCTCGAGTCTCCGTTTACATGGAAGGTGCAAGTGGCCGTTGTTGTGCCAATCCCTACTCTCTTAGTAGCCGACGTAACAGTCAGGGCATCCGTAAGGACTCTCAAGTGGTTAGTGTCTTCTAATATGTAGTCAGAGTTCTCTACTGTGTCAGTATCTAACCATTTGGTCAATTTCCCAGCAGTTCCTGATCCATCGATAGTACCTCCAGCTGAAGTAGTCCAAGCCGTGCCCGACCCAGTACTCAGGAGCGATTGGCCTGAAGTACCAGCTGAATTTACGCTGTCGTAGATTTTGCCGTCGATTTTTACATCGCCATCTACTTCGATGTTGTTTTTAAACTGAATATTTGCCATAAGGATCTGCTTTTGGGTTATAGCCCCCCTAGTGAAAGAGGGGTTTATTTAAAAACAGTTTAGTACTCCATTTTGGTCATTAAAACCATATACTGATTAGTAGTCGGTGCTGTAGAGAACACGATGTCAACGGCGTTTGTCGACCTGTTGTTTACCTCAGCGAATACAGTAGCTCCACCAGAAACCTCAACGATCTGTACCATTACCTTATTAAAGTCTGTCAGCGCGAATGAGTGTGTAGCTGGACAAGTCGTCAAGGTTCCGTTCCCGATCAGAACAGTCTTGTGATTACCAGTACCTAATGCAGCAACACCAGCAATTGCAGCAGCTAATCCAGATGGAGTAACAGCTAGAGTTGTGCTTGATCCAGTAGTGGCTTCTGTGTTAGTAGCTAATTCCACAACCCCAGAAACTGTAGTCGATGCGCTCTGCATGTCCCCAGTAGTAAATGACTGGATAACCCCGTCAGTTAACGTCAAAGATTTGATGATGTTGACACCAGCCTGAGTATAGTCTGTATCTGTACCTATGATCGTGTTATAAGTACCAGCCGCCTGTGCCCCGATGTCGGAAGCTGTTAGCTGTCTAGTAGATATAGTAGCGTTAGCATCTGTAACGTGACCTAGAGTGTCTGTAGTGACGTTGAAATCCAGATCAGAGATAACGTAAGCACCTGATAGAGCGCCTGTGTCGATATCGATATCATCACCAGCGTGAGTTGGGTGAACGTATACTGTGTCAGTGTTTACTGTCTTGGCAGTCCATGTCAAAGATCCAGCAGTAGCTCCAGCGGTTAAAACCTTTCCGTTGTTAGAGGTGCCTGTTGCTATTACATGAAGATTCCCGTCACCTGTAGGGTGTACATAGTTATTGGCGTCAGTCGCTCCTGTGTAACCTAAGTTGGCGAGGGTTAGCGTTCTGTTAGCTGTAGACTGTACTGCTCCGTTAGTCAATACGATTGAAGATAACACAGAGGCTCCTGAGCTAGTGTAGTCTGTGCTTGTCCCTCCTGTGGATACGTCGTACTCAGCTGGTAATGGTATGTTATTGTAGGTAGTCCCATCGTTAGTAAATGTCCAGCGATCAGTTCCCTCGTCCCAAAGCAAGTCCACATTGGCAGAAGTCCCTCTCTCGATTTCTATACCGCCGTCTTGAGTTGGTGTCCCAGTCTCGTTAGAGTTTAACGTGATAATGTTATCCGCTAGATTGATCGTCTCGGTGTTTACTGTAGTAGTAGTTCCACTTACAGTTAAGTTCCCTGTGACAGTCAAGTCATTTCCGATTGTTACGTCGCTAGGTAGACCTACATAAATCGTCCCGTTAGCTCCTGTGGTTTCGGTTATCTCTATCTCATTGGTAGTACCTGAGAATGTCACGCTTGTGTCAGTTCCAGCACTTGCGTCTAGATTCAAGACAGCAGTGTTCGAAGTTCCAGCAGCAGTGTTGAATTGGTAGGTGGTGTTTGTGTTGGTGGCTGCTATTGTGATAGCGTCAGTCGTGCTGTTGGTGGTGATTGTTATGTTAGCTCCGTTAACGAGAGTAACTGTGTCGTCATTGGAGTCTGCAACAACAGTTGACTGCCCAGCGACAGCAAAGTTCTTGAAGATGTTTTGAGATGACCCTTTATCTGTGTTGGTTACTGTGACCGCGCCAGTGGCTGCTGTGTTTGTAGATAACCCAGTGTTTGATGTAAAGGCAGTAACTCCAGCGTCTGAAATATAGCCCAGTCCAGTCACGAAGTCGTAGATCTGGTCGCCAGTGGCTAATGCAGTCCCAGCGTTAACTACAGCCCCAGTAACCGCAGCGATGCTAGGAGAGGCTCCAGTGCCGCCAGTTACAGTGATCTGATTTATAGTAGTGGATGAGACAGTTTCAACGTCCCCGTTCACAGAATACCACGCCGTCCCGTTGTGAGCCATCAGTGCGTTAGTAGACGTGTTGTAATATACCTGACCCTCAGTTCCAGAAGGTGCCGTACCTAATGGATGAATAACTGCGTTTTGAAGCTCGTTTTGCTCTAGGGTGATGTTGTTTAGATACTTGATAGCCATTTGCTTTTAGTTTAGATATGCCTTACCCGAAAATGAGGCGGTGAATGTTATAGTTAAGTTATTATTGTCTGTCATGCTTGTTGATCCCACTACGACGCTGTTTCCTGAATCCACTACAGTAATGCTGGGAAATTTACCCATCCCATGACTGATAGCCCAAGTAGACGAAGCCACCGACTGAACGTGAATGTAACTCAAGTCTCCAGATCCCGCTAATGTGGTCACAGTTCCGTCTGCTAGTAATACCTGAGCGCTTGTTCCTGTAGGTGTCTTAAATCCCTGAGCCTCTACTTCAACAGAAGAAACCACCTCTAGCTCAGACAGAGACAAAGGAGAGGGCGTGCCTAAGCCGTCCGTAACTACCTTGAGTCCAGAGTTTAAGCCGTCGTTGTCGTTCAGCTTTAGAAGTGAGTCGTAAGTGTATCTTACTTGTGTCCCTGTTAATGTCGCCATTTATTATAGCTGCCAACCTCCAAAGTTGACTTTTTTAGTAGGGTGAATGTCTCCTGTATTGTTCGTCAGATACTCTGGAAAGTTTGTAGGGAAAGCGCAGATGTGATCTACTAATCTAGTAGCGTAATGCGTAGCTGTGTCTCTAGTAGCCTCTATCATGGTATTGATCTCGTTGCGCTCCAATGCTGTTGCGTTCTCTGAGGTGTGCTTAAATACCCCTTTGTTGTTTACGCTGTATTGGCTGAACGGAAGGAATTCTAAGAAGGCGTACTGAGCTAACGCTGGCTTAATGTATGTATTGACCAAAGTTAAATAATTGCCGCTTAGAGAGGCTCCTATGATGTCTGACTGGAGCTTCTCGTATAGAGTAGAGCCTAGTATCTCATGGATATGGATATCCTGAGCGATCTCAATATACTGGACTACCTTGTCAAAATCTAGGTTTCCACTGATCGGTGTGAATCGGACTAAGTCCTCTCTGCTTATAAATAGTGCCTTGCTCATGGTTTATTTTTTCTTAGTTGGTGCTGAGTAGCTAGGGTGATGCCCTTTGTCTGCTCTGTCGATTTGAGCCTCTGCGACTCTCGTATCGTTTCTGAATTTATTTCTTTTTGGATCAAAGCCTAATTTCTTAGCTTGTCCGACTGTTACCTTTCTAACTCCGTTCATCGCTCCACCGCCCCAAGCTGTCCCGTCTGCTTTTGTTCTCTTCAGATAGATGCGTCTTTCGAATTTATGATGACAGTTAACCCCGCCTTTATGCTTCCATATACTGTAGGGAGCCTTATTGTGTCCTAGTTCGCTGTTTACTCCATCAGACTGCATCTTAAGGATGTCCTCTTTGCGATATAATCTAGATGCCGACTCCATTGCAGTACAGAAAGCTCTCTGCTTCTTGCCCTTAGAGGATCCATTCTTTTTAGATCCTTGAACATAAGCGTAGCGTACCTTAATAAACTTGGTGTCCTGTACGGAAGCTGCGCCCCTGTTGTCTGCTGGAGCTGAAGCTAACTCTGGCATAGATAGGTTAACTTGCTCTGTTAGCATAGCCTCCCAGTCTTCGCCCTCTGTCTCCTCGTCATCAATAACTGCGTGGATCATTTCCCATTCATTGTCGTCAATCTGTTCTCCTTTTTTAGAGAGGTAGGTTAGCCAATTGACTTGCTCCTCTGGATTAAAATTTGCAGATAAGTTTGTATCTTCAGTTTCTTTCTTATCTTCGTCCTCTTCTTTCTTAACCCCTTTATCGTCCTCTTCTTTCTTAGCTCCTTTATCGTCCTCTTCTTGATCTCTAGCCTCTTCGCTTATTTCAATAGGCTGAGATGTTAGCAAGACTAATTCAGGCACAGCTCCGTTGATCTCAAGGATCTCCTCTAGAGCTTCAATTATCTCGTCCTGATAGGTGCGGATAACTGTAGAGTTAAATAACTGACTAGACACCATGATCTCATCTGTGTTCGAGCTTAGTCCGTTGCTGCCGTCTTTGATCCCCAATAACATTGGAGAGGTGACTCTGTGACCCACAAGGATTTTGTTTCTTGCTTCGTCAGCTAGATATGAGTAATGCTCTGGAGCATCATTTAAGGAGATGTCCTCGACTGTAGTCTGGCTCTCTTTGTTCTCGTTGAAAGCGATAATGACCTTCTGACCTCTAGCCCCTGTTAATTTGTTGCGAACATCTCTAGCGACCTCTTCTCTTTGCTGAGCGTCTGGGATTCCGTTATTGAAATTGACAACCTTAGTGCCTGAGAATGAGTTCTTTGCCTCATTTAGTAGATAGTCTGCAATCTCGTTTTCTAGCTCACAGTATGGAAGTGATCCGCTGTAGTCTACAGGTGAAAAATAAGAATAGCCAGAGACGTAAGGCTTAAGGCAGAAAATCTCAATAGCTTCTGTACTTGTTCCAAAGCTAGGGATTCTCTTAAGGCTGTCTGATCTTTTTTTGTTTGCCCAGTCTGGGTGATAGTAATACGCATTGATAACTCCATCCTCGTCCATCTTCTCAGGGCGTAGGGTGTGTATAGGAAAATGCTTGATTTTAGCGACCTTTCTATTATTGCCTTCTTTGGTGTAGATCACTTGCATAGCTGCCTGTCCGAGCATCTTGCGCTCTTGGATGATCTTCTTAAGACATCTGTGTCCTATAATAGCCTTGATAGCCTCGACTTCTTTGCTCTTAGGGTCTTGTCCATCGATGCTGAGTCCTTTCCCGTAAATCAGATCAGATATGGATCGTATAGCGGCGTTGTTTGTTGAGGATTGGAGATAAGACTCGATCAGGAAAGAGTAGTAATTATTGTCGTCACCATAAGCGACGTACTCCTTATTCTTATCTTCGACTGCTTTTGGCATCTCGTAACCGCTTAGGTTAAATACTTCAAAATTCATTAGTCTAGTATTATATAGTTATTACTCGCTACTGTCTCAGTATACTTGCTAGGGTGAACAGTGTAGCTCTCGATGTCTTGCTCAGAGACAAATACCTTTCCGACATATACGTCAGAGCCATTCACAGCCCCTTTAAGAAGGTAAGTGTGTTCTGAGTCTAAGTCTATGCCCTCGCTAAAGAAGTCCGCTGTAAGAGCTTGGAAATAGCCCATATCGGTTAGTGTAAAATTAGCTGAAGGAGATGCAAAAGAAAATGTGGTGCTATCATCGCCCTCTTTAGTCAACGTCCATGATATAGAGCCACCAGCTGCTGTGTTGCAGTTGATCGCCAGTACCTGAGGCGTTTCTAATGTTGGGTGAATATAGTTCATGTCTGTTTATTTAAAAACAGTATTATTACTTTTTAAGCACAAAAAAAGGGGCCGAAGCCCCTCTAATCTATTGATCGGTTAAATTAAACCCCTACAGTGATGTCGAAGTCTGTAGCGACAACACCTGTGTAGAATTTAGCAAAACCTTTCTCCATAGCGACAAAGCTCAATTCGTATCCAGATTTGTCCCCCATTGCAGCTCCGCTAGAAGCTGAGGCAGTCATTTCCGCTCCGTACTCTTCACCCATTACAAAGAAGTTTCCGTTGTTATCTTCAATGATAACGTGAGGACGTCCGTAAGCCAATAGCTTAACCTCTTTGTGAGTAGTTGAGTCTTGTTTCTTCAAGCTAACTGTTAAAGTTTGCTCGGCGAAAGTTGTTCCGTTGTCACGGCTGCTAGTCAAGGCTTGTTCAAAAGTTGAAGTTCCTCGTAGGTCATATTTGTATGCGTCTGGAGTAGTAGCTGCAATTCCTGTGATTGTCTCATCAGTAATTGTTAATTCGCCCATCTCGCCAAAGTTTACAAAATATACGGCTGTTAAGCCACCCACTGAGTCTTTACATCCTTCCAAACGTCCAGCTGATATATTACATGGCATAATTTTAGATATTTAAGATTGATAAATTTAGGGGGCAAAATTAATCACCCCCATTTTTTAATTGATTAGGCTAGTTGACCTAGAACGATTTCAGATCCGATAGCGTAGTTTACACCAGCAGAGAAACGCATAACAACGCGCACGTTTTGTGAGCCGTCGATGTCAGCAAGGTCAATAATTTTAACCTCGTTCATGTCATTTTGTAACCCGCAGCCGAAGAATAAATTATCCTTCTCAGCAGCTACCATTTGACCAGAGTTCAATCCGTTAGCAACAAATAACTTGACGCCTTCGAAGTCCATCGCAGTCTGACCTACATGATAAAGATCTTTGTAACCTAAAGCGGCTTGAGCACGAACATATAAACGAGCGTCAGCTTGGCTAATGTAGATATTCAAAGATTCGTTTCCGTAGATGGTAGCGGGAATGCCATCAACCATCTCACCTAAGCGAGCGATGATATTTCCAGCAGTAGTTGCGCCTGTAAAGGTAACGTCGATAACGTCAGTATCAGCAGCACCCAAAGCGACGAAGCCGTCAAATTCACCAGCAGTAGCGTCAGCTCCGTTCCAGATGTTTTGCTCCATTTTAGCAGCAACCTTAGCAGCTACATGACCGATCAAGTAGTTAGCAAAAGATGTTGGAAGCTCGTCGAAAGATGAGAAACCTTGCTCAACAGATAACCAGTCGCTTTCGAAGTCTTTTTTGCAAAGCTCCATGTTTACTTGGAAATCTTCTGGCTGAAGGTAACGCTCAGTCAAAGTTACAGTTGAAGTGGCAGTAAAGTCACAAGAAGCGTTGGCGATGATATCACCGACAGCTAGCTTCTGCATAACTTGCTTGTACTTAACGTTTGGTTTTACAGTGATTCCACCTTTGTCTAAGGTAGGTGCGCTCAATAAAGCAGCTGCGATAAAGCCTGAAGCCTTGTCGCCAGCGTAGGTAGTAGTAATGCTAGTTGTAGTAGCCATAGTAAAAATAGTTTGTGAGGATCATTCCTCCGTTAAAATTAATTATTGTTTATGTATCTAAAGACGCGATCCTGTATAGACTCGCCCTTCTTGCCGATGCCGCTTCTTTTAGCTGACGAGACGCTTTTCTCTGGTGAATGTGTTAGCCCTTTAGGCTCTGCGGCTGGCGCTACTGGTAGCTCCTCTGCTACTGGCTCACTCATGGCGTTTTTGAGGATTTCTCTCAGCTCCGCTAATTGCTTCTCAAGCTCCTCGACTCGGGCATCTTTTTGCTCTTCAGCAGCTGGCTCTTCGGTTGGCTCGTCAGTTTCCTCTTGCTCTGATACCTCAGCGACAGGCTCGGCTTGCGCCTCTTCTGTAACCAATTCCTCAGTAATTGACTCTACCTCCTCAGTGACAGGTGCTTCTACAGCAGTTTGTTCTTCTTTCACAGCGGTGGCTATATTTAAGGCCTCTGCGATCTTTTGTAATGTTTCTCTTGCGTTCATGGTTAAGGTTGGTTTATTTAAAAACAGTTTTATCTTTCAAAACTGCAAAGTCTATGCAGGTTGATTTGGCCACGTGTTCGTTGAGGTAGCGTTTAGCACGTTTTCGGTGGCTTCATTAGATAGCACTGACTCATGTTGTCCTCCGAGAGGCCCAGTGCTCGACACGTTACTGACCGCTTGCTGAGTTTCTTCGTTGGTCACGGAAGAAGCATGCTGTCCACCAGATATAGGCCCAGCGCTCGAAATGGTATTGACTGATTGCGCAGAGGCCTCCTGAGATAACACGGAAGTTTGCTGTCCCCCGTACGAGTTAATGCTCGAAACGGAACTAACCGAGTGTTCGGTGTCCTCCTGAGATAGCGAACTAGCCTGATTACCGCCGTAAAGAGACCCAAAGCCTTGAGCCTCTACCTTCATATACCAGCGATTTGTCTCGTCATATTTAGCTTTTATATACATAATTTTACGGGGTGTCAGTTACTAAATCAGAAGCAGCGAAATTATAACCTGTTAAGTCTGCGCTACCTATTATGTCAGTTATAGTTGTTACACTGTTTTCTATTTCCCAGTAATGAGTAGGAGCTGTAGTCAATTGACTCAAGTCCTGAACAGCACCGCTATTGTAGATGTCTGATACATTAGCATCTTGGTTTGAGTCCCATATAGCTACCTGATTGATGACGCCCCCATGATAGTTGTTGTGGACATTGCTTGCTCTACCTATGCGAAAAATATTATTAGAAGGATCTGATCCACTAATTACGCCAGAATAACCACTATTAGAAGCAACGCCGATAGGAGTCTGTAATACACCATCTACATATATGTTAAATTCGCTGTAATATATTGAGGAATCAGCGGGTATTGAACCCGTATAGCCCCCATCGAATGTAATCATTACGTGCTGCCAAGTGTTAGCTACAAAAGCATTACCTACAACCAATATGATATTGCTATAGACTGTTCCGTAATTTAATACTAAACTAGTGCCTCCGTTTTGTTTTAACGTAATAGTTCCGTAATTGTAATCATCCCCCGCGCCATAAACGAAAAGTGTCTGATTAGATGTATTATTATTAGGCTTAACCCACATTGACAAAGTCCAAGCATTACCGTCTCCGTTAGAGGCTCTTTCCATCGCCGTCATGTTTACGGGGTTACCCTGTAGCCAATTACTAGATTGGTCTAATTGTAGAGATTTACTATTAGTATAGGCCACATCTTCAACCGTTACAGTTACTGTAAAGTCAACAGTACCTCCAATAGCGTTACCTGCCTTACAATTGACTACAATAGTGTCTGCAGCCGTTCCTAAATAAGCTGGAGCAGTTCCTGAAAGTACACCACTGTTTTGATTAAGCGACATCCAAGAAGGTGCATCAGACTCTACAAATTGGTTTACTATATTGTCACTAGATATGATTTGGAAGTTTAGCACATCGCCCTCAGTAACTGAGGCTGTTTGGTTTGCTACTGTAGGTACAAAGTCTACGTCTGGCTGCGTTCCTTGAACTATGAGCTGCTTAGATATTACAGGAATAGAATAATAAGCTCTATTTCCTGTTACGCCGAAGTATAAGTGTACTTGAGATCCTATTGTAGGATTACTCTTAGCCGTTGCCACTAGTTCTCCGTTATCCTCAGAGTAAATGATCAATTTGCCATCGTCGTTGAATCTCATTGAGAACATACCTTGTATAGTTCCAGCTCCACCTTTTCTATATCCTGTTGTACCATTTCCATTATCAAAATAATGTGTGGCATTGGTGTTTACATTCCAATCAGATACGCCTCCAAAATTAAAAGTTAAAGCCTCATTAGTCGCATATTGAAATGTATCGTTCAATTGAAATTCAGCAGTACCTACTCCAGACGATGCTGCAGTATAGTTAGTTCCAAAGAAATCTCCTTGACCCACCTCATCAAGCATAAACATGATCTTCTCTCCCTTTTCAATAGATATAGCACTCTCTAGTACTGTATGGTCTAAGATGCCATTAATGATACCTGCTTCAGTATTAGCAAAATCGTGAACTATATCCCAGATGTAATCTACGTTGTTTATAATCGCATTAGGCAGAACTCCATTAACCCAAGTGTACATCTGCATGTTGAAAGACGTAACAGATAGCGCTATATCAGTTTTAGCTACTGCAACCTCAGTACCACCACTATAATGTATTAATGTTAAATAACCAGAGTTGTCAAATCTTATACCCATTGCAGCCCCGTTAGATACTACATACTTAGCTCCTGAATTAGTAGTAAGTAAAGTACTGTTAGAACCATCTGTGAAGCCACCTGAATAAGCAAACATAGTCCCCCAATTTGAAGAAGTATTTGCTCCGCCATTATAAGCTATAGGAGACTCTGCGCCATCCCATATACCTAATATTAAATTAGCACCTGCATTACTTTGGAAGCTCCATTTGAATTCTGAACCTTGTGCTAGAGCTTGACCGAAATAAAAAGGTAACTGACCGCTAACTGTTGAATCATTTGTAGATACTGAAATATCATCATTTGCATTAGTGCCGTATGAGATATGCCATCCTGTGCTTGAAGCTAGACTACTTGATCCGTTAATCATGTTTGACGCATCAATGGTAATCTCTGTAGCATCATTCATCGTCAATATCAAATGAGACCCGACTAAGGCTCCGCTCTCTACAAACTTGTCCGTGCTAACTCCCAAACTAGTTACGTCTACAGTAAAAGAAGTACCATCAGCTAAGGCAATAGTTAAATCATTGTTTGATAATGTAAATGTAGAGACAGGATTTCCTCCGCTACTAGCGAATCCAGCAGTGTTGGTAAAGATGGCATTTAATTGCACCACCGCCTGATTAAGTACAGAGTTTACGAAGGTGCCGTCGATACTGACGCCGCTAACTGGAAGTGACTCTACTATTACCTTAGCCCCGCCTTTGGCTTTGATCTTGATCTTTGTTCCATCTGCGATTGCTTCTAAGGTATTAACTGCGTGTGGAGATAGTAAGCTCTCAGCCCCTAAGCTCAGATTCCTCATAAGGATTGTAGATCCCGTAGAATCCAGCCCAAAGTCCATCGCCTGATACTTAAGATAAGGTGAGATAAGCTCTAAGTCCTTGTCCTCAAAAAATCTGTTTAATACAGTTGTTTGATATCTTGTAGGACTTGCAGTGCCTTCACATACATTTAATATACCATCTACAACCTCTTGATTGTCTACAGTAGATACTTTGTATATTGTAGCTCTTAGGGTTGTACCTTTTTCTATATCTAAAGGGTGGTCAAAGTACCAAGTTAAATCTTGGTTAGTTGATAATGCTTGTTTAGGTAGATATTGAATATATACTGATAAATCATTAATAGTTATTTCGTATTTTAATTGTTGTGTAATTAATATAGGTTCAGCTATCTTAACCTGTATACCTACACCACTTATATTAAACGGGAAGAAATTTAATCCGTCATAAGCGATAGCCGTGTCAGCCACAGCAGTTCCACCTAATGGAATAGCTTGGTAATCTCCAAATACCCTCATCTTAGGAGTAGATGTTCCTGCTCCTGCTACTTGATTCTCAGCTAATGATTGGTCAAACACCTCTCCCATTACAGGGTAAGAGTTACCTTTAGTAGCTAAATCTTCATAGTATAAGTTACTGTTACCTGAAGCCATCTTATATTTGCCGCCGATAAAGAATCCGTGCTTTCTTACTTCTATGTTTTTATTGGCCTCAAGTCTATCTGTAACAGGATTGTACTCAAAGTATTCAGTTACAACGGGCTTGTGCATCTGTGTATTGAGGTAGGCTATTACAGCGGCGCGATCCATTCCTAAGTCGCCTACAAGATCCTGACCCGCTTCGTTTTGGATTCTACTAATAGGTAGTTTTCGGAAAAACACCTTATAGACGCTGTCTGAATTTATTTTGAAGGCTCTGTTAGACTTTATCTGAATACTGTCTGCTAGCGATGGATGCTCGTTCACTGTCAATGAGCCTATCTCTTTATTGGGTACTCGAGACCCACTGAATGTGACCTTCCCTGTTTTAAGCTCTGAATATATTTTTATCTGACCCATTTTAATATGTTTATCGGTTAATGAATAATGCCATTTCTTTCATAGTAACAGTGCCAGCTACGTCTGATTTTATCTGGAAGCGCACCTTTCCAGCGTCGCCTACAGCATTGGTGTTCATTGTGTCGCCCACAAAAAACTGGGAGGTAATAAGGTGAGGATACTCTTCGTCCGCTCCTGAGTCCATGCTCAGTCCAGCTGAGTCGATAGAGAAGTCTGCGGAGGGCGTCGCGGCTGAGTGTCTCTCTAAGAATAGCCTCGAGTCTAATCGTCCGCCATCTTCGTCTGGGTTAAAGGATAAAGAAGTCCTAAGTGTACAAAAGGAAGCCTCTACTAAGCCCTCAAGTTTAAAGATAATTGGGTCGCCTAAAGATCCATCTCCATCAAAGCCAACAGCCTGAGCTGCGAGCATGTCCTCTACTCTCTGGTCAGATACTCCGCTTGGGTCAATTACCATTATGACGTCTTGCCATACGTTGATATCCGTTATGAGGATCTCCGTAGCTGTGCCTACTCCATCAAAATAATATGGGGATAGGATGCCGAGATATCCCTGAGAATGTTCGTTTACCGCCTGATTGATGCTGTCTTGGGTTTCGTTAGGCTGTGGCACTGAGTCTCTCGTGCTGGTGCTAGACAGATTGTTGTTCGTTGTTGATCCAGATGACTGGTCTAAAAATGGATTAGATCCATCATTGACACCTGTGATTTCTCTAATTGGCATGGCTAAAGTGTTTAGTTAGTAGTTCCTTTACATTGTCAAGCGCTTGATCTAGGGCTTGATCGGATAGCTGTTGCTCGTAGGACTCGCTCATGAGCTTATTGGCAAATTGCCCCTCTATTGAGAATCCAAATATTTTATTATTCTTAACGTAGTCATTCCAGATATTGTTGTCATCTACCTTCATAGACACCATCCAAGTCCCAGCGGGGACGTCTAAGCCATACTTAGCTGACTTATCCATCTTCGGGTCTTCCACGATCCAAGACTCGAACACAGTCATCCCATCGAGCTGTACGCTGTGCTCAAGGGTTGCGTTGTTCTGGTTGTGTTTCTTGAAGAACATCTCAGCAGCTTTAGCTACAGTGTCCTTAGAGAAATAGATATAGAATTCCTCGCCATCCATGTTGCGATAGATCGGCTTGTCAGGTATTAATGCCGCACCCATGAGGATCTGCTTGTCAGAGCTAACCTCAGCTAGTAAGACTTTCTTTTGATCACTAAGAGCGATCCAGTCTGACTGTATTGCTGGGTTTTCTACTAGGCTCAAGGCGTTGACTCCCGTAAGCTCTTGCAGTTCATCTATAAAAAGTTCGTATATGTTCATTGTGTGTTTATTTAAAAACAGTTTATTACCCCATACTCGCCAATCCTTCGGCATTTCTACCGAGCGATTGCATACTGGTCATTTCTGACTCTACTACATAAGCCTTAACTGGCTGAGAATTAGCTCTACCTATTGCTCCAGCGACCAGTTCGTCTCCAGCGCTTGTTGCGCCTAGAACATTAAAGGAAGGTGCTTGCGCCTGTCGACCTCCGCCGCCGCCGCCGCCGCTTAAAGTGTCTGTGGTCGCAGTTTCTCCCCCTCTAAACTTCTGTTGTGAGATCGACCTGATCTGGGCTAGTGTGGTAACAGCAGCAATACCCGCAAAAGCCGCTCCAACATAAGGCCCTCCCATCTTAGTACCGAATGCATAAGCGTTAACTCCAGCCTCTATACCTGATATAGTAGCAGTCGCCATAGATAGAGCTTTCTGTATCTTGAAATTCTTTTTAGCAGCTCCTTCACTTTGACTAGAGAAAGCATCCATCATGTTGCTAAGCATCCCTACAGCCTGTCCAGCCATGCCTAACTTCGTCTTAAAGTCCTCTCTATCGTCCTCTTTCTTCTTCTCGTTAGCCTCTTTATTTATAGCTACTCTCTCGGCAGCAAATGCCGCGATGATCCTGTTCTTCTCTGTTTCAGTAGCTTTCAGCTTATCCAGCTCTGCTAGTGTCTCCTGTTCGGCTAGATCCAGAGCCATGAGTTTTTTCTCTGTCTCATCCATCTCGTGGTCAGCGTCAAACTTATCCAGCATAGCCTTGAGCTTCTCCTTTCTATCAAACTCCAGCTGCTCTGCCTGATCGTCGTATACCTTATTTATACGCGCTCTAAGGGCGTTTTTCTCGTCAGTGGTAGCTGTTATCTCCTCAAGCTCTTCGAGGTGCTTAGCGCGTCTGTATTCGACTTTCTCCTCTTCTGTCTTAGCTCTCTCTTTCTTCTCTTGGTCGGCTAGCTTCTCCATGAAGGCTAGTTTGGCGGCTAGCTTCTCGTCTTTTTCTCCTTCTGGGTCATCTTCTATAAACTCGTCATCTATAATTATCTTATCGTCGTCTCCCGTTAAGGCTTTTGTCTTGAAGATTCCCATCGAGGCTAGTTGTGCCTGATCCGTCAGAGCTTGTTGTTTTTCCTGAAATCCCTGTAAGTCCTTAAGGGCTACAGCTTGAGCCATTCTGACGAGTTCGAGCTGGGTCTCTAGCTTAGCCTTGTCGACATCATCACCCCAGAACGGGATATCTTCCATAGCTATTCTAGCTCTCAGACCCATAGCTTCGAAGCTCAAGGCTACCGAAGCCAGTCTAACGGGTACAGACTGAAAGAACACCATGAGAGCGTCCCATCCGAAGCCTAAGGCTGCTCCATAATTGGTTAGGTTTGTAATAGACTTTGTTAGTGCATCGACAGCAAATTTTGCAGCACCACCGAGCATCCCTGAGCCGTCCTCTATACTCAACATGAATCCATCCCATGCAGAAGAGAGTTTAGTGACAGATCCGTCAAGGTTGTTAAGTTTCTCCTTAGCCATAGCGTCGACAGCGTTCCCGTGATCGATGAGAGCCTGAGTTCCCTCCTTTAGCTCTTCGCGGTTTTCTGCTAGTGAAATAAGGGCGCCTTTAGCTCTATCCCCTACTAATTCGGTGGCGATGGCTAACTTCTCTGCTGTGGATGCGGCTTTATCTAGTCTTTCCGCAGTTATGGCTAGTGCTTCCTGTAGAGGCTTACCAGTCTTGACAGTTAGCTCACTAAGCATCCTTCTGAATTGAGTCCCAGCCATTGATCCGTGAATACCTCGATCTGCAAGAATTGCGAGTGCGGCGGTTGCCTCTTCGATTGATACCTTAGTCGTAGCAGCGATAGGGGCGACTAATTTCATCGACTCCTTGAATCTGGTAACATCTAAAGCACTGGTCGTGAACGACTTAGCCATGACGTTAACTACTCGAGTAGTCTCTGACGTATCCAGTCCGAATCCTCTCAAGGTAGCTCCGACAATCTCAGCAGCTTCGCCAAGATCAGTTTCAGTAGCAGCGGCGAGGCTTAGCGTGGCATCAGATGCTTTAAGTATTTCGTTTGTAGTGAATCCTAGTTTTGCGTACGCGACAGAAAGCTCTAGCACTTGAGTAGCTGTAAAGGCTGTAGTAGCTCCAAGCCTCTTAGCGTTCTCCTTAAGGTCTACCAGCGCGTCCTTAGTCTTACCTGTAACTGCGGCTAAATTAGAAAACTCCTTGTCAAATTCTCTTGACTTGTTTATCAGTCCGCCTATGCCAGCGATGACAGCCCCGATGGCTACAACAATAGCCCCGATACCTGAAGAGATTAGCGCCATAGTCATAGCTCGGATCCCTCCTGTGGCCATACTAGCAGAAGCTGCTACACCTTTAAGAGCGCCAGACAAGCCACCAGCGGCGGCAGTTCCCTTGCTCATCTGCGTACCTACGTTGGAGTTAACCCTTACGTCAATTACTCTCGTTTTCTTAGCCATTAATCCTGTATTTTAGATACCTTTTTGCTTCTTTGATTGTTTCAGGGTATTTGTACTTGCCCCTAGCTCTATCTATCTCAGCCGAGCGATAAGGAGTCGTTCTAAGGAGGTCTAATAAGATTTTGAGCATTGGATGTACTGTTTATTTAAAAACACAGGAGAGGCTCTAATATAGCCCCGAGATAATTGCTTATCTGGAATGATTCTAAATAAGGATAAAAGTGTTACAAGTCTGACTGGCTTATCTGGAATGATTCTAAATAGTGTACTTTCGAAAGATAAAATTGTTTTTAAATAAACGCCCCTATGCCGATAGACGACTTGCGCCCCCTCAGCGTTTGGATCAGGCATCCTGTCTTCAACACTTTCAAAGCCCTTTGTCAGTTTGCTATCCAACCTGTTAGTGAGTTCATGAAGACAAGTCATTTTTTTATCTAACTGTCTAGGGGGGGCGACAGCCCTAGAAATCTGTCTACTTCTTATCCGCGCGTTAACTTAATAGCAGTTAACTTCTAAACAGCTAACTTCTAAACAGTTAACTTGATATCCAGATAACTTCTAAACAGTTAACAGCTTGCTATCAGTTGACTTGCTAGCAGTTGACTTGATATCCAGTTAGAAAGTACTCCATCTATAAGAATTCCAGCGGATAAAGAAAGGGTGTAGTAGGTAAGAAATAGTTGCATCTTAGTGAACTCATTCTCTATTAATCTGATAGCTTCCATTACATTGTTTCTTTAAAAACAGCAAAAGATAAAAATAACCTCGTAACCCCCCTAAAATAGAGGGATTAAGACCTATAACTCTGTAACTGTGTAATATATGTTAGAATAAGACGCTACTTCTCCTATACAATCAATGGTCACAGTCGTACCTGTTCCTATAACAGACTGGAGCTGAAATCCAGCCCAGTTCATGTAAGTCACCTTTAAATTCCCTAGCCCTGTATTATGTACGCTATAACTCTTCTTCTGGAAATAAAACAGCTTGGATCTACCAGTTAGCGTTAAATCTAGTTCTGACCAGCCTGTTAAGTAGTTAGTCTCTATAGCGTTGATCTGATAATACTTTCCGCTAATCTCTAAAACGTCAGACAGCTTGAGCTTCAGAAGGATTCTCTGTGGCAATTCGGCTCTAAACTTCACCTTCCTTGTATCCTCGTCAAACATCAAAGAAGCCATTCCTTTAAAGAAGTTATTAAATAGCCCATGACCCTGAACAAGAGTATTTATCTGGTACTCGTTTACCTCTTCACCAAAGAACAACCCAAGTCTACCTTTATCTACAGAATTAGGTAGTATAGCTGAGTTATATATAGAGCATGGAAGGACATAGTCGTCAACCTGTGTTACAGTCGCTCCATCATTCCAAGCTAGACCTATGTGGTTAGTCATAGATGCAATGTAAGTGAATGCTGGCTTAATAGTCTGCTCTGCTCCTTTAAGGTCAGCGAATAGACAGTAGCCTAGATCCACAAAGGCGTTGACAGCTCCATTGATATTAAACATTCTCTCCACAGGTATTCTCTGTGAATCAATATGTAGATTGTATTCAGCTCCTGACAGCTTATCCCCAGTGTCCCCTATGAGTTGGTAGTTAAGCTCTCCGTAGTTCTTAGCGTTTACTTGCTGATATGCTTGTTCTAGAGCTGTCTTAGGGGCCTCAAAGTCTAGGAGTAAGCTAGAGTATAGGTTAGGCTTGTCCACGCTGTATCTAGACTGATCCACATAAGGCGTGACGTCGTAAGTAACCCCCTCTGACATGAATGCGTCAAAGTGTCTAGTTAATACTGCGTTCTGATCATCGACAGTAGCTACTACATTGAACATCTTAAAGAGAACAGACAGAAAGTCCATGACCTTCATTTTAGGGATATGCTCACTAATATAGTACTTTAGGTAGTCACCTATATCTATAGCTGAGTCCGTATAAGTTGATCCGTTGGAGAACACATACTCGGGGCGCAATTCACCTTGAGGAATGGTATAGTCGTATACATTTACTGTAATCGAAGCTGAGGCTGTCTGAGACGTAGCCGTTCTTAGCTCAACGCTATAGAAGCCACCTCCTATAGTTATAGTCCCTGTACCTGTGTTGTGTCCAGCAACCCATATAGAGCCAGTCTGCGCCCCTGAGATAGATGTAGAAGCCACCTCTTCTCCGTTCTTAAGAAGGCGAACAGATCCACCGCCTGTCCATGAGCCTGAAGCCAAGATCTCAAAGCCTCGACCTTGAGCGTATCCAGTAACCTCTACACCGCCAGCAGAAGGAACTACTCTGCCGTCTGTGTTAGCTGGAGCTGTTAACGGCGTTAGAGACTGAGCTAGAGCGCTGTAGCCCTCCCCGTTTTCTTTCTTCTTGGCTTTTTGCAGCCATAAGTACATGTTTGTTATGTAGTCTCTAGTAAACACCCCTGAGAAAGAGATCCCGTATTTCAAGGCGATGGCGTTGAGTATTGTGCCTACCTTCATAGCCCCCACTAGATCCTGTTCCTTTAGTCCATAGTCTGGGGATGCCGTAGCCCCTACATATCTAATATTCCTAACATTGTCTATGCCTAGAGAGGCTGTGCCTGAATCGATAGTGAACTGATCGCTCCTAGACGCCAAAGGATATACGATGTCGTTAGCTCCGTTAGCCTGAAACTCTCCCTTAGGATTGAAGTTGTCGTTGTTTAGGTTACTGAAGTCTAAGGAGCTTAGCTCGTCAGATCCGATCTTCTTGGCTAACTCTGAAGTCTTGCCTATGAATCTCACCTTGTAAGCCGTTGGTACGCCGTCACTCATGTCGACGCCTTCTATATTCATGTTACCTACTTGGTAAGTAGTGTTGTTTAGTAGTAATCTACATGGCAGAAGCTCTCTTGTATCCAGTCCGTTTTGGATCTCTACATTATAGTAGTGCTGAAATATTAAGTTATTCTTCTTAGATGCTGGGACTCTAAAGGATCTGGAGTAATCTGTGAAGAGCTTTTTAGGATCGCTTAAGTCTTTAACCATGCGCTTAATGCTGACACCCTCATCACCAAACATATCTAATATAGGAGCCTCTCCTTGAGTAACTGTCAACGCATTGACGGAGTTCCAGTTTCTAGCGTAAGCCTCCCAGTTATCAATGATGTCACCCCATGTCTGATCTGCGGTAACTGTAGTGATGTCTGATATTAAAATCCTAAGTCCTGTCTTCATTATCTTACAGTGTTTATATATTCAGATGCTGTCTCCACTTTGATAGTATAATTGATCAGCTTGTCGTTAAGGTGTGTCTTCTTGCTTAAGCTGGAGTCTGTCACATTCACGGGTATTGGAACACCTGTCTTTTTGACTAGCCATACATACTCGCTAAGTAGTAATTCCTCTAGCTGCTGCACGTAGTATTCAGCCAACCAGTTAGTGTTAAGCGTGAAACGCTGTTTAGAGCCTGTTATGCGCTTTCTAGAGGCGTGGAGTCCATTACCATTAGTCAGTCCAGAATAGTCCACTAGAGACCTCCTGAACGTGTCTGACGAGGTGCTGATGCTCTCACTAGACTTCATGGTGAAATGTAGGTAGTTCTTACCGCCACACTTGTTAACGTATAGCAGTCTCATTGGCTCGTATTCAGAACAGTTGTCGTGATCGAAGTAAACAGTCTGAGCTGTGCCATTAAAATCAAACTCAATCCGAGATACAGTGGAATTAGCCGCAATGTACTTTATTTGAAGGTTAGCAGCGTCAGATACAGGGACAGTGATAGTGCCTAAAGTATTTCCGTCTAAATCGAAGCGCTCGTAACCCCAGTTGGTGGCGTCTGTGTTGTTGAAATATACAGGGACAGTACCAATAGCCCCAACAGCTAAGGTAACTCTACATGAGCCATCTGTGTCAGTTGGTAGGCAGACCTCCTCAGGAGCTGCACCTACAGCTGGATGCTGAAGCCCACTGTCGTAAGTATGGTAGCCCTCTGTAGCTAGCTCTTTGATAGTCACCTGTGCAGCTACGCCATCGTTCAGTCGTGCTTGCCACCAGACAGATCCAGACGTCAAGGTCGAGTTCTGGCTGACGTAGTCTCTGATCAATTCAGAAACCTCAAACGTCCCAGCTCCATCGCTCACCTCTTTAGATAGTGTGTAATTAGCAGCCACAGGGATATCTGCTATACCATCGCCTGTCCAGACTCTTAGCTCCATCTCTACAGCATCCTCTGTTGAGGCCATTTGTACGAAGTAAGGTGATCTTGTTCTGGTTTGCTTATGTTGAATTAATGCTGGCATGGCTTATGTTTTTAGTTTGTTCTGTTTTAGTTTTTGCGCCATCTTATTAGCGATATTGTTCTGGATGTCGTCAGCTACAGCTGAATGATAGCGCCTAACGAAGAGTCCGAATCTACTCTCAAATGGAGTGGTAAACCATTTCTTCGCCTTGATCCCTTTCTTGTATACTGATCTAGCTACAACAAAAGCCATTGTCTTAGGTAATCCTCTCTGAGCGCACCATGACTGAATAGCCTTGACAGGAACGCTCTTAAATCCGTTTCTGTACTTGTATTCACTGCCCATAGACTCACTATAAGTAGTCTCAGCCCCCTGTACCCCCTCATCAATGAAGTCTCCATACTTTAGGTATTCAAACCGCAAAGAAGGCAACGTTGTGCCTCCTGTAAACAGACCCCCGACGCCTCTGTTAAATCTCTTCTTAATATACCCCTTCACGCTGCTTTTAAGCGCTCCTGAGGCACTATTACTGCCTCTACCTAGATTAGCCTTCGATTGACCTACAACCCATCTACGATACTCCTCAGTTACCTGAGTAGCACGGGGATAAGTAGACGTTATCGAGAGCTTTCCTAGCATATATCTAATGTATTGTTAATTGCCACAGTAAAGTCTATACCGCATCCAGCAAGTTTGTCTTCAAAGCGCTCACTAAAGAAGTCGACCTCAACCTCGTCCTCTATCTGAAACTGTGAGGCGTATAGTGATCCAGCCTGAAGCTCTCTGACTGTCTTAGTAGCAGCCGCAAACATGGAGTTGATTATATAATTCTCATTGTCATTCCCATAGAAGCGATCTGTCTCAGCTTGTTTAGATTCGTCTACTACGTCAAGGAATAGGATCGACATCTTGACATACGCAACGCCTCCGCTAATACTTGCGCCTGTCATTCCGACATGAGCTAAAGGAAAGATATTCTGCTTCTGGAGATCGACCTCAAAGAGATCACCAAAAGTGACCTGATTGATTAACTGGTTAGCCTCTAGCTCAGCCTTAATTGCGTCTGTTAATTTAAAGATGTTATTCATAGTCTATCTGTATTGAGATCTCTCGATCTCTTGTTTTTCTTTCTCAAATTCTAACCAAAGCAAAGCCTCCAAATGATTGAGCCTAGTCGCCTTGTCAATGTTTACTGCCTGACCCCCAGCTAATGCGTAGAGGGACTGATACCAGCTCCATTTCTTAGCAAACTGAGTTCCAGCGCTATAGTCTTGTTGTCCTTCTCTATCTGTTCGATCCTCGAATAATGACGGGAAACCAGCAGTAATTCTTTCGCGATACTGTAAAAAAAAACCACCGCCGAAGATACAACGCCCATTGGAAAGCTCCTAGCGTTCTTTCCCTCCTCATTGGATGCTTTATAGTCTGCTATGGTGTAATAGTTCCCTTTGCGCTTCTTAATAGGTCTGAACATAACAGCCGCAGCCTTGTGAAGATCCTTGCTGTCTGAGAGTCCTGACTCTAAGTCAATGTACTCGCCGATGCTCATGGACTCCATATCTGGCATAAAGCCATAATCTACGCCATCATGAGTAAAGAAAGGTCTGAAGGTGGGTGTCTGGTCTAGCGCCAGTATAATGTCCCTGTACAATTCCTGAGCCTGTGATAGTGGAAACTGGCTCACTGCCTTCATGTCTACGTCACAGAAGATCTCTATGGTCTTGAACATAAGGAAATCTTCCTCAGCTCCTTCGACGTTAGCCGCCATGTACCTCTGGTACTGGTCTACTGTGATGTCATTTAGATCTGTTGGTACTTGTATTGTCATGGCTGTCTCGGTTTATTTAAAAACAGCCCGTAAGTGAAAAGGAGGTACTAATTAGCGCCTCCTGACTCAATCCATGTTGTAAATTCCTCCCAGTCGTGTCTGTCGACAAAGCTGGTGACGTCCTCGCCATTCATTTTCTCTATCCTGTATAGGACAATCAAAATCTTGCCATCAAGGCTCTCTGCTCCATAGTAGAGGTAATAGGTGTCTTTGTAATTAATTTTCTGTATCATATCATTTTTAATAAAGTTATGTTAAAGGGGGCTTTTACACCCCCGTTGCCTTTAGTTTCCTCTGTAGGTGTTCTCGATGCCTTTGGTAGCTGGATAACATACCTGATTGAATAGCGTGGTGATCTCCTCGTCGGTCATGTAGAATGCGAAGCGCTCAAGGTTTTCTGGGGTTAATTGTGTTTTGATAGCTGCGATTAGTTCTAATCTTGTGGTCTGTGTACTCATGGTGTTTGTTTTAGTGGTTATTTTCTGGTGTAAAGATACACCTTTATTTTACACCACCAAATTTATTTTCATTTATTTTCATTTAATATTATTTTACCCTTACCATACTTGATTTGATTTCTCTCATCAAGGCTTTCAAAGATAGACTGAGGCTTGTTATCCCAAAGTTTACCTCTAAGATCACAGTTTGATTTTGCGATCATCTCAGCAACCTCGTCAGTAATGAACAAGCACTCTTGACCGCCTTCACCATCAGTCGTCTCTTGATATTCAAAGAAAGGAAGCAATGCCGCCTTAGAGAAATATCCAGATTTGGTTAGGTGTTGGATTGTATACTCCTTGTCACCAATGAATAGCTTTGCGCTATTGATATTGATCTGACCATCTTTTTTTTCGAAGTGAGTGACTATGCTGTTCATGACTTGTTGTTTTTATCTTGTTAATTAAGGGGGCTGTTACACCCCCTCCTTGATCTATCTCTCCATCTGATATCTGTACTCTCGATAATCCTCAGAGGCTTCGTGGTCTCTTACCAGCTGCTGTAAGCTCTCTAGGTCGTGTAATGGACAGAAGTAGTTCCCAGCATTCGTATAGGCGTTGTAAAGAAGTGATCCTAGCGCTCTGATGGCTTCGTGCATATTAGTGAAGCTCTCTTCGCTGCTCTCCCATGCATTAAACTGGATAGGCTGGTTTTCTTCGTACTGTAGGTTGTAAGCTGTTACGTTAGAGATATAGGTGTACCAAATTGATCTCTGAGTCTTCTCGTCTTTGAATGATTCTGCGATCTTTGCTGCTTCTGCTCCTGAAAATAGTGATACTGACATAGTGTGTTTTTTAGATTGTTAATTATTACTCTACAAAGATACACCTTTATTTTACACTTCCTAATAAAAAGCAAAAAAAAGAGAAAAACTTTCGTCTCTCTCTATCTTATTTCCTTAACTACTTGGCTCTCTGTCTCTTATGCCACTCTCTGATCACAGGCTTTAGGTAGTCATTAGTGAAGTAATCAGCTCGATCTAGAATGTACACCAGCTCTCGGGTCGTTCTAGGTCTGCCATGTATGCTAGTGGTAAACACCTGTATCTAATTGGTGGATCAGTAAGCGGATATCGCTCTTGTTCATCTCTCCGAATACCTTGCCCCAGATTGTAACGTGATAAATGTCTTTTGCTAAATGCGTAATCTTTGTCTCCATTAGTTTCCTGATTTGTTATAATAGTGCCAGTAGATCTCTCTGATCTTCTCTGTCATTTGTAGGTTTTGCTCATACAGCTCCGTACCTACATGACGGGCGTTATTGATCTCCAGTACCAATCTCACATGGTAGACGTTACGCTTACCCCTTCCGACGTCCTGAACGTACACAGTACTGCTCACTTTAGGGTAGACTCTGATATGATTCTTTAGACACCAGCTCTCAGCCTCCCTGTGCTGGATGTCGCTAATACTGTCCTTTAGCATATACTTTGATCGTGCCGTTAATGTATTGCTCCACTAGGACTCCTGTTGCTAGGATCTTAGAGTTAAGCGGACGACGACCAGTGTTGATCATCCAGTCTCTGTATAGTTTCTTTAGGTGTCTCATAGTTATGATATTAAGGTTAGTATGTCCATTATTACTAGCTCTACAGCATCCTCATCGAAGGAGCTGAGGTCAAAGGTCTCGATCAGTAGATCTGACTTGATGTCGATCACCTCTACCATTGGCTCTCCAAAGCTCTCTAGGTAGCATGAGAATAGGAACGTCTTGTACTTGAACATGAATGGCTTCATGTCTGACTGCTCCTCAGCCTCTGCTAACATGTGGTAAATGTCGTCTCTTACTGAATCTGCGCTTGAATATGTTGGAATGATCATGGTGATGGGTTTTAAATTCTTGGTAAAGATAAGGAGGATATTCTTACCCTCCTAATTTTATTTGATTTATTTTAGATATAAATTGAGATATCAGTTCCATCAGTCGATTTTCCGATCCAGACATTAGGATACTCAAAGCCTTCTGGGTGTAATTTAAATGTTTGTATTGTTCTATGCCAACCTTCTATTAATTCATATTTACCATTTAATAGCTCTAGCAGTATTATCGGCTCCTTAGATATACCTTGACTCTTTATTAAGTCTGCTTGGGTTTGATGTCTTTCCAGATCACCCTCTAAGCCCTTTTTCTCTATGCCGCCCTCCCTTTCTTTAAGTCGGCTTACAGTTTCGTCAGATAAGATACTTAGACTCATGTGGAAATCTTCCTTCAGTTCCCATTCAGCATCTTTATATTTATTGATTACCTCCTCAATGTTTTCTTGGGTCTCATTTCTATTACTTTTATAAAACCAATCATAGACCACATACTCGGGTGCGTATGGTAGTTTTGATTTTAAATAATAGAATGATCCATCTCTCATGATGTTTTATTTTTTAGCGATTAATCTAAAGTCAGAGTCTAAGATGCCCCAGTCATTGTTAAGCTCTACCTCGAAGCCTAAGCTAGTGAGCTTGTTAAGTATCTGCATCTTGGCAGTGTTAGCGGTAAGGCTGAAGCTGTCCTGAGTAGATGCCCAGTTCCAGAAGTCGTTCTTAGTTCTGAAGTTAACGACTGAGCTGTCTTTTACTGCTGTTACGATCTTGTTAAATTTTACTGAAGTCATGGCTGTTTGTTTTTGTTGGTACAAAGATACAGCTATTTTTTAAACTACCAAATAAAAAGTAAATAAAATGAAAAAAACTTTTAGGCAATGAAATACTTGCCCCGATTTGGGCTACTCAAATGATAGGATACAAAGTACCTGATGCCGTCTAGGAGGTGATTCATGTCATCTACTGCTACCTCTTTGCCTTCCTTCCATCTGTAGTTATTCAGCTCTGTGATGAGGTTAGAAGAGCCTCCATGTACATACAGCTTATACTCTTGCAGTAATGCTATCCCTAGATTGATTGATCCCTGTCCCTTAATAGATGGCTTTATATTAAGCCCATAGTTATGCTTAAGCTCATGCAACAGTCTTGGCTCTGCTGAGTCTCCAATGGTCAGGGTCTTGCTGCCATGCTTTAGAAGCCTCTGAGCGATGTCTGAGGTAACCAGTCCAGCTTCATATATGATCTCCTTTAGATAGATCTCCTTGCGCTTAGTGTCTATGCTTATAAGCGTACCCCCTGTCGGATCCTTAGAGAAACCAAAGTCAAGTCCTATCCCGTAGTGATCGCCATTCTCGTTAAAGTCTTTGATCTCCCAGTTAGTGAAGATGACCCCCTCAGCTACCTGTCTCCAGCCTCCCATGATCTGAGCTGTGTACTCATCAGGGCGCTCGTCTCTCATGCGCTCTATGTTAGCGAGAAACGTTCTGTTTAAGTTCTCCTCATTGTCTAAGTAAGTGGTATGTATATAGGTAGCGTCTCCTCTGCGTGTGTTCTCGCCTCCTTGTAGCCCTCTCTTAGTAAAGAATCTATTATAGATCCAGTGAGCCTTAGTGGCGGGATTTAACACCAGCACGACTCTGTTCTGTGCCTCCGTAGATCGGACTGATAGATCTATCTTATCGAACAGGTGTTCGTCTGGCATCTCTTCTGCTTCGTCTAATATCCATGTAGTGATTCCATTGAGTGACTTGAGCGCTGCTGTCTGATTACCAGATCCAGTCTTGAGTCCTCTGAAGTATATGGTGTTGCCTGTTCTGTTATTTGTGATCTCAGTCTTGTTAACTAGGAAGTCGTTCTCTAAGCCTAGTTTCTCGATCTTCTCTGTCATCTCAGGGATAATAGACGTGGATGCTGAGGTCATAGTGTAACGCGTGAATAGGACGTTATGTCCTTTCTCGTATGTCAATAGCAGTATCATGGTAGCTATGCTAAATGACTTGGATGATCCACGCCCACCAGTTGTGATAAAGTATCTGGAGTCGTCGTCAAAAAGAGGTCTGTATTTAGGGCTTAGTTCGATCACTTATTCGTCCTTGAAGGAGATCAGACCCTTGAGAGTAAAGTTAATGTCTGTCTCCCCTGAGTGATTAATGTCTAGCTCTTGCTTAGGTAGTCCAGCTCTGTATTTAAAGAACAGATCAATGGCTCTGTGATCGCCTGACTCTATCCTCTCGTTTAGCTTCATCATGACCACGTCTATATCAATATGCTCATCCATTATCTGGCGAATATTTAATACCTCCCCTTTCTTGAGGCGTCCAGAGTTTTCTCTTTTACCTCCCCAGTTGCTGTCGTGGTGTTCTTGTCTTGCCATCTTGAGAATTCTTGAAATTTAGTGGTTTATTTAAAAACAGCTATATCACAAGGTCGTAACAGTTAGGTGCTCTATATCAGATAGTCTCGCTTTAGTCACCCTGTCCTTCTTGCCCCATTTGGCTCTAGTGTAGTACTTAAGGAACTCTCTCTTATCTGTGGTCTCTTCTGTCACATTGGTTAGCACCCAGTCCAATAGCTCAGCTCTATAGAATACATGAAAGAGATCAGTCTCCTCTATATGGAATGCGATATAGGTAGCCTCGCCTCTAAGCCATCCTCTGTTGCCTCTTGTATTGGTTTCCTCTAGCCATATACATTCTAGGTGTCTGTTAGCCTTAACGTCTACGCCATGACCATTAACCCATACGTCGATATGCTTATACCAGTCGTCCTGTTGAGTTCCAGCCCAGCAGTCTTTACCAGAAGCTGTGGCTCTCTCCATAAACATGCGCTCCTTCTCGCTACCTTCCAGAGCGCACCTGTCCAACCTGTCTTTACTTACTATCATAGTCCAAAAGCCTCTAGGGACTGTTTTAAGCCCTTTATCTGATCATCCAGTACTTGGATACTCTCGTCTGCCTTTCGTGCTCTTAGAACGGCTCTGTGTGTCTCTGAGCGGCTCTGGTCTATTAATCTATCAAAGGTCATTCTCTCCTGTTCTAGTGAGTTGGCATATATCACCATCCTGATCAAGCAGTCTTTGAGCGTATGCAGCTCTTCGTTCTTGCTCTCTCTTGTCCATTTGTCGATTAGGAGCAAAGCTGTCTCTGCATCTGTCACGTTCTGTAGTTCCAGTAAGTTTCTCATTCCTCTTCATCGTTAAATAGGTTATTTAAGTCAATCTCTAACTGTCCAGCTCCAGCTGTTATTCCATCTGGAAGGATCACTCTACAGTTGTGTTCAGTGTGGTATACCTCCAGAGCCATTTTAAAGCCCTGTGCGCCCTCAAAGTTGTTATCCTCTGCATAGACTATCTCTCCGTATTGGATCACCTCTAAAGGCGTCCCTACTGCTAAAGCGTATAGTGCTCCTTCGTAGTACTCTCTTGCAAGATCCTTGTTCATCATATCACTCCTTCTTTATAGTATTGGCTCAAGTCGATTAACTCATCCACAAAGAACGCTTCATAGATCTGGATAGCTGCCTCTAGTTTCTCCTTGCCGCTCTGTAGGGTCTGCTCACTAGCCATGAACACTCCTATGTCAGTAGTGGTCTTGTCAATTACTAACCACCAGAACTCAGGAACGTCATAAAGCTGAGTGTATAAGTATGCTTGTAGATCATAATCATATTTCTCGATAGTCCAGCTAAACTGATTGACAATATCTCCGTTCTTTAGAGTCATGTTCTTTAACCCATCCATCGTGGTCTTCACGTCAGCCACATAATGACCAGCTTTATATATGTCTGCCTTACCTCTTACTGGTATACCATTGAATACCTCCAGAGCTGGGACTTCGACCTCTGCTCCTTGCATGAATCCCACACACCTGTCATTCTGTAAGAAAGCAGCTGCTATTCGGTTATTCATGTACTTCTCTTTTAGAGTGTAGGTGTATCTCTCTCCGTTTTGCTCCTTAGCTAGTTTCCACTTGGTGGTTAACTTGCTGCTGGTGTCTACAAAGGTGAACAGCCCGTACTTCTGAGGCTCTAAGATCTCACAGTGTACTAAATTACCATCTCTCAGTGCTTGAGTCTCGTCATCCTTCTTTCTCTTCTTGTATTCAAACCACTTAGGGCTTTTTAACAGGTGCTTCATTGTAGAGTAGGATAAGCATTTGCTCATTCCCATTGTCCCGTAGTAGAAGTCGTCTCCGTGCATTTTCTTTAGGGTCTCAGCCTTGCTGACGATTTCCCCATCTAATAGTGTTACTTTCATAGTTGTTATTTTAAGTTTTTAAATATGTTTTTTATTACGCCTACAGTCCAACCATTGCCTAGCATTTTTAAAGACTGACTTACAGAGACTTCTCTAGTGTAGTCCATAGGTACATTTTGCAACATCTCAGCTTCATTTCTATATAGATTCCTTAGCTCCCCCGTAGACACTATCTTTAGCATACAGTTCTTAGCTACTGTGGTCATAGCGTTAGCCTTGTAGTCACTCCTAAGTTCCTCTTTTTGACGTGTCTCACCTGAACTACCTGAAATATACCTACCTCTTTTAGAAGCTCCTATACAGTTTTGCCCCACAACGTCGCTTAATGTTATATTTAAATCAATAGGCTGTGTTAAAGGTATATTAGTCCAATAGTACCGAACTCTGTTCTGAGCAGAAACTAGTCCTGAGTTTATTAAAACAGGCTCGACACCTAGATATTTACTTATAATATCCTGACTATCTTGCTTCATTCTAACATTTTCTAGCAAAAAGAACTTAGGCTTAGTTTCCTTTAATAACCTAACGAACTCAAAAAACAGCTTACTTCTAGGGTCTTTAAAGTTTAATTGCTTACCCGCGAAAGAGAAACCCTGACAGGGGCTACCTCCGTACAATAAGTCTATTTTGGGGAGGTCTAAGCCTTTTACGTTAGAAACATCTCCTAGCTGTATAGTATCAGGGTAGTTACTTTGCGTTACCTTAATAGCGCTCTTGTCAATTTCACTTGCAAAGTAGTTGTCCACTTTTATTCCGAGTTGGTCTAGAGCTATCTGTCCGCAGCTCATGCCATCAAATAATGATAATACATTCATATTAGTATTCATAATCGTATACTGTTGCTTTGTCGTCATCATTACCCCAGTCTGAGACTGTTCTTGTCATTGTTATTGGATTTACTCCTGATTCCCAGAACGGCTTGTTTGTTACTGCTTCTGAGTTCGGTACGTACTTTGGATTTTTCATTTTGTTTTTGTGTTTTAAGGTTTAGTTTATATTAGCAGCATTTACAATCCTTCCAGAGTTTCCCATTCCTACAGGTCTCCCCTAGTTCATCTTCTTGTGTGAATTCCGCCCATTCTTGACAGTCTCCGCAATGCTCGTCGCTGAAGAAACTTCTGGCAGCACCGCAGCAATCGCTATACGCTTCCATGATTAAAATGTTAGTGTTCCAGCTACCTTAGCTAACTCAGCTATACAGGTGATAGTTAATGGAAGGATACAGAGGGCGACGAAGCCTACTCCGATCTTAGTTCCTGTCTCTGTGCGGTTGTGGATTACTTTAGCGATTCTGTAAGTTCTTTTTAGTTTTTTCATGATATTTGTTTTAAGGTTTGTTTTTTTTGTTACTTAATTACACTGCAAATATAAGAGCTTATTTTAAACTACCAAACTTATTTCAATCTTTTTTTAATCTTTTTTTCATAAAACGAAGAAAACCCCTGATTTACAGGGGCTTAGCTTCTAAAATAATTACTGATTATATTGTGAGTTCTTTGCCTCACCAGCTCTTTCAAGCTCTTTCTGGAGGTTTGCTAACGCTCTCCAAGCTACCTTAGTACTATGTCTGACCCCGTCGTCGTCCATAGTTCCCGCACCTATTAAGTGCCTAGCTAATGCGTCAAGCTCATCTCCGCTCTTCTCTCTAGCCCAGTGTAAAGGCTGATTGGGATTATGCTGATCATTACCGACCTGTGAGCATCTACTGACATCCATTATCGCATCAGGGAAATACTTTAGCACTCCTGAGAATACTGGCGTTGCTTTCCTTTCTGCTGCCTTTTTAAACCAGACCGCCCCTCCGTTACTTGCTGTCGCACTCATTAAAGCACTGGAAATTCGTTGCAATCTATACGTACGTCGTCTCCTTGTGGCGTAGTGTACTCCCATTGATCAAGATAGTAACAGCTGCAGCGGTATGGCATCGGCTGAATCTCTGAGGTCTCTAGGTAAAGCTCTCCGTTAATGAATGTAGTCGTAGTGCATTTGTACTTGGTGACCTCTTGGTCTGAGCAAGACAGGAGCATGAATGTACTTAATGCTGCTACTGTAATTAATACGAATCTAAATAATCTTTTCATAATATTTGTATTTAAGGGTTAAGTGTTAAATTATAAAACCATAAGCTCATTCACGGCTGTTACTCCGTTTAATACTACTGCGCATCCGATGGCTGGTTTCTTGCCTACTTTCATGTATGCCATTGCGTAGCTCTTTGCATCGATACCACAGCCTACTTGGCAACCAAATACTCTACTGTTAGCACCCACATAGTACTCAGTGTATGCTTGTGTATGTAAGTGCCCCTGAACAGTTGATCTCATGTCAGAACGTGCCTTGCTTTTAGCTGTACCAGCCTCTCCGTGAATGTAAAGAACATCATCTATCTCTACAGACGTTACGAAGTTCCAGTTAGGCGTCTTTAGCACCTCGCTATATCCTCTGATCCATTGAGTAGGTACTCCGCCAGTCTGCGCCTTACGCATGATCAATCTGTCATGGTTTCCTATAGTGACATCTGCATCTGGAAAGCGGTGATACCATCGGGCTAGTCTTTTGATAGCTAGGTCAAGCTCTTGTCCGCCTCCCATACCATCAGCATCTGTCTCATGATATGAGCTGTAGTGATTGTCGATAACGTCTCCGATAAACACTACTCTGTTGCAGTTGTATCGCTCGTATATCTCGACACAGTGGTCAAAATAGCCTTCCAAGTCGAAAGGAGCATGAAGATCACCGATCACTAGGACTCGGCTCTGCTTGTTGTTGAAAAACTCGTAGTTCACTAATTTAGATCCACTGAGTCTCGGTCTTGATTCTTTCATTCTTTTAGGTTTTTTAAATTATTCTACAAATATACTGCGTATGGTAGTGCCAACCAAATAAAAGGGTAAGTTTTTTACACCTACCCTAATATCCTTTAGATCGACTTCCCGTAGTCCTTGAATTTAGGCGCTGCTTCCTTCTCGTCTATTATAGCAGAGACATGGTACAGCTCCTTCGCCATCTGGAGATACTTTGGCTCTTCAGTCTTACCGACTGAGTGTAACCAGAGCAGTCTCTCTGCGTAGCTATCTGCGATCAGCCTGAGGTGTGTCAGGCTCATCTTCTTTAGCTTCTTAGTCGTTAATGTTACTGGCTCTTTCATAGATCTTTTTTAGTTCGTTAATGACATTAACTACGCATGGTGAGCAGTTAGAGATAACTCTCTTAGATATGAAGATCCAGTTATAGATCTCCACAAGCGCTTTCTGATCGACTGAGTTAACAGACGTCTTCTTCTCAGCAAAGAATCCTTCTAGGTAGGCATACTGATCATGCAGTAGGTCTCTGAGCTTTCTGTTAGGAAATACCTCGTTTAAGGCTTCCTTACGGGCTTTACATCCACAGTCGCCTGTTAGCGCATCCACTACGGCTTTAAGCCCTGTAGCAGCTGCAAAAGCCTCTACTAGATCTCCAGCTCCCTTGTTGGCTGCTTCTCCTAGAACGTCTAGGATTACATCCTTCTTAACTCTTAGTTTCTGAGCGATCTTACCAGCTGTTAAGCCTTCGTCATTCAGTTCGAAAATTCTCTCATTTAAGTTTTCCATAATTTATGATTTAATTAAGCTAAAGTCTCCATTTGTAAAATCTTGGTAATCTTCATACAGAGCCTCTGCGATTGTTAACTTACTCTTTTTGATTGATAAGTAAATAGTCCTGACACCTATCCCTGACTCCGCTGCTATGGTCTTAAAACTCTTCTTCTTTTTGATATAGGTTGTAAATAGTTGGTAATCAAACCACTGCACCCTTTCCTTTAGAATCTTAAGCATTTTAACCTCTAGCAGATCCATCGTAGTATCGACACTATCACGTCCTTCGTCTATATGGCTGTACTTCTCCTCAAAGTCATACTGATCGCCCAAGAAAGCCCACTTAGGACTTGACTTCTTTTTGATGTCATTGACAATAATAGATCTTAGAGTAAAGAAGACGTATCCCTTAGATACCTTTCCTTTCTTAGTGATCAGCTTGTCGTAGAGATCATCGTATCTCAGCAGCCTCATGTAAGCCTCCTGTACATAGTCCTCTGCGAAGTTTCTGACGTTGTAGTTATTGTTTGCAATAGCTTTGGCCATCTTTATATATTCGCTGTGGTGCTTGTACGCCAGCTCTATAGCTTTATACTTGTCCATCTGTCTCAAATGTGTAGTTTAAGATAATAAACCCAACACAGACTTGGAAGGTGTGATACTTAACTTCGTCCTCGACCTCTGAGTCGTAAACGAATCCAAACATCCATCCCTTAGTAAAGGCGATCACTATATCACCCCCCTTGCTACTGTTGTAGGCAGCCACCCCTATAAATAAAGCTATTGAAAACACTATCAATATTGTGAAACTCATGTTATTTAGGTTTTAAGGTTAATATTAAAAAGCTAACTCAGGATCGACTGCATAGTCTGATACTTTTACTCTTGAAGTCTTTAGCACCTCAGAGATGATATCTATGCCAGCTATAGTGTATCCACAATTGCCTTGACTCATTCTTAAAGATATCGGAGCATCCTCTACAGTAGGTCGCCCACCTGTCTCAGTCTCTTTTACCTTCTTGACGTGGATATCTGAAACCATCCACTTGTCAGCTGAGGCTGTGTACCTGTGCGTAGATATTACGTCATCAGCTCTGTTTCCCCACTTGCCGCCTCCTTCGATGTCAGCCATTCCACATGGTCTTGGCAATCCAGCCATGACGTGATCTTTGTCATGCGTCTTTCTCATTGCCTCTGTCACTGCGTGGGTGTTAAGCCACATTGAGACGTTCTCCTCTTTACAAAATAATCTCATTTCGGAAGCTATTTGGTAGTCGTACTCGTGACCACCTACCGATCTTAATAAGGTCGGATCTTTAGCTAGAGAGTTGTAAGGGTCTATTAGGATTCCATCGTAATTCCAAGCGTTCTTGATTGCTTTAGCCTCTGCCATTAGCGTACGGGCGTTGTAGATCTTGTCTACTGTCATAATCTTGAAATGGTCGTGAATCCAGCTAAGCTCCTTCTCTATCTCTTCGTCTGGGATCTTCTGTATTGGCAATCCTGTTTTAAATTCCAGTAATTTTCTCGCTACGCTGTAGTCTGAGTTCTCGCTGCTAAATATTAGCCACCTGAGATCGTGCTTTAATGCATACGCCAGCATCAGGAAGATTATCACTGTGGTTTTACCTGTGTTAGCGTGACCAACGCAGATATTGAAATTACCCTTTTTGAATCTGATCCATTCGTCGATCTCATCAATACCTAAGGTTAACCCTTGCTCAATGCGATTATATTTTACATCAAGAAGCATTTTCTTAAGGTCTTGTTTCTTTGCTATCATGGGTTTAGGATTTATGGGTTATTGTAAAGGGTAAAAAAAAGGGGACAGTTGCCCATCCCCATATTATGATCTAGAAAGGTAAGTCAGGCGTTTCGCGACCAGCGGTAGACTGCTCAGCTGCAGAGACTCCGTCCTTCTCCATCTTAGGAGCGGCTTCGATTGTTCCTGTAGTCCAAACTACTTTCCCGTTCCCAATATAGTTACGCAAGGTGTCTCCTTCGCGCTCTTCTTTAGTCTGTGACATAGCCGCAGAAGCATTTTGACCATACTGATTGACATCGTCGTTAACAAATACGTCTACATTAGCCCAACCTTTGTCGTTGAATTGGATCTTGTCTCTGTTGATTCCTAGTGAAATGATTGTACTCATAATTTTGTGCCGCTCTTAACGGCTTGTTTAGGGTTTATAAATTAGATA